>Ga0070665_100001137_pt1 | contig 32730 bp, 27 predicted proteins | sample KBSS13metaG_FD_65862 | JGI IMG/M metagenome (GOLD analysis project Ga0070665, IMG submission 65862) | Switchgrass rhizosphere microbial communities from Kellogg Biological Station, Michigan, USA - KBS S1-3 metaG | ecosystem: Host-associated > Plants > Roots > Rhizosphere > Soil ... | reverse complement strand
ACCCAGAGCGGCATCGGGGTGATGTGGCCGTATTCCATATAGTCGCGGTCAGTGTACCAGCGCGACGTACCCGAGGTGACATACATCGCCTTGGACAGCGCGCTTTCGAGGTTCGGCGTCGACAGTAGCAGCTTGCCGCCCGGCTTCAGGCAGGCGAAGCACTGGCGCAGGAACTGGCGCGGGTTTTCCAGATGCTCGATGATCTCGGTAGCGGTCACCGCGTCGTAGAGTTTCCCGATGGTCTTGGAGAATTCTGTATTCAGATCAAGCGCCTGGAATGGGACCTTCCCTTTAAGCTTGAAGTTCTCTTCCACCATGTCGCAGCCGGTCATCCGGAAGCCGGCCTCAGCCAGGCGCAGGCACATGGCACCGGAGCCGGAAGCGACATCCAGCACCTCGGCGCCCTTGGGGAATTCCGCCATGGCGATGTCGCCCACCATGTCGTGCAGCCCCTCGACCGCATGCATGCGCAGGCCCTGATAATTGATGTCGTCGTCCTTCAGCCCCTTGGCCTGCTCACGATAGAAGGCGACCCGGGCCTCGTCGCTTAGAACCGGCGATTCATTCTCGCTCACGCGCGCTCTCCCGTCAGCTTACCCCGTTCTTTTGCATGGGGGCCGGTGATCATGGACGAAACCAGGGTTCCCAGCAAAATGCAAAAGAACGGTACCCACCAGATCATGTAGTTGTTGTGCGCATCCGGCCCGGTCAGCAGGGCGCCGACTACGCAGAGCACGATCAGGCCGCAACGCCTGACCAGCCCGGGCGAGCGCAGGACCAGATAGATCAGGACCGACAGCAGAAACAGGAAATAGGCCAGCTTTGCCAGGGTCGGCACGATGGCCGGCAGGCCGTGCATCCAGCTGGTCACGTCGATCGGGCGGGACAGGATGAACAGAAACACGTTGCGGGTGAAATCCGCCGGGTCCCACAGATAGAAAGCGATCGCCGGAAGGATGCCGGCGATCCCGCCCAGGAAGTAGAAGCCGATATGCCGGCGGCGCAGGCAGCAGAGCGCCATCAACAAGCCGGGAAACAGCTTGGCCGCCACCGACAGGCCGATCAGCAGCCCTGCCCGACCCAATCCACCCCTGCCCTGGCGCGTCTCCGCCAGCAGCAGTGCGATCACCAACGGCAGCACCGGCGCCAGGTCGGTGACGCCGTGCTTATAGATGTCGCGCGGCAGCACCGGCAGCATCAGCCAGGCCGCCAGGGCCAGCAGCCCCGCCATCTGACCGCCGATCCGCCGGGCGGACAGGAAGACCGCCGCCGACACACCAGCGTCGAGAGCCAAGTTCATCAGCCTGAGCCCGGTCTCGCCCAGCGCGGCGGCCAGCGGCGCGTAGGCCGCCATCATCACCGGCAGGTATTTATAGCCGGGGAAATCCGGATACTCCGCGTGCAGGTCGATCGGCGCGGCATAGGGGTTCTGGCCCTCGAAGACCGCATGAATGGCGGCGATGGTGGTGCGGCCGATATCCTCCATGTCGGGCACATGCAGGAACGCGAGGGCCATCCGCAGCCGGTTAAGGGCCAGGACGGCACACACCGCTACGAGGATCGCCGGCAGCCGGTCCAGGCCGGCGAGATTGCGCACTCCGGCAGCGCGCAATGCAAGAGGGGCCGCCGCCAGCCCGAAGGCAGCCACCGTCTCTGCCTGGGTGAGCCGCGAGGGCGTCAGCGCCGCGAAAACCGCCAGGACCAGCGCCAGACCGCCGACCAGGATCCTCTCCCGCCGCAGCCGAAGGCGGCGGCCCTCAATAGTCAGGGTCGCGCCGACCGTCGCCAGACCGAGGCCGATCAGCATGATCGCCTTGGCCCCGCCTTCGAGGTCGAAATCCTGCATCAGCGCGATGGCGAGCCAGAGCATGCCGAACAGCAGCAGCCCCAGCGACAAAGGCCGCGCCGATATGGGCTGGTCAATCATCAGGCCGGCTTCCGCACGTAAGGCCGGTAATACCAGGCGACGCCGGCCACCGCCGCGATCATCGCCACCGCGCCGATATGGGCGGCGTAGACGGTGTCGACCGGAAAATCGGACACCGAGCTCGCCAGATACTGGGCATAGGCCAGCGCCGATCCGGCCTGGAACAGAACCGCGATCCACCAGGCGCGGGGCACCAGGCAGGCGAACAGGAAGGCGAACATGTCGGCGGGGAAGAAGTAGCGCTCATGCATCCGCGGCAGCAGCGACGGCTCCAGCGACAGCCAGAGCGTGACCGCCAGGATGACGAACAAAGGCGGCAGCGGTGGCCGCAGCCGGAAATGCGAGGCCAGCACCAGTAGGCTCACCAACCCCGCGACCAGAAGGCCGCCATAGGCAAAATAAGACCGCGCCTGCTCCGACAGACCGTCCTGGAAGAACATGTAGGCGTTGGGCGCATGCGCCGAGAGCGAATGCATGAACCCCGCCTGACCCGCATAGACACCGATCAGGCTGATCCAGCTGCGCCCGGCCAGGGCAGCCGGCAGCATCAGCAACCCATAGATCATCGGCGGCAGGATCAACGCCCGCCATGGAATGGCGCGGGTCAGCAGCAGATAGATGAAGAACGGCGCCAGGAAGATCGCCTGCACCTTCAACGACAAGGCGATGGCATACATCAGGATCGCCTGGAACGGGCAGCCGCGCATCAGGTAGTAGGCGAAGGCGAGCAGGAAGGTGGTGTAGATGATATCGCACTGGCCCCACACCGCGCCGTTCAGAATCAATGTCGGCAAATTGAGGAATAGGGCCGCGGCTAGCATCGCCAGCCGCCGGTCGGGCCGGACCAGCAAGGCGATCTTGTAGATGAGAAAGGCCGAAATCCCGTCGAACAGAATCGAGATCGACTTGATCAGCGTCACCCGGTCGACCACCCCGTCCAGGTACGACACCGCGGTCATCATGTAGATGTAGGGCGGCGTGTAATTGTAGAAATTGTCCGACAGCGCGGCGAAGCGCCCATGGGTGACGATGTAATCGTACCATTGCAGCAGGAAGTCCTGCATGTCGTGGCTTTGGAACGGCAGGGAGAGCCAGCGCAGGACCAGCGCCAACAGGATCAGCCCGGCGTAGAGGGGATAGAATATTTGGTCCCGCGCCAGTAGTGCCGATCCCTGATTCATAGGCCGCCCGTAGAACTCATTGTCGGCCCATTGCAGGCCACTCCCCGGCATTCACCCCCACCTCACCTCCCCCATCAAGGGGGAGGGACATGAAATATGAACGCCGCGCTTTTAAGCCCTTCCCCCGAGGCGCTTTGCGCCTCATTTACGAGACGCAATGAGCGGCGCTTTGCGCCGCGGTGGGGGAGGGTTGGGTGGGGGTGAAATGTCGACGTGGAAGACAGTCAGTTCAACCCCGCCACGATCTTCTCCGACACCTCCCACAGCTTCGCCGCCAAGGCCGGATCCTCGGCTTCCGCGCGGGGTTTGAGCACGTTGCAGTCGGACCAGTATTCGCCGGAGATCGTGGCAGCCTTGGGGTTGGCGGCGACGTAACATTGGGTGGCGGCGCCCTGGGGAATGGATTTCAGGAACAGCAGGTTGCCGAGGCCCCAAACCGTAGAAGCGACGATATTGGACATGCGCAGGTGACGGCCCAGATTGGTGGCGATCACGCCCGGATGGACAGCATTGGCGGTCTTTTTCGTGCCGGCGAAGCGGCGGGCCAGTTCCTTGGCGAAGAGCAGGTTAGCGATCTTGGACTGGCCGTAGGCGACCCAACCCTTATAGCCGCGCTCACCCGACAGATTGTCGAACTGGATGCCGCCGACCGGGGCCATCTGGTGCGCGGCGCTGGAGAGCATCACCACGCGGGCATCGTCGGTGAGCCGGTCCAATAGGCCGGTGACCAGGATGAAATGGCCGATATGGTTGGTGAAGAATTGCAGCTCATAGCCGTGCGCCTGGTTGAGCTTGGGCAGGGCCATGATCCCGGCGTTGGCGACGATGGAATCGAGCGGCGTGCCCATCGCCTTAACGGTTTCGACGCAGGCGCGCACCGAAGCCGGGTCAGACAGCTCGCAGGCGACACCGGTCACCTTGCCGGTGACGGTGGCCGCCGCTTCCTTCGCCTTGGCCTCGCTCCGCGCCGCGCCGATGACATGGGCGCCGCGAGCAGCCAACACCCGCATCGTCTCCAGCCCCAGGCCGGAATTGCAGCCGGTGACCAGGATGGTCTTGCCGGCCAGCGACACGCCCTCCGTCACATCCGACGCGGACGAGGCATAGCCGAAGCCGGTCGGCCCCTTTGGTTTGAATAAGGCGATCAGCGACATGACAGGCCCCCTGCTCGGTCGGTTTATCGTTGATGTTTCTACAGCATAACCACAGGCGCGAAAGCGGAAATCATGCGGAGCGGTCAGCCCCTGGGGAGACCCATGATCCGGGCCGCCGTTTTACAGTCCGCGATCGGGCGGCCGACCTCGCGGGCGATGGCGACGACCTCCTCGATCAGCGTCTTGTTGCTGGGCCGGCGACCCACGCTGGCGTGATCCTCCAACCCGATGCGGACATGGCCGCCGGCCTCGATCGCCAGGCGGGTCATGCCGGTCTCGGTCACGTCACCGCCGGGCACCGCGACACACCAGGTCAGCCCGCTGCCCTCCAGCATCTCGACATAGGCGTCGAACGCCTTGCGGGTCGGGTTCATGCTGAAGAACTTGAAGCCGCCCTTCTTGAAATCGATGAAGTTATGGTCGCCGGCGAAATAGAGCTTCACCATCGCCCCCGCCGGCAGGCGGCCAGCCTTGTGATAAGCCAGCACGGTCTGGAGATAGGACGGGTCGTAAATCGCGATCGACGGGCCGAGCCGATATTTCTCCATGATGCCGAGCAGATATTCGATCTCCTCGAACGGCACGGCATAGACGGCACGGAACGAGCCCGGCAGGCCGTTCTCGCCGGAATTGGCCATATTGACCGAGCCGGGGTCGAGCACCGTCATCTTGATCAGGCCCGACTGGGCGATCAGCTCGGTATGCTCCCACCGCTCCTGCAAGGTGCCGCCGGCGCCCGCCGTGGGGCACAGGATCGCGTCGGGCCGCTCGGCGACGACAGCACGGTACGCTTCCATGTAAGCATCCGCCGCTGGGCGGCCCAGCACCGACAGCTTCTCGATATGGCTGTGGATCACGCTCGCGCCGGCATCGATGCAGGCGATGGCCTCGGCGGCGACCTCGGCCGGCGTCTTCGGCGTGTGCGGATTGTGCGAGCGCGGCGTGCTGCCGTTGATCGCAGCCTCGATGATCAGCGGTTCCATGTTTCCTCCCCTATCGGCGTGTTTGCGCGATAGTGGCGGGAAACATTCAGCTTTGGAAGCGCTTAGGTAGCCGGCTTAGCCTGCGGCTTATCCCCGAGGCAGACCATCTGAAACAGGCTCGGTCTCGGGCCACGGGGCGGAGCAGGCGTGGGATCCTGCATCAGGGTTTCGGGCTGACCGGCAATATCGTCGGCGGTTGTCAGCTGGTCGGATTCGAAAGAGTCGGGTGCCATGGTCTGTCCGGTTGGGGGAGCGTGTGCTCACACCAAACCGGTAGACCGATTCAGGGTTCCATGGTTAGCCGCGAAGGGCGCGACGCTTCCGCGCGGAGTCGCCGAAGGCGCCGAAAAACGCCATCGAGAAAGGCGAGTTCGCCACATCCCACTCCGGGTGCCACTGAACGCCCAGGGCGAAGTCTTTTGCGTCGGCGACGCGCACGCCCTCGATCGTCCCGTCCGGCGCGGTCGCCTCGGCGACGAGGCGGGGCGCGATGGTTTCGATGCCTTGCCAGTGGAGCGAGTTGACCATGACGCTGTCCGTTCCCGGCATCAGAGCCGCCAGCGCGCCGCCGGGCGTGAGCTTTACCGCGTGGGTGGCGGCATATTGCTCCGGCAGCGGCTTCTTGTAGGGCGCGCGGTGGTCGAGGCGGCCGGGGATTTCATGCACGCGGGGGCTGAGCGTGCCACCCAGCGCGACATTCAGCTCCTGGAAGCCGCGGCAGATCGCCAGCAGCGGCAGCCCGGTGGTGAGGGCGAGCTCGATCAGCGGCAGGGTGGTCGAATCCCGGGCGGGGTCGTAGGGACCGCGCGGCGGCTCGGCCGGGGCACCGTAGCGTTCGGGCGCGACGTTGGAGACGGCGCCTGTCAGCATCAGCCCGTCCAGCTCGGCAACGAAATCTGCGAGGTCGTCGTCAAGGCCGAAGCTGGGCACGATGACCGGGAAGCATCCGGCGCCGATCCGCACGGCGGCCAGGTATTTCTCCTGCGCCATGTGGAACGGCAGCTCGCCGACCGGTTGAACGTCGGCGACGACGCCGACCAGAGGCTTTTTCATCACTGCACCATACTCACTGTGCCGCCAATATCACTGCACAGCCAACCCGCTGCGCCCGATCAGGCCCATCCCGTCCTCGATATCGCGATGGATCGCCTGGGCCAGACCGGCCGGGTCCCCCGCCTCGATCGCCGCCAGGGCGACATGATGCTGGTCGACCAGATGGGCGGTGCCGAAGCGTCCGTAGACGACCCGCATATAGGGGCCGAACTGCAGCCACAAAGTCTGGATCAGCTGGTTGAGCGTGTTCATGCCGTTGGCGCGATAAAGTTCGAAATGGAAGTTGAAGTTGCCTTCCATATAGACATTCACGTCGCCGGTTTTGAGCGCCGTGTCCATCCGTGCATCGATCTCCTTGAGCAGCTTGAGCCGCGGCCTATCGACGACAGCGAAGGCCAGCCGCGCCGCCTCGGGCTCCAACAGCAGGCGGCAGCGCAACAGATCGTCGAACCGCGCCGGGGTCATCGCCGGCACGGTGATGCGGCGCTTGGAGCGGATCTCGATCGCCCGTTCAGCCGAGAGGCGCGACAGCGCTTCGCGCACCGGCATCTGGCTGACGCCCAGCTCCTGCGCCAGACCGCGCGTCGATAATGTGATCCCAGGCGTGATCCGCCCGGTGATCATCCGCCAACACAGCTCGTCATAAACTGAATTGTGCAGCAGGGCGCCGTCGTCTTCATCATCGGCGGGCGAGGCGATCGGCTCATGCGCCTCGCGCAGGAACAGTTTGTGAAGGGCCATTGTCGAACGGAATGCTTCGTATGGGTCAGGTGGGAACGATGCACCGGCTTGGGGCTGGGTGCAATCTGTGATCACTGCTAGAGCCGGTCGCGCAGCGCATACCAGAGCATACCCAGAACGTAGAGCGGCTGGCGCAGGCGCGAGCCGCCGGGGAAGGATGGCGGGGCGACCCTGGCCATGATGTCGAAGCGCTCGGCGGTGCCGACGATCGCCTCGGCCACCAGCTTGCCGGCGAGGCTGGAGAGGATTGCGCCCTGGCCGGAATAGCCGTGGGCGTAGAACAGGTTGCCGCGCCGCCCGATATCGGGCAGGCGGGAGAGCGTGACCGACACCATGCCGCCCCAGGCATGATCGATGCGGGCGTCCTTCAGCTGCGGGAAGACCGCGACCATGCGCGGCTTGACGAAAGCGGCGATGTCGCGCGGCGCCGACGGCGTGTAGTGCTCGCGCCCGCCGAACAGCATGCGGTTGTCCGCGCTGAGGCGGAAATAGTCGACGACGAACTTGGTGTCCGACACGGCGCGGTTGCCGGCGATCAGCTCGGCCGCGTTCTCGAGCTGCTCGGTCGCGGCGATGTAGGAGCCGACAGGCATCATCTGCCCGGCCAGGCGCGGGTCGAGATCGCCCAGGAAGGCGTCACAGGCGAGCATGACATAGCGCGCCTTCACGCTGCCGGCCGCCGTCCTGACGGTGTAAAGCGGCCCCTCCTCCACGCCCGTGACCAGCGAGTCCTCGAACAGCTGCACCCCGGCCTTGCGCGCCGCCTCAGCCAGGCCGAGCGTGTAGTTCAGCGGGTGGTAATGGCCGCCATTTCGGTCGAGCATCCCGCCGTAGAACAGCGGCGAGGCGACGGCCGCGTGGGTCTCAGCCTCGTCCAGCATCTCGACATGGCTGTAGCCCATCTTGGTCGTGAGGCACTCCGCCTCCTCCGCCAGATAGCCGACCTCACGCCGCTTGCAGGCGGTCTCAAGATGGCCGGTCAAGGCGAGGTCGCAGGAGATGCCGTGCTTCTGGATCAGCCCGACGACGAGGTCCATCGCCTCCACCGACAGGGTGAACAGCTCCTTCGCCTTGGCCTCGCCATAGAGGCTGATCAGTTCCAGCGCCGACTTGCGCAGGCCCGGGATCATCTGGCCGCCATTGCGGCCCGACGCGCCCCAGCCGATCCGCCCGCCCTCCAGCACCACGACCGAGAAGCCGCGCTCACGCGCATGCAACGCCGCCGACAGGCCGGAGCAGCCGCCGCCGACCACGCAAAGATCGGCCTCGATCGTGCCGGTCAGGCTGGGGGGGCGGGTGAAGGGATTGGCGGTCGCAGCGTAGTACGACCGCTCGATCCCGAGCGTCGCGTTGAACGACACGGACTAGACCTTGAGCAGCAGGTGGTCGCGTTCCCAGGAGCTGATCACCGCCTGGAAGGCGTCGAGCTCAGCCTCCTTGATCAGGGTGAAGGCATGGGCGAAGGACTCGCCCAGCAGATCGCGAACAGGCTTGCAGTTCTTGAACCGGTCCAGCGCCTCATCCAGCGTGCGCGGCAGGGTGCGGGCCTCGCGGTAGGCGTTGCCGGTGACCATCGGCGTCGGCTCGATCTCTTTGATCAGCCCGATATAGCCGCAGACGAGCGACGCTGCGATCGCCAGATACGGATTGGAATCGGCGCCGGGGATGCGGTTCTCGATCCGGCGATTCTGCCCGTCCGATAGCGGCACGCGCAGGCCGCAGGAGCGATTGTCATAACCCCATTGCAGGTTGATCGGCGCGCTGAAGCTGGGCCGCATCCGGCGGAAGGAGTTCACGTTGGGCGCCAGGAGCGGCGTGATCTGCGGCAGGTATTTCTGCAGTCCGCCGACGAAATGGTCGAACATCTTGCTGTTGCCGCCGTCCTTGGCCGCAAACAGGTTCTTGCCGCTTTTGATGTCAACCATCGACTGGTGCAGATGCATCGCGCTGCCCGGCTGATCGTGCATCGGCTTGGCCATGAAGGTGGCGTAGACATTGTGCTTGAGCGCGATCTGCCGGACCAGCCGCTTGAACACCAGCACCTGGTCGGCCAGGCGCAGCGGGTCGCCGTGATTGAAATTGATCTCGAGCTGGGCCGCACCCGATTCATGGATCAGCGTATCGATATCCAGCCCCGCCGTTTCGGCATCGGCATAGATATGCTCGATCAGGTCCTCATATTCGGTGATCGATTCCAGGCCGTAAGGCTGGGGCGCGCTTTCCGACCGGCCTGAGCGGCCGAGGGGCGGGAGCAGCGGCAGGTCGGGGTCGGCATTGACCTGGGTGAGGTAGAATTCCAGCTCCGGCGCCACGACCGGGCGCCAGCCCTTCTTCTCATACAGCTCCAGCACCCGCTTCAGCACATAGCGCGGCGAGGATTCATAAGGGCTGCCGTCGGAATGGCAGGCGTCGGCGATGACGAAGGCAGTCGGCGTGCGGTAGCCGGGGGCGACGCAGATCGTGTCGAAATCCGGGTGCAGGACCACATCCGGGTCCGATATCGAGATCGGGTCGGATCCGTCCTCCGGATATTCGCCGGTGACGGTGATCTGGAAGACGCTGCTGGGGATGCGCAGCGCCTGGTTGCGCTCTATCTCCAGGAATTTCTGGGCGGGAACGACCTTCCCGCGGATGATCCCGTTCATGTCCGGGACCAGGCATTCGACCTCGCCGATCCCGTTGTCGCGGATCCAGGTCTCGAATTTACTCATAATATCACCAGTCTTTGCGGCCATGCCCTGCCGCGCCGGCGCAGCTCTCCCAGGGGTGGGAGAAGGCTTACCAGGCTTGGTAGTGTCTCGGGGCAATGGTCGATCACGAATTGTGGCGGGGCTGTTCTTGCGCCGCCGGATACAGCGGCCCGAAAGTCTCGAACGTCGCTAATCCGGTGGCTTGCCAGCCCATAACGGCCACGAAGACATGATATCCTGTCGCGCTGTGATCTCAGGTAGGGTGACAGCCGCCCAGGTCAAAGTCAATCCAGGGCCGTTAATTCCCCAGTCCGCATGCCGACGCCCCGCATGCAAATCTGCTGGCGGACCTCGATCGGGCGGAAATGCCGAACCAAGGCTTCCAGGGCCGCGGGCACGCTATGCCGGCGTCCGCACAGGAACAGGTCGACCGCGGCAAAACCATGCTCGGGCCATGTGTGGATCGAGATATGGGATTCCGCCAGGAGCGCCACACCAGTCACGCCCTGCCCTTCGCCGAAACGATGAACATGGAGATGAAGCAAGGTCGCGCCGCCCGCCTCCGCCCCCGCGCGGAGCGCCCGTTCCACCACATCCGAATCCGCGAGATGGGAGCAGCCGTAAAGATCGGCGAGCAGATGCTGCCCCAGGCCATCCGGCGTCATAGGATGCTCTCGTGCGGATGGGACAGATGGTTCATCGCGGCCTCCGCCGCAGCGACGCCGTGATAATGCGCCTCCTCGAACAGGGAAAGACCGCTGAGGTCCGAATGCGCCTGGAACAGCGGCGGGCTCAACGCCGCGCGGGCATGCGGTGCCGTGCCGAACAGAAAGCCCGGCGTTGGGCGGATCATCGCATGCCCCCATTGCCACAGGTCCACCCGGTCGATCGCACCGTCCAGATCCGGATTCATCGCCAGCAGGTCATCGACGACGAGCTGCCGCCATTCTTCCTCCGGCCGATCGAGCATGAGGCGCCGCGCGTCGCCCGGCGCCATGCCGGAGAGCGGCATGTACCACGTCAGGACCGTCGGACCGAGGGAGGTCGCGGCGGTCTGATGCGTGGCGACCACATAGCCCAGAGAGTCGCCGCTCGCGGAGACGTTATCCCAGGCGAGACTGATCCCAGGCCCAGCGGGTGGGCGGCTGACGCTGACATTGGCGACCAGCCAGGGCGCATAGGAGAAACCGTCGGCCGAGATATCTTCCCCGCCCGCCACGCGGCTCGACACGAAACGCGGCATGGCGAGGATCGCGGCGGCGGCATGGGTGCGGACGCTCTCTCCCGCCGCGATATCGTGGCTGTCGACGATGACGCCCTGTCCCTCGCGGGTCACGCGGAAGACGATCCGTCCGGACACGATGCGGGGGGTAAACGTCTGAGCCATCAAGTGAGCGAGACGGGCGTTCCCCTCCGGCCAGGTGAGGATCGCATCCCCTGCCCCGTCGGCCGCGTCACCCCGGCGTCCGGCGAAATAATGGATCCCCGCCCAGGCCGAGACATGCTCCGGCTCGGTCCCGTAATCGTCGCGGCAGGCGTAGCGCACATGGGCGCGGAGCACGTCGGAGGTCCAGCCTTTCCCGTCGAGCCACCGCGCGAAATGCATGGCATCGAGCGCGGTGAAGGCCGGGTCTGCCGAGCAATAGGCGATGGGAAGGGTAAAAGCCGGCTTGCCGTCGCTGCCGACCGCGCGAGAGAAAGCGTCCATCGCTGCATTGAAGGCGGCGAGATCGGCCTTGTCCTGCTGCGTCAGGCCGATGCGCGGGATCAAGCCTTCTTGCCAACGGCCCTGCCACAGCAGGCGCTCGTCCAGGTCGGCGCAGAGCTGAAGCGGGTCATAGATGGGTTTGCCGTCCTTTTCGCCCACGATCATGCCGAAATCCTTCAACATCGTGCGGACCGCCCGGGCCTCGGCATTGGGAACCGGCAGGTAATGCGCGCCTAGCGGATAGGCGGAGATGGCGTTTCGCCCGCCGCGCGCATTCCCGCCCACCTCGCGCTCGAGTTCGAGCAGGCGAAAATCGGAATAGCCCGCGCGCGTGAGCGCCCACCCCGCGGCCAGCCCGGCCACCCCGCCGCCCGCGATCACGATGCCAGTGCGCTCTTCCCGGATGGGCGCGGGGAAGCTGCCATCCCGCAAGCGATGGCCGGCGGCACGATCGGGCCCCGCCGCGCTTCCCTCTGTCCGCCGCCGCCAGGGCCGCGCCCAGGCCAGCGCGCTCATCGCCAACGCAGCCGTTCCCGCGAGCAAAGCCCTGCGATCAATTCTCATACGGGGCCCATTCTTCCGCGAAGAGCCGCACAAGAAGCTGATTGTCCAGCCGGTTGGGCGTCTCCTGCCGCCGCGCCATGTCGGGCGGAAAATCGAACAGATGCTCCTCCGTATCCGCCGACAAGAAGCGATTCCCCGTCAGGAGATTCGCCGCCGGCGGGATCGGCCGCAGGGCCGCGAGCGTGTATCCCCACTCCCCGAAGCTGGGCACGTAGACATGGTACGACCGGGTCTCGAACCCCGCCGCCTCCAATGTGGCGGCGATAGTCCAGAAGGACCGCCGGGCGACCAGCGGCGACGTGCTTTGGACCACCGCCATTGCGCCCGGGGCCAGATGGTTGCGCAGCATGCGATAGAAGCTCTCGGTGTAGAGCTTGCCGACCGAGAAATCGACCGGATCGGGGAAGTCCACGATGACGACGTCGTAGCGCTCGTCCGTCTCGCGCACCCAGCGAAAGGCATCGGCGTTGACGACATGCATGCGCGGATCGGACAGCGAATGGCGGTTGAGCTCGGCCAGCGGGCCGGTGAGCGTGAACAGCCGCGTCATCGCCGGATCGAGGTCGACCAGGGTCACCTTGCGCACGGACGGATAGCGGAACACCTCGCGCGCCGCGAGACCATCCCCGCCACCCAGGATCAGCACGTTGACCGGGTCGGCCACGCGCCCCATCGCAGGCTGCACCAGCGCCTCGTGATAGCGGTATTCATCGCGTGACGAGAATTGGAGATTGCCGTTGAGATAGAGCCGCAGGTCGTCATTGTGCCGGGTCAGCACGATCCGCTGATAGGGGGTCGAGGTGGCGTAGATCACCGGCTCGCCATAGACGCCGACCTCCGACCAGCGCTGGATGCGGTCCGCCAGCACGAACCCGGCCAGCAGCGCCGCGATAACGGCGAACGCGGTGGCGAGTTCGCCCGGCATCGGCCGTTCGCGCCGGATCGCGAGGAGAAGCCCGACAGCGATCGCCGCGTTGATCAGGCCAAACATCATACCGGTGCGGACAAGCCCCAGATGCGGCACCAGCAGCAGCGGAAACAGGATCGACGCCACCAGCGATCCCACGTAATCGAAGGTCAGCACGTTGGACACGGTTTCGGCAAAGGCGAACCGGTCCCTGAGAATCCGCATGAGAAGGGGGATTTCGAGGCCGACAAGGCCGCCGATGGCGAAGACCAGCAGATAGAGGATTACGCGGAACTGCTCGACCTGCGGGAACAGGGCGAACAGGCCGGCCGCCGAGAAGCCGCCCAGCAGCGCGATGAGCAGCTCGATCCGGATGAACAGCGCCATCTCGCCGCCACGGACATAGCGCGAGCACCAACTGCCCACGCCCATCGCGAACAGATACGTACCGATGATGGTCGAGAATTGGGTAACGCTGTCGCCCAGCAGGTAGCTGGCGATCGTCCCGGCCAGCAGCTCGTAGATCAGCCCGCAGGTCGCCACCGCGAACACGGAGGCAAGCAGCAGGCCGACCAGTCCCCTTTGGCGCGGCGCGTCCCTGAGGGCTACCCCGTCCTTCAGGGCCGCCCCATCGTCATGCATGCGCCGTTACCCGTGGATGGCGGCGGCGACGATGATCGCAAAGCCGATCGCCACCGCCCCCGCGAACTGCGCGACGGCAACGTTCTGCTTGATGCGGATATCTTCCCACAGCTTGCCCGGCGTCAGCAGGTCGAAGATGAAGAAGCCGGCGACGAATACGACGATGCCGATCACGGCGTAGAGAAGCGTGCCGAGCAGAACCGGCAGGGTGGTGATCATCTTTTCCTCCTGTTTGTGTGGGGCTGTTTGCGTTGCGGGCTATTTGTGTTGAGGGCCATAGGCGTGCACGCTGCCGGGCGCGCGGGCGCCGTCGGCAAAAGGCGAGTAGCCGTAATGTTGTGCCGTCAGGAATCCTCCCACGACGAGGAGGCACCAAAGCGCGTAGATGAGAGTGCCCGGCTTCATCATTCGGTGCCGCGGCCCCTGCTCCAGTCCGCCGGGGCCGGCGCGTGATCCATTTCGGCGAGGCGCGCCTTGTCGAACATGTACTGCAGCCACCAGAGAACGAGGAACGGCAGCAGGACGAGCACCAGCGCCAGCATCAGATTGCCGTAGAAAACCGCCCCTCTATAGACGGATACCGTGACCCCAACGGGGGTTCCTGACCGGTTATACCCCGTGTTCGACCAGGTGTGGGCGGACGCCTCGACGATAAGGTCGTAGGTGCCCGCCGGCACGCCGCCGACCTTCACCGTCTGCTCACGATTCCCCTCCGACCAGGACCCATCCGAATCGTAGCCGTAATAATGTTCGTTGAGGCTGTAGACCTCGTATCGTTCCTGCGTCCGCCTGTCGACGAAGGCTATGTCGATATCCGTCCAGCCCTGATCGATGGCCGGTGTGCTCGTGTCCACAGTCATGCCTTGCCACGGCGAGGTCAGCTGGATCGGTCCGACGCTGCGGGTTACCGTGGGCTTGTCGATCACCACTGACAGATCGGCGCGGCCGACAAGCCCAAGCGGCCCAACCGTGCAGTGGGAAACGAGGAGAACCGCGGCCGCCGAGAGCGCGATGTTGCGCCACGGCCCGAACTGCCTGGCAAAAGGCGACGGCTCGTGCGGCGCGGGGGTGTCGCCCAGACGCCAGCCGCGCGCCGTCACGCCCGGGAAGACGGCTTTGATCTCACCCGGCGGCAGATATTCGTTGAGCGTCCAGCTGCGCTCGGCCGCATTCTCCTCCATGGACAGCATCGCGCCGGGGCGCACGTAATCCATCGTGATGACCGTCTCGCCGACATGCACGCGCCAGTAGAATTCGCCCACCACGTAATCGACCTGCGTTTTGGCGCGGCCATAGAACAGGCGGTAGGTCCGGCCCTGCCAGCGCGCCGTGCCGCCGGCATCCGGGTTGGCTGTCAGCATCGTGCCGAAGCTCCAGCTTCCGTCGGCCCCGACCAGCCAGCGATAGCCGTGATACGGGTTGAAGAGGAGATATTCCTCCCATGTCGGCCCGTTGCTGAAGCGGCGCATATAGCCGATCGCCTGCCATTCCACGCCGCGCAGGATGCCGCGGGTGCCGAGGGGTATCTCCAGCTTCTGCTGCTCTTCTTCGAGGCGGGCGATCAGGCGGACATCGGGATTGGCCGTATCGAGAAAGGACCCGCAATATTCGCAGACCAGCGTGACAGTATAGCCGGGCGCCCGCATCGCCAGCGCGGCGCCGCAGGCCGGGCAAGTGATGCCGTGAATGCTGGACCCCGCGCCGTCAACCATAGGTCGGCGCCTCCCAACCCGGCAGAATGCGCAGATTGTCGGGCTTCAGTTCGGCAAGATCGACACAGCGGCCGACATAGAGACGGCACTCGCGCCCGTCGCGCTGGAGGCTGGCGAAATCGCCCTGGCCGGAACGGAAATCGGCGCTGAACACCGTCCAGCCAGTGGGCGCGGTGAAGGGCAGTTCCCCCTCGGAGGAAACGCAGCGTGCGGTCCGCTGGTCGACCAGCCTATACCGCACACCATAGATCAGCGCCTCCTGCCCGATCACGATGTCCTTGCCCTGTGCCAGCAACTCCAGGATGGGGTCGACATCGTCGGGCGACCGTTCCTCCGTCACCATCAGCTGGCCCATCGCCTCACCCAGCCAGCGCGTTCCGCCGCCTTGCAGGGTCAGGAACCATTCGTTCCAAGCGCCATCCTCCCACGACCAGCGCACACGCCCGACGATCTCAAAGCCTTCGCCCGCCCATTCGCCGCGCGTGCCGATCTTGAGCGGGCTGACGTCGAACGGCAGCTCCGCGACGGTGCCGACATTCTCAGCCGACTGGCCCCGCCGCACGACGATCGTCCGGCAGTGATCACAGACCTTTACGGGAAGCGCGGGGGTGCTGAAGACGATTTCAGCACCGCAATTGGGGCAGTTCAGCGCAATCATGCCTATTGTTGTGCGAAGGTCCGGGTTGCGCGAAGCTCAGCGAATGCGGCTCAGCAGTTCTGCTTTTTTGGCGTCGAATTCCGCCTGGGTGATCGCATTGACGGTGAGAAGCTTGTGGAGCTTCTCGATCGCCGCGTAAGGATCGTCGGCCGGAGCGCCGGCTGCCGCTGGGGCGGCGCCCAACGCACCGCTCATCGCCTGGCCGATCGCCGCGCCGGCGGCGATGTTGGCGCCCAACCCGGCGATGCCGCCGCTGTTGCCCGCCGCCGTTTCGATCGCCTCGGCCGCCTGGAATTTCGCATAACGGTCGAGGTCGCCGAGCACGCGCATCGAGCTGCTCTTGTCGAGATGCGCCTGCACCTCTTCCGGCAGGGAGAGGCTTTCGACGAAAAAGCTCTCGACCGCCACGCCCCATTGGGCAAGGAGCGGCACGGCCGCCTGTTTGATCGTGCCGGACAGGGCCGTCTGGTTGGCGGCAAGGTCAAGGAAGGCCGTTCCCGACCCGCCCAGTCCGCTCGCCATCGCTGTCTGGATCGCGGTGCGAAGCTGCGGCTCCACGTCGTGCACGTGCACGCTGCCCAAGGTCCCCATTACGCGGGTGCGGAAGGCATCGATATCGGCCAGCCGGAACGAATATGTGCCGAATGCCCGGATGCGGAGCGCCCCGAGCTCGGGGTCCCTGACCGTCACCGGCTGCGTGGTGCCCCATTTGAGGCCGAGCTGCTCGCGTTGGGTGAAGAAATAGACGTCCGACTTGAACGGGGAGGCAAAAGCCTTGTCCCAATTCTGGAGGTTGGTGAGCAACGGCAGATTCGCCGTTTCCAGCGTGTAGAGCCCCGGCCTGAAGACATCGGCGAGCCGTCCCTGGTCGACGAAAGCGGCGATCTGGCCTTCCCGCACCGTCAGCTGAGCGCCGGTCTGGATTTCCCGATCCGCGAACGGAAAGCGCCATCCAAGGAGCCCGGGTTCTTCGACCCAATCTATGACGTCGACGAATTGCTTCGACAGAAAATCGAGAATCGCCATGATCGTCCTCCCCTAACGAAAGGCGATACTAGCCTTTCGCCCTAGTGGCGCAAGCGGACGTTCATCTATCGAAGAACGATACGCGAATTCCTGCCGCGGACAGCGAAAGCCCGAGGGACAAGAGCTAGACTCCAGCGATCGTCAACATACGTGTTTTCGCGATGTTACTCGCAGCCCTACCATCGAAGAGCATAGTGAAAGGCCTCTAGCTCATCCTTATGGTGGCCCCCTACCCCGCGATGGCGAAAGCCTCACCCACCGCGCGGTAGGCCTGGTCGATGGCGCTGTCGGTATAGGCCTGGGCGCCGGAATCGGAGTTGGCGATGGTGATCCGGCCGAACGGCGCGCGGCCGACGACGTGGGGCTGCTCCCGCTCGGTCCAGTCGGGCTCGAACAGCGGGTTGTATTCGTAAGCATAGCCGTGCGGCCAGCGATTGACGGTGATGCCGCTGATGTCCCTGGCCGCGTCGAACCCGCCCGGTCCCAAGGTGCGCTGGAGCTGGTCACGGATTTTCTGCTCGAACGTCTCGAACGGTGTCGCGAGCAGCTCGGCATGGCCGGCGCGGTTCTGCGCCCGCTCGTCCAGGCCGGGCTGGCACGGCGTCTTGAACATGCGGATCAGGATCGGCTCGTCGGGGGAGCGCGGGCTTTTATAGTCGCCGATATCGACCGTCGGGTTGAGGCCGAAGCCGGTGTGGTAGGAGCCCGGCGCATAGACATAGGAGATGCCCAGCGCCTTGAAGGCCCGCCAGTTGCTGAGCGCCACCGTGGTGTAGACCAGCGGCGTCTTCACCAGATAATGCAGCGCCGTCTTCTGCCGGTCAGGAAGTTCGGGGCAGAGATAGGGGATCATCATGTTCCACGAGGCCATGACGCAGAGACCGGCGCGGGCGGCGTGCAGCTGGCCGGCGCGGCTATAGATCACCTCCACCGCGGGCTTCGGCGTCTTCTCGTCAATATTGGTGACCTTGACCGCCAAGCTGGACAGCCGGATGCGGATCGGCGAGCCAGGCCGGTCGAGCTTGGTGTAATCGGCCTTGGCGGTGACGATGTCGTGGGCGCTATGGCCGGTCAGCACGCCCGGCACCAGGCTGCGCACCAGCAGCCGGGCGATCGAGGCATTGCCGTCGGGGAAATGGAAGGTGTCGGAACCGCCTTCGGAATAGCCCGACGAGGTCACGCCCATATTCGGCGCCGGTCCGGGCGCCAGCCCCAGCCCATCCAGACCCGGCATGTTGAAGGGCCACACTTCCAGCGCGCTGACCGCGTCGATGCCGACGCCCCATTCGCCGTGGGTCAGAGCCTGGAAAACCTTGACCACGCCGGGATCGCACTTGGCGACCTTCACCAGATAGTCGGCATAAGGCATGCGCGACAGCCTGGCCTTCTTCTCGTCCGACGACAGGCCCGGCATATAGTCGGTCTTGGCCTCGTAGAGGCGGACGATGTCGGCCTTGACCTGGGGCGACAGCGGCGCGTCGGCCAGCACCTGGGCCCAGGGCTTGCCCTCGCCGGAGACGACGAGCTTGTCGGCGCCGAAGGTTTCCTTGTCGAAGAAGATGCCACGGCCCAGCCCCAGGGACTTGTAGAAATCCTCCTTGCTACATTCCTTTTCGAGTTTCACCGGGTCGACGCCCAGTTTCTTGAGCAGGCCCGAGGCGACCACGCTGTAGGGGCGCGGGCTGTCGATCTCCAGGGTGCCACCGTTCATCAGCGCCAGCTTGCCGTTCAGCATGAACTCGTTGCGCTTGGCATGGCCGCCGAAATCATCGTGATTGTCGAGGATCAGGATCTTGGCGTTGGGCTTGCGCTCGCGGAAGAAATACGCAGCCGACAGGCCGCTAATGCCGCCGCCGACGACGATCAGGTCGTAATGCTCCTCATCGCCCTCCAGCCTGCCGGCGGGCACTTTCAGCGCGCCGTCACGCAGCGCGTGTGCCGTCTCGAAGGAGCCGGGATGGCTGCCGCGCATGCCGGTCCGCGTCGGCGGGTAATAGCCGGCCTGGTCCTGGCTCGTGGCCTCTGCAAGCGCCGGCGAAACGCCGCCCAGCATCGCCGCCCCCGCGGTCAGCGCAACGCCATTCAGGAAATCGCGCCGCGCGATCGGGCGGTCCATGCCCAGCGTCTTGTCGTTCATAAGTCAGGCCCCCACCGTCTCCTTGACCTCACGATAGGTCAGCTCGACCACGCGCGTGAAGATTTCGACGAACTCAGCGATCTCCTTGTCGCCGATCACCAGCGCCGGCGAGAAGATCATCGTATCGCGCACCGCCCGCATCATCAGGTTGTTGGCAAGGCAGTGCTTCCGGCAGATCATGCCGACGGCCATGTCGGATGGGAACATCTGTCGTGTCGCACGGTCCCGCACCAGCTCAATCGCGCCGATGAGGCCCTTGGTCCGGATTTGGCCGACCAACGGGTGATCGCCGACTGCCGCCTGCAGGGCCGCGAACAGCTTGGCCCCCTGCCCCGCGCCATGCGCGACCAGCCCTTCCTTCTCGATGATGTCGAGATTGGCCAGCGCCACGGCGCAGGACACCGGGTGGCCGGAATAGGTGAAGCCGTGATGAAACTCCCCACCCTCCTCGATCAGCGTCTCGGCAACTCGGTCTCCGACCATCACTGCCGAGAGCGGGACGTAGCCGGAGGTGATGCCCTTGGCGAGCGACATCAGGTCCGACTTGATCCCGTAAGTGTGCGAGCCGAACCATGTGCCGGTACGGCCGAAGCCGCAGATCACCTCGTCCGCCGCCAGCAAGATGTCGTGCTCGCGGCAGATGCGCTGAACCTCAGGCCAATAGCTGTCGGGTGGGATGATGACGCCGCCGGCGCCCTGGATCGGCTCGCCGATGAAGGCGGCAACATTCTCGGGCCCCAGCTCCAGGATCTTGGCCTCGAGCGATTTGGCGGCGGCGATGCCGAACTCCGCCTCGCTCATGTCGCCGCCATGGCCGAACCAGTAGGGCGTCTTCACCTGGGCGAAGAACGGCAGATCGCCTGCCTGCTTGTGCATGTCGGCCATCCCGCCGGCCGAGGCGCCGGCCAGCGTCGAGCCGTGATAGCCGTATTGCCGGCTGATGACCCATTTCTTCTTGGGCTTGCCCTTCAACGCCCAGTAATGCCGCACCAGCCGGATGATCGAATCCACCGCCTCCGAGCCCGAGGTGGCGAAGAAGACATGGTTCATATCCATGCCGACGAGCTTGCTAAGCCGCGCCGCCAGCTCGATCGCCGGCGGCGTCGCCGTCTTGAAGAAGGCGTTGTAGTAGGGCAGCTGCATCATCTGCGCCGCCGCCGCCTCGGCCAGTTCCTTGCGGCCATACCCGACCGTCGTGCACCACAGCCCGGCCATCAGGTCGAGAATGCGGGTCCCGTCCGAATCCCACAGATACAGACCCTCGGCCCGTGTGATGATGCGGCTGGTCTCCTGATGGAGCGCCTTATGGTCGGTGAAAGGGTGCAGGAAATGCGCCGAATCCAGCGATTTCCATTCGGCCGTCGTGCGGGCGGCGGCGTCGATCGTGAGAGCCATGGTCAGATCCGAATCCAGACGGTTTTTGTCTCGGTATATTTGTCGATAGCGTGCAGCGACTTGTCCCGGCCGATGCCGGATTGCTTGTAGCCGCCGAACGGTGTGGTGATGTCGTCGGCGTCGAAGCAGTTGACGTAGACGATGCCTGCCCTGACCCGCCGCGCCATACGGTGCGCGGTCGAGACGTTGCCGGTCCAGATCGCCGCGCCCAGGCCGTAGACCGTACTGTTGGCGATCTGGATCGCCTCGTCCTCGCCATCGAACTCGATGATCGAGAGCACCGGCCCGAAAATCTCCTCCCGCGCCACCTTCATGCCCGGCGTCACCTTGTCGAGCAGAGTCGGGGCAACGAAGGCGCCGCCGGTTTCCTTGAGCACCTGATCGCCGCCGGCCGCGATATGCGCACCCTCGTCACGGGCGGACTGGATGTAGGACAGCACCGTCTTCATGTGGCCGGCGCTGACCAGCGAGCCGTTGACCGTCGCCGGGTCGAGCGGGTTGCCCGGCGCCCAGGCGCCGGTATGCTTCAGCAGCCCTTCCACGAACCGGTCCTTGATCTTGCGGTCGACCAGCAGACGGGAGGCGGAGGTGCACATCTCCCCCTGGTTGAAGAACACGCCCTCGACCGCGGCGGCGACGGCGGCGTCGATGTCCATGCAGTCGGCCATGACAATGTTCGGCGTCTTGCCGCCGCATTCGAGCCAGACCTTCTTCATGTTGGACTGGCCGGAATAGGTCAGGAACAGCTTGCCGACCTCGGTCGAGCCGGTGAAGGCGATGCAATCGACATCCGGATGCAGGCCGAGCGCCTTGCCCGCGGTCTCGCCGAAACCCGGCACGACATTGAGCACGCCGACCGGCAACCCGGCCTCGATGGCCAGCTCACCCAGCCTGAGCGCCGAGAGCGGCGACTGCTCGGCCGGCTTCAGCACCACCGAATTGCCGGCGGCCAAAGCCGGGCCCAGCTTCCAGCAGGCCATCATCAGCGGGAAGTTCCAGGGCACGACCAGCCCGACGACGCCGAGCGGTTCCTTGACGATCAGCGCGACATCGTTGTCTCCGGTCGGCGCGATCTGGTCATAGACCTTGTCGCAGGCCTCCGCGTAATAGGCGATGGCGTCGGGCGCGGCGCGCATGTCGATGGAGAGCGCCTGGGCGATCGGCTTGCCGACCGACAGGGTCTCGAGCAGCGCCAGCTCCTCGCGATGCTCGCGCATCAGCTCAGCCAGGCGCAGCAGGATCCGCTTGCGCTCGCGCGGCTTCAGCCCGGCCCAGCGCCGGTCCTCGAAGGCGGCGCGGGCGGATTTGACCGCAAGGTCGATATCGGCGGCATCGCAGGCGGCCACCCGTGCCCATTCCGCCCCGGTCGCGGGATCGACCATCGGGAATTGCTTGGCGGAGACAGCCGGCACGACGCGGCCATCGATGAAGGCAGGCCAGTCGCGCCGCGCTTGCTTTGCGCGCTGCCGCCAGTGTTCCAGGGTGAGTTCAGTCATGATCGGTAAGTGTGATCACAGATTAGTTTTGGTCAACCCCTTTCGCACTGCCCGCCCCATGATTTCCCGTTCATGCACGCACCGGTTTTCGCCAATTGGTTGCCTATTCACCACAGTGGCGTGGAAAAAATTTCCACAGCGCAAACGCGATGTGATCACAGTGCCTTGACAGATCACAGGTGAGGTGGAACGGTCGTTCAAAACCAGCGGGAGCCCGCCATGCGCCACATGTCAGATTGCCGTAAGCCGCTTCTCGCGTCAGCAGCGCTCGTTCCACTCCTCATCGCCTTGGGCGTCCCCCTCTCGGGCGCCAAGGCGCAAAACACCGATGCGCCACCGGCGGCGTCGCAACAGTCCGCCGGCCCGCCGGCGATGGAAGAAATCACCGTCACGGCGACGCGCCGGGCCCAAGCGCTGAGCAAGGTGACGCAAAGCGTCAGCGCCTTCAGCGCCGCGAAAATGGACATTTTGAACGTCAAGTCCTTCGCCGACCTGGCCAAATACACGCCGGGCGTCGACTTCGACGAAGATTCGAACGCCATCTCCATCCGCGGCATCAAGTCGGATGCCGGATCGGCGACGACCGGCATCTATATCGACGACACGCCGATCCAGCTGCGCGCGCTGGGCCTCAACGCCAACAACGCGCTGCCCTATGTCTTCGACCTCAACCGGGTCGAGGTGCTGCGCGGGCCACAGGGCACATTGTTCGGCGCTGGATCCGAGGGCGGCACGGTGCGCTATATCACACCCCAGCCGAGCCTGACCGACTTCAGCGGCATGGCGCATACCGAGCTGGCCGGCACCGAAGGCGGCGGGTTGAGCTATGAAGGCGGGGTGGCCGTCGGCGGCCCGATCGTCGAGGACAAGCTGGGCTTCCGGATCAGCGGCTGGGCCCGGCGTGACGGCGGTTATATCGACAAGATCAATCCCTATAGCGGCGAGGTGGTCGCGCCCGACGCCAACCGCACCAACACCTATGTCGTGCGCGCCGCCTTCACCGTCGCGCCGATCGACAATCTGACCATCACCCCGGCCTATAATTTCCAACAGAAGTCGAAAAACAATTACGACCAGTACTGGGTCGGCCTGTCGGATCGCAACGACGGCAAATTTATCGACGGCACGCCGGAGAACATGCGCGACGACGACCGCTTCGACCTGGCCAGCCTGAAGGTGCAGTACGACCTGGACGATATCTCGTTCATCTCCAACTCGTCCTATTTCTCACGGTTCGAGACGACGCAGGGCTATAGCGGCACGCTCTACAACCTGTCCTATTTCCAGCAGATCACCAGCGGCGGAACCGATCCGAACGGCATTACACCCTGTGTGCCGTGCGCCGCCCATACCCAGCTGCTCACCCCCAACGGCATCAACCTGCCGGGCTTCGGGCCGTACGTGTCGCGGAACATCATCACCAACAAGCAGAGCAACGTGACAGAGGAGTTCCGCGTCCAGTCGAACGACAAGGATGCGCCGCTGCAGTGGGTAGCGGGCGTGTTCTATGCCCAGAACATGCAGAACAGCAACGAGGAGATCAACGACCCGCAATTGCCGGCGCTGACCCGCTATCTGTTCGGCCGGCCGATGGTCCGCAACCTAGGGAATCCCGCCGCGTACGCGAATGACCCCGGGGCATGGGGCATGAACCTGCTGCCTGGCGGCGACGATTACATCAACGATACCCATGGCCATGACCGCCAGGTCGCGCTGTTCGGTGACGTCACCTACGCGATTACAGAGCAACTTAAGTTTGAAGCCGGGTTACGCCTGGCCTGGACGCATTTCGATTTCCGCAACCTGAATAACGGCCCGCAGGACCTGCTGGACAATATGGGCGTGCCTGCCACGGCAAAGGGGCTGGCGGATGAGGAGCCAGTCACGCCGAAGGTCAGCCTGTCCTACCAGATCACGCCGGACGATATGGTCTACGGCACGATCGCCGAAGGCTACCGCATCGGTGGCGCGTCCCCGCCGCTGCCGGTGGCGGCCTGCGGCGGGCCTTTCCCGACCCAATATGAGTCAGACACGACCTGGAGCTATGAGATCGGCACCAAGGACCGCTTCCTGGACCGGCGGATGCAGGTTTCGGCCAGCGCCTATTACGTGGAATGGGACAACATCCAGCAGGCGATCTATGTCCCGTCCTGCGGCATCCAATATACGACCAATGTCGGCGAGGCGGTCAGTGAGGGCTTCGATCTCGATATCGATTATGCGATCACCGACAACCTCCAGCTGAACCTGGCGATCGGCTATACGGAAGCCAAGTATACCAAGACAGCCTATGATCCGGCGACCGGCGGCATCCTGGCGCGGGTGGGCGACTCGCTCGACGTCACCCCGTGGACCGGAACGATCGGGCTGCAATATAATTTCCTGGTCGACGAACATGCGGGCTTCGTCCGCGCCGACTACGAGTTCACCAGCCGCCGGCATCGCCCGATCCCGACCGAGGATCCGCAGACCGAGTATTTCGATGCCGGCCTGCATCCGGACCCCGCAACCAGCCTGGTCTCGCTGCGCACCGGCATCACGCTGGACAAGTGGGAATTCAACCTGTTCATGGACAATGTCTTCAACGCCCACCCGCAGCTGAACCTCGCCCACCAGGACGAGTTCACCCTGCTCTACACCGCCGAGACCTTCCGTCCACGGACGACAGGGGTCACCGCTACCTATCGCTATTGAGCTCCTTTAACCGGCAATCGTAGCCCTTCGGGCGATTGCCGGTTTTTCGCTCCCCAAAGCTATGTTATCCGACGCGTGGGCCTGGAAAGGGACGCGAGGGATTGAGTCGTTGTCAGCGTCATAAGGGGCGGAGGTTCGCCTGGGCATATCTTGCCGCGGCCGGCCTGATCGCCGCCGCCACCGTGCATCCGGTCCGTGCCCAGGATGTCGACGCGCAGGCGGCGACACCGGCCGCCCTCGAGGAGATCACCGTCACCGCCCGCCGCCGCGACGAGCGGGCCCAGACCATCCCGATCGCGATCACCGCCTTCAGCCAGGCCGATCTCGACCAGCGCCATGTCGTGCAGTTCCGCGACCTGGCGAAGTTCGTCCCCTCGCTGTCGACGACCTCGAACGGGTCGGACGCCAACTCGATCTATTCCGGCCAGGTGAGGATTCGCGGCCTGCCGGGGGGCGAAGTCTATTTCGCCCAGGTGCCGGTGGGCAGTACCGATCGCAGCCTGCTGACCGGCCTCAATCACAGCCTGTCACCCGGCTATTATTTCGATCTGGAATCGCTGGAGGTCGCCAAGGGCGCCCAGGGCACGCTGTTCGGCCGTCCCTCGGTCGGCGGGCTGATCGCCATGGAGCCGCGCCGCCCGACCAATCGGTTCGAGGGCTATGCCGAAACCGAATTCGGCGACTACGGCGATAAGCGGAACGAGTTCGCCGTCAATATTCCCGTCATCGACGACAAGCTGCTGGTGCGCGTCTCGGGCCTGATGCAGCAGCGCGACGGCTATAATTACGACCTGCAGGACGGCGACTATCTCGACAACCAGAATTATTACGCATGGCGCATCGCCGTCACGCTGAAGCCGTCGGACGATTTCGAGAACTACTTCCTGTATGACGGCTATTGGCAGGATTCCAACGGATCGGCCGAAGTCCTGCTTGCAGCCGATCCGGACAAGATCATCGGGCGCCTGACATCGGACCTGAAAGCGCTCCCGCCTGGGGTGACCAAGGGCTGCGCTTTCACCATCACGCTCGGCGGCCCGGCAGTCGGCCCGATCGACAACCTGCCCGGGGCCTGCGGCGCCTATCGGATCGGGGCCGAGCCGGGCATCGCCGCCGCGCTGGCGCGGCAGCAGGAACTGGGGCCCCGCACGGTCGCGGGACGCTATACCAGCGGCATCGGCAAGGACTATTTCTACGGCTTCACCGACATCGCCCGCTGGGACATCTCAGACACGCTGCTGCTCAAGAACATCGCCGCCGCCCGGGTCACCAAGCAGCTGGGCTCCATCGACTTCACCAATACCGGGCTCGGCGTCCTGGCCTACGGTTTTCCGGGCAACAATAACGGCTGGACCGACAATTCCGCACAATACAGCGAAGAGCTGCATCTCGAGGGCAAGGCGCTGGGCGGCAAGCTGGACTGGCTGGTCGGCGGGTTCCTGCTGTTCAACCATCCGATCGGCTACACGACCGAGGTCTTCAACACCCTGAATTTCGCAACCTATAACCACACCCACCTGTCGGAACGCAGCCAGGCCGTCTTCGTGCACGGCATCTACGACCTGTCCGACTATGTCGACGGGCTGAGATTCAGCGGAGGCTATCGCTATAGCTGGGACTATGTGCTGGTGAGTGGAACCTCGACCCGCTTCACCGATGCGATCACGTACGACGCCCAAGGGAATCCGAATTGTTTCCTGGTGCTGTCCGACCGCAACTGCTTCCGCTCGGTCCCGTCCTACTTCAATTCGCCAAGCTGGAATCTGGGCCTCGACGATCAGCTGACCGCGCACACGCTGGTCTATGTCCGGGCCGGCAATACCTATCATCCGGGCGGGGCCAATCCGCAGCTCCTGCCGCCGCTGGACCGTTATGGGTCGGAGCACATCACCGATGTCGAGCTGGGGGTGAAGGCCGACTGGAACCTCGGCGATGTCAATGCCCGCACCAATGCCGACATCTTCCATGCCGACTACCGGTCGATCCAGGTGACGCAGCCGGTGAGCGTGCCGAGCATCGTTCCCGGGCGGCTGCCGACGATCCAGCCGGTCTATTTCAACGCCGCCGCGGCCGAGCTGGAGGGGGCGGAGCTGGAGCAGACGCTGAACCTGCCCTACGGCGTCGACCTGTCGGGCTCGGGTTCCTATTTCAACGCCCATTACGACCAGTACCCACAGCAGTTGGGCGGCGGCAATCCGCAATTCCAGTTCGTCCCGCGCTTCGCCTTCAGCGTGAACGCGACCTATCACCTGCCGGTCGACGAATCCTGGGGCAAGATCACGGCGGGACTCACCTGGTCCTGGACCGGGCACCAGTCGATCAGCCCGCTGCCCAACGAGCCCATCAACGGCATTCCGCATTACGACAACCTGGACATCCGCGCCGACTGGACGGACATGTTCGGCCAGCCGGTCGACAGCGCCTTCTTCATGACCAACGCGACCGATAATCTCTATCTGGTCGGGGCAAACCCGGTGATGACTGTGCTGGGTGTCACCGCCGGCAGCTACAACGCGCCGCGCATGTTCGGCTTTTCGCTGAAATACCGTTTTGGGCCGAGCAGCTAGCCGCTAGATTGCGGCATCCACAGCCGCCGGAGTCCTCACGTGTCCAATCAGCCGAAGATCGCCCTCATCACCGGCGGCAGCCGGGGGCTGGGCCGCAACACGGCGGTCAACCTGGCCCGGCGCGGGGTGGATATCGTGCTGACCTATCATACCGACCGCGCCGCCGCACTGAGCGCGATGGAGGAGATCGCCGGGCTTGGCCGCAAGGTGGCTGCGCTGCAGCTCGATACCGGCGCGGTCGCGTCGTTCAGCGATTTCGCCGGGGCGCTCGGCAATGCGCTGTTCGAGAACTGGCGCCGCGAGCAATTCGATTTCCTGGTCAACAATGCCGGCATCGGCAGCATGGCCCCGTTCGCCGAGGTGACCGAGGCGGATTTCGATGCTCTGATGAACGTCCATCTGAAGGGTGTGTTCTTCCTGACCCAGAAGCTGCTGCCGATGATCGCCGACGGCGGGCGGATCGTGAATGTCTCGACCGGCCTGACGCGCTTCATCGTTCCCGGCCTGTCCGCCTATGCATCGATAAAAGGCGCGGTCGAGGTGCTGACCCGCTATCTGGCGAAGGAGCTGGGGCCGCGCCGGATCGCCGTGAACACGGTGGCGCCGGGCTCGATCGCCACCGATTTCGGCGGCGGCGGGGCGAACAGTCCGGAAGCCGAGAAATTCATGGCCTCGGTCACCGCGCTGGGCCGCCACGGCGTGCCCGACGATATCGGCCCGATGATCGCCGCGCTGTTGTCGGAGGACAATCGCTGGGTCAATGCCCAGCGCATCGAGGCGTCGGGCGGGGCGTTCCTCTAGGCCCTCGCCTCACGCGTCGATCACGAAATTGCGGATCACGCCGACCAGCCCGCCGAGCAGCAGGATGATCGTCGGCAGCGCGCCCAGGCCAAAGCCGAGGCCGCGCTTGGAGGGATCGGCGGCATAAGACGCGGAATAGATGACGCGGCCGACGACGAAGATCAGGCCCAGCGCCGCGCCGATCAGCGGCTGCACCGTCAGGCAGAAGATCCACAGCGACGGCAGGAAGACGATCAGCTGCTCCAGCATGTTCTGCTGGATGCGCAGCTTGCGCTCGAACTCGGGATGGCCGTTGGTGGCGGGGGCAATGATCCCGTGCTTGCCGCGCGCCTGCCCGGCGCCCATGAAGTTCCAGACATAGACCAGCAGGGCCAACAGGGTGATGAGCGCTGGATAAAGATCGCGATGCTGCACGGGGCACTCCCTTTCCGATGACGCGGCCTTCATGGGCCACCTTGGTTCACAACTAGCACGCGTAGGTCGGATTAGCGCAGCGTAATCCGACATTTGGTGCCGTTCGCCGCACTGTCGGATTATGCTGCGCTAATCCGACCTACCCGCAGCGGTCAGCCGGGCGGCGGCAGCTTGAGGTGCCGATAGAGCGCGGCCAGCCGCTCGGTATAGCGCTCGACCGAGAAGTCGCGCGCCCGGCGCATGCCGCGGTCGGCGAGCGACAGCCACAGCGGATAGTTCTTCTCCAGCGCGGCGATGGCCGCGGTCATGTCGGTGACGTTCAGCGGGTCGACCAGCAAGGCGGCGTCGCCTGCGACCTCGCCTGTCGCCCCGCCGCGGCTGGTCATCACCGGCGTGCCGACCGCCATCGCCTCGACGATCGGCAGGCCGAACCCCTCGGCCAGCGACGGGAACAGCAGCGCACGCGCATTCTGCAGCAGCGCCTGGACGGTCAGAGACGGCGCATAGCCGAGCGAGAGGATACCCGGGCCGTCGCCCAGCGCCTTGTCGACGCCGATGCGATAGCCCTGAGCCGGCTTGAGCTCGGCCTCGGCCTCAAAGCCCGGGGCGCCGGCCAGGACCAGCGGCGCCGAAGCACCGCTCGCCAGATAAGCCTCGATCAGCCGGCCGATATTCTTGCGCTTCTCGATCGTGCCGATGGCGAGATAGAAATTGCGCCGCTTGAGCTCGGGCAGCCCGGCATGCTCCAGCGTCACCAGCTCCGGCCCGTCGATGCGCCCGGGCTGATAGGTGTTGGTGATCTTGTCCGCCGGATAGCCGAATTCATCGATGATGGCGCGGCGCGACGTCTCCGACACGGTGACGATATGGTCGGCCACCGCCAGCATCCCCTTCATGATCGCGCGATGCCGCGCCCGGGCGATCGACGTCAGTTCAGGCAGGGTCTGCGGGATCAGGTCGTGGACGGTATAGATGTTGACCGCGCCCCGGAAAAAGACCGGCATCGGGTAGGTCCAGTGCATCACCGCCGGCGGCGTCGGATCGACCAGACCGAGCGGCCGGCGATAGATGTCGAAATGGACCTGGCAAACCCGGAAGACGTCGACCGCGCGGCGGATGCGTTCGAAGCCGGTGCGGCCGACCGGCCCCGGCACGATGCGGGCCGGCCGCGCCAGCGGCGACAGCGCCCGCGACCAGCGCAGCAGCCGCCCCAGCCCCTGCGCCGGCGTGCCATAGGGCGGCAGGCTGCCGTCCGGCTCGAGCGGCCGGTCGAGCAGCACCTCGCGCTGATAGCCCAAGCGGCGGACAGCCTCGGCCAGGCCATGGCCATAGCTGAAAACGCCGGTCCCCTGCCCCAGGATCAGACTGCGCCCGTCGAAGCCGATCCAGGGGGACAGTGGAGGAGGCTGCACGCGAATGGCCCATCATATTGAATCGGCGACCGTTTCCAGGCCGCGTTGCCGTCAATACAGCCCACCGTTCCACGGCTGTCCAGTACAGGCGGGACGCCTATCGGTATTTCGTTTGCCGCATAAGCTGTTTCACTTATTGATAGAAGATATCGGCGACGATAAGGTAGACCATAGAATAAGGCGGCGACCGATCGCTTATAGACAGAATAAAATTTCTATTCCCAACGCTGGCCGAACGATTCCAGTGGCGAAAACATCGGAACGTCCGATCGGATACAAGGACCTTATCATGTTATATAATAACACAACCGGCTCGAACATCGTGGCCAGGGCGCTTTACGGAATGTTGTGCCTCACGGCCGCCCTGCCCCTTACCGTCGGGAGTACAAACGCGGCTTCGACCGAATCCGTAGTCTATCGCTTTCCGGCGGGCGCCGGCGGGTATTTTCCCACGGGAAGATTGGTCGAGGATGCACACGGCGCCCTTTACGGAACCACCGCCCTGGGCGGTCTCATGGGCAAAGGTACGATTTTCAAGTTCGTGCCGCCGACCGAAACACAAAAGACCGGCCAATTAACCGTACTTTACTTTTTCAGCGGGACCCCCTATGGGGCGCTTCCGCAAGGTTCGCTGGCACTTGGAGCGAACGGAGTCCTGTATGGCACGACGCCTGACGGCGGCAACGGTGCCGGTGACGGAACGATATTCGCGGTGCAGCCCCCCACCGCTGCAAAGCCGTATCCGACGGGCATTACCATCCACCAATTCAATCGTGAGGCCGATGGCAACGCGCCGGCTCCCGGCCTGCTGATCGGAAACAACGGTACGCTCTACGGCGCAATTTCCGGTGGCGCCTCGGGATTTGGCTCGGCATTTGGGAGCATCTTTGCCTTCGTTCCCGCGAAGAACCAGACTGTCTGGACCGAGAAGATCCTCTATGCATTCAAGGGCGGCGCCGACGGCCTGACGCCGAACGGATCGCTGATTTCAGACATCAGCGGTGCGCTTTACGGAACCACGCTCGATACCGCTCCGGTCCCCAATGCGGCGCGAAGCGGCACAATCTTCAAGCTCACGCCGCCGCCTGCCGGCAAGACCGCCTGGACGAGGACGATCCTTTATAGATTCAAGGGCACAACCGACGGCAGCATCCCGACTGCCCCGCTCCTGCGCGACGGAAAGGGCGCTTTGTACGGTACGACCAAGGGTGGCAACGGCACTGTATTCAAGCTGTCGCCCCCTGCTGCCGGCAAAACCGTCTGGACCCTGGCTACTCTCTACAGCTTCAAGGGTGGTGCTGACGGGCAAACGCCGAGTTCCGGTGTGGTCGTGGACAAAACCGGCGCGCTGACCGGTACGACACTCAAGGGGGGCGCCACCGGCCATGGGACGGTCTTCAAGCTGACGCCGCCCAAAACCGCCACGGGCAAGTGGACGAAGACGGTTTTGCACAGCTTCGCCGGCGGCACCGATGGAAACAACCCCGCCAGCGTTCTCATTTCCCCCAGCGGTTCGCTGTTCGGCGTGACCAATTACGGCGGAAACACCGGCTGCGCGTCCAAGCCCTACCCTGGCGGGTGCGGCACGATCTTCAAGCTGACCGAATAAGGCTGACCGTGTAGGGCTGGGCGCTAGATAACGCCCAGCTCCCGCGCCCAGACCAGGTTCTTGCGGGCGGAGCCGACATGGGCGCCGTGGACGACATGGGCCTCACCCTGGTTGGCGTCGCCGTCGATGATGCGGTCGGCGCCGGTCTTTTCCGCCTCGGTCTGCAGCCGGTCGAGGCGCTGCCAGTAGGCCAGCTCCTCCTTGGTCGGCGAGAAGACCTCGTGCACCACCGGGATCAGCACCGGGTTGCCGATCATCATGCCGAAATAGCCGATATTGCGCAGCTCGCTCGCCCAGTTGCGCAGCCCCTGCTCGTCGTCCAGCCGGCCGGTCCACATGCCCGAGATCGGATAGCGGATGCCCGCGGCCTTGGCGTCGATCAGCACCTTGGAACGGAGATACAGCGTCTCGCGCGCATCCGGCGTGACGCGGAAGCCCACCGCCTGGTGGATGTCGCCGAAGCGCGAGATGGCGCCGCCCATATAGCAGATACGGTCGGACGACGTGCCGATCTCATAGCCGAGCCGCAGCGCCTGCGCGGTCTCCAGGATCGGATAGATCATGGTCTTGCCGATCGGCAGGCCGAGGTCGGCCTCCATGCAGTTGAGCAGCCCTTCGACCATATGGACGTCGGCCGGATTGTCGATCTTCGGGATCAGGATGCCGTCGAGCCGCGGATGCATGGCGGCGCGCAGATCCTTCAAGGTCTGGCCGGTATGCGGGTTCTGCACCCGGACAAACACGGTCGGCCCGGTCGGCGGCAGCGAGGCGATGAAAGACTTCACCAGCCTGCGCGCATCCTCGCGCTGCGGCTCGGAGAACGGCGTGCGCGGCTCCTCCAGGTCGATGACGATCGCATCGGCGCCTGAGGCAAAACCTTCGTGAATGTCCTTTTCCTCACTGCCGGCGCAGAACAGCAGCGTGCGGATCGGCTTGGCGTTTTCCTTGCTCATAATTTTCCCCATGGATGGAATTTATTATCCGCAGATTACGCAGATTTCACAGATTGAAAGCCAAAGAATTTCTTATTCTTTAATCTGCGTCATCTGCGGATAGATTCTTCAGATTTATTACTTCCCCAGCAGCGCGGCGGCCTGCTTCTCGACCACAGTGCCCTCGAAGAATTTCGGGTTCATCCCGCCATGCAGCTCCACCGGGTTCACGAAGGTGAAGTCGCGGAAATTGTCCTCGGTGATGCGGCCGTGCTCGACCATCTCATAGGCTTCCTCGACCGGCTCGGTCATGTCGACGACGTCCCA
>Ga0070665_100001135_pt1 | contig 32737 bp, 26 predicted proteins | sample KBSS13metaG_FD_65862 | JGI IMG/M metagenome (GOLD analysis project Ga0070665, IMG submission 65862) | Switchgrass rhizosphere microbial communities from Kellogg Biological Station, Michigan, USA - KBS S1-3 metaG | ecosystem: Host-associated > Plants > Roots > Rhizosphere > Soil ... | reverse complement strand
GCGGCATCTTTTTTGCGATCCTTTCGCTTACATAGTCCCCGCTATGCGCGCGAAACGATCGCAAAAAATATGCTCGCCAGGGTCGCCCTCGTGACGGCGAGCATTACTCAGACAGGCTCCTAAACTTCGCCTATGCAGAGCGGAATCCTGCTGCTCGACAAGCCGCTCGGCCTGTCGTCCAACGCGGCATTACAGCGTGTGCGCCGGAGCCTCGGCGTCGACAAGGCGGGGCATGTTGGCAGCCTGGACCCCCTGGCCACCGGCATGCTCCCGATCTGCCTGGGCGAAGCCACGAAGATCGCGGGCGATGTCCTGTCCGGCCGCAAGTGCTATCGCTTTACGATCGCGCTCGGTAGCCGCACGGCAACCGGCGATACGGAAGGCGCCGTTGTCGAAACAGCGCCGGTTCCCACCTTGTCGCCGGCGACGCTGGAAGGCGCACGCCAGCGCTTCCTTGGCCGCCAGACGCAGGTTCCGCCGATGTACTCGGCCCTGAAGCGCGACGGCCAGCCCCTCTACAAACTCGCTCGCGCGGGAGTGGAGATCGAACGCGAGGCGCGTGACATCGAGCTTTTCGAATTGGCGCTGCTGGACTTCGGGCCCGACCACGTCGAGCTGCAGACGGTGTGCTCGAAAGGCACTTACGTGCGCGTGCTCGCCGAGGATGTCGCGAAGGCGCTCGGCACCTGCGGACACGTCTCAGCGCTACGGCGCGTGTATGTCGAGCCCTTTGATGCGGAGCCGATGGAGACGCTGGAGTCGATCGGCGAAGCGCGGGAGCAGGGCCGTTGGCCACGAGTGCTGCCCGCGGACTGGCCGTTAGGCCATTTGCCCAAGGTTTCGCTAGGCGGAGCCGACGTGAGCCGGCTGCTGCACGGGCAATCTGTCCCGGCGGGCGCTGCGGCCGTGGAGATCGCGAGTGCGCCCCGGGTACGGCTCTACGACGAAGCGGGGCGGTTCCTCGGGATCGGTGCCGGCGACGGCCAGGGGAACGTCCAGCCCCGGCGCCTCTTCGTGTTCAGCTAGATGGCGAAGGAAGCCTGGCGACCGCCCGGGGCCCGGGCGCCTGCTACAAGCGCTGGCGCCGCGGCGTCCGGCGGTCTCGCAAAATTCCGTTGCAAACTTGTGGCAAACCCGGCTTGGCGGGTACAATTGGCGGCTTACCACAAGGGTTTGAAGAGAAACTAGGATCATCTGGCAATGGCTTTAACCAGCGAGAAAAAGGGCGAAGTCCTCGCGCAATACCGCCGCGGACCGTCCGATACCGGCTCCCCTGAAGTACAAGTCGCGCTCCTGTCCGAGCGCATCAACGGCCTCGGCGGGCACTTCGCCGCACACAAGAGCGATCACTCATCGCGACGTGGGCTGGTGAAGCTGGTGAATCAACGTCGCAAGCTCCTCGACTACTTGAAATCCACCCAACCGCAGAAGTACCAGGAGCTCGTGGAGCGCCTGGGCCTCCGCCGCTAAAACACTCCAAGGGCCGCCGTCACCACGCGGCCCTTGTGTTTTGGCTACCTGTTTTTCCATTTCGAGGAAATGAAGCTTGAGCGTCGTCAGTAAGTCTTTTCCATACGGCTCCAACACGGTCACCATCGAGACGGGCGAAATGGCCCGCCAGGCCGATGGCGCCGTGCGCGTTTCCATGGGCGATACCGTGGTACTGGTCACCGCCGTCGCGAGAACGACGGCCACCCCGGGGCGGGACTTCTTCCCCCTCACCGTGAACTACATCGAGAAGCACTATGCCGCGGGCCGTATCCCCGGCGGCTTCTTCAAGCGCGAAGGTCGGCCCACCGAGAAAGAGACCTTGACCTCGCGCCTCATCGACCGCCCCATCCGCCCCCTGTTCCCGGACGGGTTCTACAACGATGTCCAGGTTGTCGCGACGGTGTTGTCGGTGGATCCCGAGATCGATCCGGATATTCCCTCGCTCCTGGGTGCCTCCGCGGCGCTGGCGATCTCCGGTGTCCCGTTCAACGGCCCGATCGGAGCCGCGCGCGTCGGCTACAAGGACGGCAAGTACCTGTTGAATCCGACCAACAAGGAGCTCACGACTTCGGGCCTGCACCTGGTGGTGGCCGGCACGGAGGCTGCGGTCCTGATGGTTGAATCCGAGGCCAGCGGCCTGTCGGAAGAGGTTATGTTGGGCTCCGTGGTGTTCGGCCACGAGCAGATGCAGGTGGCCATCCGCGCCATCCGTGAGCTCGCCGCCGAAGCCGGCAAGCCGCGTTGGAACTGGCAGCCCACTCCGGACGATCCGGAGCTCGTCAGCGCGGTTGCGCTGCACGCGCAGGCTGCACTTTCGCAGGCGTACTCGATCACCGAGAAGCAGCAGCGCTACGCGCGCATCTCCGAGATCAAGGCGCAGACGACCGCCACGCTTTCCCCAGCTGACGCCCCGAAGTGGACCGCCGACCAGGTGGGCAACGTCCTGTTCAAGCTGGAAAGCAACATCGTGCGCCAGCGCATTCTGAACGGCGAGCCGCGTATCGACGGCCGCGATGTGAAGACGGTTCGTCCGATCACCGTGAAAGTGGGCGTCCTGCCCCGAACCCACGGCTCCGCATTGTTCACGCGCGGTGAGACGCAGGCGATCGTCATTACGACGCTCGGCACGGGCCGCGATGCGCAGATCATCGACGGTCTCGAAGGCGAACGCCGCGAGCCGTTCATGCTGCACTACAACTTCCCGCCGTTCTCGGTAGGCGAGACTGGCATGATGGGTTCGCCAAAGCGCCGCGAGATCGGCCACGGCAATCTCGCACGTCGTGGCGTGCAGGCCATGATGCCCGACATGGAGACCTTCCCCTACGTCATCCGCGTGGTGTCGGAAATTCTCGAGTCGAACGGCTCGAGCTCCATGGCGAGCGTGTGCGGCACTTCGCTCTCACTGATGGACGCTGGCGTCCCGGTGAAGGCTCCTGTCGCCGGTGTTGCGATGGGCCTCGTGCTCGAAGGCGGTCGGTTCAAGGTTTTGACGGACATCCTGGGTGACGAAGACCACCTCGGCGACATGGACTTCAAGGTCGCCGGTTCGAAGGATGGCGTCACCGCACTGCAAATGGACATCAAGGTCGAGGGCGTGACGCCCGAGATCATGAAGGTTGCCCTGGACCAGGCGCGCGAAGGCCGCCTGCACATCCTCGGCGAGATGAACAAGGTCATCAACAAGCCCCGCGAGAAGATGTCCGACTGGGCGCCTTCGATCATCACGCTGAAGATCGATCCGGAGAAGATCCGCGACGTCATCGGCAAGGGTGGTGCGGTGATTCGCCAGATCACGGAAGAGACTGGCACGACCATCGACATTGAGAACGACGGCACGGTGAAGATTGCCTCCGTCAGCGGCGCGGCGGGCCGCGAGGCGCAGCGTCGTATCGAGCTGATCACCGCCGACGTGGAAGTGGGCCGCATATACGAAGGCAAAGTCGCGCGGCTCATGGATTTCGGCGCGTTCGTCACGATCCTGCCGGGTCGCGATGGCCTCGTGCACATCTCGCAGATTTCCAACGAGCGCGTCGAGCGTGTCAGCGACAAGCTCAAGGAAGGCGACGTCGTGCGCGTGAAGGTGCTCGAAGTCGACCGACAGGGGCGCATCCGACTGTCCATGCGGGACGTCGACGCGGCCTGATCCATAGGTTACAGCACGGGGTTCGATCCTTCCGAACCCCGTCGCTTTTCCATATTTTCAGGCAGTCCTGGCGAGAGATGACGACGTGCACGCCATCTCCTACCGCTTTACCCTCACTGCCTTATTGCCCCCAAGGTCAATCGTGCACGGCGTGTGAATAGCTCACACTGCTCTTATCGTCATCAATGTGCTCGCCTCGTCCCCCGCGGCCAGCGTTCAGCAAGGTGCGATAGATCTCGTCCTGCACCTGCCGCCAGCGCTGATAGTTTTTCTGCGCGAGGTGGTTGATGGCCAGGTTGTTGCTCGCCGGCGTGGAGTCCGTATCCGCGGCACCCTTGCTGCGCTCGCGGGCATCACGCTGTTGGCTTGCAAACAACTTGAGGCTTTGCTCCAGATAACTGCCGATCATTCCCTGTGTCGCACCGCCGTAAGAGCGGATGATCTGCGACAAAAAGTCCCGGCTCATCAACGGGTCTCCTCCATGCTCCTGCTCGGCAATGACCTGCAACAATATCGACCGGGTAATGTCCTCCTGACTCTTTTTATCGATTACAACAAAATCGACACGTTCGATGACCAATCTCCGAATGTCGGACAGCGTGATGTAACGGCTTTCCACCGTGTCATACAGCCGCCTGTTCGGATATTTTTTGATCGTCCGCAGTTCGCTCATCTCGCAGCCCTCTCATTTGTCTGAATCAGGACCTTCCCGGTCCCAGGGCGTCAGGATCGGCTCGCTCACCTACTTTAGTCTCATATACCTTAGTACATTGTCGCGGTGAACCCAACTCAAACCTGCAACATTTGTGTGGAAATGACGATTTTTTCGCGGCCCTGGACTGTGTCTAGATTCCAATGCCTGGTTGCCCAGGCAAGGAGCAGGGAGGGTGAGGACTGCTGAAGCTCGGGCGGAGGCGACTGTTGCAGCAGCGTGAGCGCCGTGCGGAGTTGCTCCGTGGCGCGGGAGGGATCGATACCGAGGGAGCGGCGGGATTTCGCTAGTTTTCCATTGTTATGCTCTATTACCAAAGGGAGGTGGGCGTAACGCGGTGTGGGGAGTTTGAGCGCCCGTTGCAGCTCGATCTGCCAGGCGGTGCTCTCCAGGAGGTCGGCACCCCTGACGACGTCACTAACACCCTGGGCGGCATCGTCGACGACGACGGCGAGTTGGTATGCGTATGCACCATCCCGGCGCCTGATGACCGGGTCTCCGAGTGCGCGCAGGTCGAAGCAACACTCGCCCTGGATCCGGTCCGAAAATGACACAGGTGCGTACGGGACCCGTAAGCGTGTTGCGGTTGGGCCACGGTTGCGCGTCGGGCCGGCGCGGCAGGTGCCAGGGTAACCGGTTTCCGCGCTACCCAGGTCGCGGCGGGAGCAGCTGCACTCGAAGGTCAGGCCCTGCTCGCGCAGCGTCTGCAGCGCCTCGGCATAGAGCGCGGTGCGCCGACTTTGGAATTCAACTTCACCATCCCAGTGCAGGCCGAAGGCCTCCAGGGTGCGAAGCATCGCGTCGGCGCACCCGGGGATGACCCGGGTGGTGTCGAGATCCTCCATGCGCAGAAGCCAGCGGCCGCCGGCTTTGCGCGCATCGAGGTAGCTACCGACCGCTGCGACTAGAGAGCCCAGGTGCAGCGGGCCGGTGGGTGAGGGCGCGAAACGCCCTATATAGGGTATGGCTGACAAAATCGCCTGGAGCGATTTTGGACGCCGAGCGGCTCTGCGCTCGGCGGGCCCGCTGGGCCGAGGCCCAGGACGGGCCGAGCAAAGTCGCCTGCGGCCCGGGATGGGCCAGCGCTTTCAGCGGACATAGCCTACGTTACCGCCGGCGACTGGCCTTCCGATCGAATTGCCCATGGCAATTTCGATGCGTGGTTTTTGCCGGCTGCTCTGCAGCGGTAGCGGGCCTCAACGATACCGGTCGTCGCGATCGCCGTATTGCCGCTCGCGGCGCTCACGGCGCTCCTGTGCTTCGATGCTCAGCGTCGCTACCGGCCGGGCCTCGAGCCGCTTGATGCCGATTTCTTCGCCGGTCTCGAGACAGTAACCGTACGAGCCGTCGTCGAGCCGCTTGAGCGCTTCGTCGATCTTTCGGATCAGCTTACGCTCACGGTCGCGCGTGCGCAGTTCGAGACTGAACTCTTCTTCCTGCGTCGCGCGGTCGTTCGGATCGGGAAAGTTCGCTGCCTCGTCTTTCATGTGAGAGACGGTGCGGTCGACCTCCACCATGAGGTCCCGCTTCCAGCTATTGAGAATCTCGCGAAAGTGCTCCGTCTGCTCCTTGCTCATGTACTGTTCGCCGCGCTTGATGATGTACGGCTGAACGTTGCGAGGACCCGCAAGCAGGCTTCCAGGCTCGACGCCGTCGTTATCATCGTTGTCAGCAGCACTCAGCGCGTGGGACGACAGGCCCGCTCGCGTGGGTGCCAGAACTTCGCTAGGAGCGCTGGGCGACTCTTTCGGTGCCACCTCCTCGGGGGCGGCTGGTCCAGCCTTGCGCATCTCGATGGTTTCTTCCGTATTCGTGAAAATGGGGTGCTCCGCTGCCTTTGCCGGCGCGGGCATCGGTTTACGTACAGGTGCCGGCGCAGCCGTAATGTGTTCGGCGGGCAGCTTGCGGGCCACTTCGGCTTTTTTTGCCGCGGGCCGGCTTGCCGCCTTTTTACCCTTCGCGGCTTTTGGCGCGGGTTTCTTGGCCGGCATCGATCGCTCCTCTCATCAAAAGCACTGGGCCTAATGAAGGACGGGCGATTATACCGGCGCACCCCGGCGTGTACAGCTTTCGGTAACGGGGCCGGGAGGCCCCGATGGGCCACGCTCTGCTGAAGAGCCCGCCAGGAGGTTACGGCAGCGTGACAGCGGGCGCCGGTTGCCAACCGGATTGTCGCCGTTCGACGACCACGGTCGTATAGATGCCGCCCCGGACATTGAAGCGCGCCGTGAGCCTCAGGAAGCGCGGTTGTGTCGCCGCCGCGAGGTGGTCCGCGATCTCGTTCGTCACGGCCTCGTGGAAGGTTCCCCGGTCGCGGAACGACCAGATGTACAGCTTCAGCGACTTCAGTTCGACGCACAGCCGGTCGGCAACATATTCGAGCTCCAGGGTCGCGAAGTCCGGCTGGCCGGTTTTCGGGCACAGGCAGGTGAACTCCGGGATCTGCATCCGGATGGTGTAGTCGCGCTCGGGAGAGGGATTGGGAAAAGTTTCGAGATCAGTCTTCACGCAACCTATACTACGTCATTCTCCCTCACGCGTCGGAAGACACTTTAGATGCGGTTGACCAAGATCAAGCTCGCCGGTTTCAAGTCCTTCGTAGATCCCACCCAAGTCACCTTCCCCAGCAACCTCACGGGCGTTGTCGGTCCCAACGGCTGCGGTAAGTCGAACATCATCGACGCCGTGCGCTGGGTCATGGGTGAGCTTTCCGCCAAGCACTTGCGCGGCGAGAACATGGCCGATGTCGTATTCAACGGCTCGGCTGCACGCAAGCCCGTCGGAACTGCCTCCGTGGAGCTGGTGTTCGACAACTCTGACGGCAAGATCGGCGGCGTCTACGCGAGTTATAACGAGATCTCGCTCAAGCGCCAGGTCTCGCGCGACGGCTCTTCCGGCTACTTCATCAACGGCGCGCGCTGCCGCCGCAAAGACATCACGAATCTTTTCCTCGGCACGGGCCTGGGCTCACGCAGCTACGCGATCATCGAGCAAGGAATGATCTCGCGCGTGATCGAGGCGAAAACCGACGACATGCGGGCCTTCGTGGAGGAGGCGGCCGGTATCTCCCGCTATAAGGAGCGCCGCAAAGAGACCGAATCGCGCATCAAGGACACCCGGGAAAACCTCGAGCGTCTGCAGGACGTGCGGGACGAGATTGAAAAGCAGATCCGCCACCTGCAGCGCCAGGCCGCCACCGCGCGGCGCTACCAGGCTTTCAAGGAAAATGAGCGACGCCTGACCGCGGAGCTGCTCGCCCTGAAGCTGCGCGATCTGGATAGCGGCGCTGAAATACATGATTCCGCGATGCGGGAGCGCGACCTGGCCATGCAGGCAGCTCTCGCCGATCAGCGCGCCGCGGAAGCGGCCATTGAGAAGCAACGGGCGTTTCACAACGACCAGAGCGAGCGCGTGTCCGCCGTGCAAGGGCGGTACTACGAGGTCGGCGCGGATATTTCGCGCATGGAGCAGACGATCCAACACAGCCGCGAGCTGCGTGACCGGCAGCGGCAGGATCTGGCGCAGGCGCGCTCGACACTCGCTGATCTCGCATCGCACATCGAGCGGGATGAACGGCAATTGGCCACGGTCCGCGAGGAAATCGCGCGCCTCGAGCCCGAAGTCGAAGGCGTGCAGTTTGCTGAGACCGCTGCGGCCGAGGCACTGGATGCTGCTGAGCGCGAGTTGCAGGCCTGGCAGCAGCGTTGGGAAGAATTCAATCGTGCTCTAGGTTCCGCGGACCAGACGACGCAGGTCGAGCGCGCTCGTATCGAGCAGCTCGAGAATCAACTTCGTCGACTGACGGCACAGGCGGACCGCCTGGCGTTGGAACGCGATGCGCTCGCCGCGCAGGAGTCCGACGAGCAACTGGCCGCGCTGTCGGAGCAAGAATTGGTCGCTCGCGCAGCCAGCGAAGAGCTGGCCAAAGCGCTGAGTGACGCTCGCGAACTGGTGCAGACACTGCGCACCGAGCAGTTTGCTGCCGAGAAGCGTCTCGAAGCGGCGCGCGGTGACCGCGAACGCGCCCGGGCGGAGCTGACTTCGCTCGAGGCTGTGCAGAAGGCGGCGTTGTCCGACAACGCGGGCAAGGCAGCCGAGTGGCTCGCTGGCACGGGGCTGACCCATCGGCCACGCGTGGCACAGACGCTGGAGGTTGAGTCGGGGTGGGAGCGGGCCGTGGAGACGGCGCTCGGCGACTATCTCGAGGCGGTATGTGTTGAGGACCTCGACGGGTTGGCTGGGGCACTCGAGGGGTTTGCCAAGGGCCGGTTGGCGTTGGTGCACACTGACGGCTCGCAAAGCGATGTGGCGACTGCTGAGGGCGGCGCGTTGGCGGACGGCGCCGGATCGTGGCTCCTGTCCAAGGTCAAAGGCCCCGGTGCTGTCACCGCGCAGCTCACTAACGTATTGATCGCGGAATCGCTCGGGGAAGCTCTCCAGCGCCGCGTGTCCCTCGCCCCCGGACAGTCGGTCATCACACGCGGTGGCGAATGGGTCGGCCAGTCCTGGCTGCGTGTCAGCCGTGGCGCGGATCAACACGCTGGTGTGATCGAGCGTGAGCACCGCCTGAAGACGCTCCGCACGACAGTTACTCTTGTCGAGGAGCGTGTGCTCGAAGCCGAGGCTGCACTGAGCTCCGTTCGCGAGTCGCTGGCTCGAGCCGAGTCGGATCGCGACAGCGCGCAATCGGGCATCCAGGCCACGCATCGCAAGCACGCGGATCTCATGAGCCAGCTCGAGGCGACCCGCGCGCGTGCGCAGGAGTCGACGCTCCGACGCGAGCGGTTGGAGGAAGAGGCTGCCGACGTTGCGCAGGAGAGGGGCGTTACGCAAGAGTCTTTAGCCCGTGCCGGCGCAGAGCTCGATCGTGGACTGCTGTTGCTCGGCGAGCTGGATTCACGTCGCCATGAGTTGGAAAGCGAGCGTGAAGAGCGTCGCGACGCCGTGGCAACCGCGCGCTCCCGTGCGCAGTCGGCGCAGGTGAGTGCGCGCGACCTGCTGATCAAGATTGAGTCCCGCCGATCGACGGAGAGCTCGGTGTCGGTGGGCATGACCCGCATGGTGGAACAGCGTGAACAGCTCGTGCGCCGTCGCGACGAGTTGGAGCAGGAGCTGGCAGGTGGCGATGAGCCCATTCTGCAGCTCGAATCACGCTTGCAGGACGCGTTGGCCCGGCGTCTCGAGGTCGAGTCCGATCTCGCCGTGGCGCGTGGCGCCCTGGAGGATGCCGATATTGAGTTGCGCGGCCTGGACGAGAAGCGTCTGACCGCCGAGCAGCTCGTTAACTCCGCTCGTGAAGCCATGGAGGCTGCACGGCTTGCTGCGCAGGAGACTCGCGTACGTCGCGAGACCATCGCCGAGCAATTTGCGCAGACGCAGTTCGTTCTTGCCGACGTGCAACAGAATCTCACGGTGGATGCGAGTGTCGAGAACTGGGAGCAGTCGCTGTCGCAGGTGCGCGCGGACATCGAGAAGCTCGGGCAGGTCAACCTCGCCGCTATCGACGAGCTGAAGGAACAAACCGAGCGCAAAGAGTACCTGGACCGGCAGTTCACCGATCTCACCTCTGCCCTCGAGACCCTCGAGCAGGCGATGCACCGCATCGACAAGGAGACCCGCACGCGCTTCGAAGAGACGTTCGAGCGGATCAACGCGGGAATGAAAGAGAAATTTCCGCGTCTGTTCGGGGGTGGGCATGCCTACCTCGAGCTCGTCGGAGAGGACGTGCTCGGCGCTGGCGTTGCCGTCATGGCGCGTCCCCCCGGCAAGAAGAACAGCACCATTCACCTGCTGTCCGGTGGCGAGAAGGCGCTGACCGCGGTCGCGCTCGTCTTCTCGATTTTCGACCTCAACCCGGCGCCGTTCTGTCTGCTGGACGAGGTCGACGCACCGCTCGATGAGCACAACGTCGGGCGCTTCTGCGAGATCGTTCGCGAGATGTCGGGGCGGGTGCAGTTCATTTTCATTACGCACAACAAGACGACGATGGAGCTCGCCCAGCAGCTCGTCGGCGTGACCCAGAACGAGCCCGGTGTGTCGCGGTTGGTCGCCGTCGACGTCGACGAGGCCATGCGGCTCGCGGCGGTCTGATCGGGGGAGGGACCGACACAATGCCGCAGTTGCGCTGGACCCTGCTGTGCCTTGGGGTGCTGTTTGTCATCCTGCTCGCATGGATCGAGCGGCGCAGGCAACGCCGGCAAGGGTTCTCGGATACCGCCCACGTGGACAAGGAGCCGGCCCATGGATCTTCCGGGCCGTCCTCTGAAGGTGCGCCCGGCTCGATGTTCCGCGAGCCTGTGTTGACGTTGCCGGAGATGCGCGCGGCGCGCGAGCCTTCGCCGCCGCAGGATCTCCCGATCGTGGAGATCGAGGACGACTCGCTGAATGCCCGGCGCGTCGAGGCGGGCGAGCCGCTGATGGATCCCCCGACGCTGTCATTGCCGGTGGTGGGTGCAGGTCCCGAGATCGCCCGGCGCCGTTCCGGTGAGCCGACGGTAGCGGATTTCGATTCGCCCCTGGAGGTGCCGCGGTTGGATACGCCAGCGTCCAGGCCCGCCACTAACCGGATCAACCTCGCCGACACCGAGCCGCCCAAGCCGGCCACCAACCGGATCAACCTTGCCGACACCCACGCCGGCGCAGGTTACAGCGAGGAGCGTGCCTTCAACGAAGCGGTGTTTGGCGAGCCCTCGCTGGGGGATGACGACGTTGCTCCGGCGCCCGATCCCGATGAGCCGCACATCCGGACCGATGTCATTGCGGAGTCCGGGCCGACCTTCGGCGCGACGCCGTCCGAGCCGCCCTCCCGAACGCAGTTCCTCGGCGGTGCCGCTGCTCCGGATGGTTCGCACGCCAGGATCCGACCCGAGGAGTTCACGCCGATCGCCGACCCGATCGTTGAATGGCCGCCGGACGATCAACGACGCGTCGTCGCCATCCGCCTGGTTGCCAATCCGCCGGAGCGCCTGGCGGGCCGTGCCGTGCGCCTCGCGTTGGCTTCCGAAGGTTTTGTGTTGGGCAAGTTTCAGATCTTCCACAAGCCGGACGATAGCGGCCGCGCCGTGCTGAGCGCCGCCAACCTGAGCAAGCCGGGCACGTTCGACCTGAACACCATGGACTCGCAACGCTACGGCGGCCTGAGCCTGTTCACGGTGTTGCCCGGTCCGAAGGCGCCGCTCAAAGCGTTTGAAGATCTCCTTACGACGGCTCGCAATCTCAATGAGCGCCTCAACGGCGCCCTGCAGGACGAGCGGGGTGGCCCACTGACGCCGACGCGGGTTGCCACTCTGCGTGACTCACTGGCCCATGGGTCCTCCGGGCTGGGTCCGGAATCGCCGTCGTGAGGCGCGATGCCGAAGCTCGCGTGGCGGAGCTCCGCAAGCAGATTGCCTACCACGACAAGCGCTACTACGAGCTCGATGACCCGGAAATTCCGGACGCCGAGTACGACAAGCTGATGAATGAGCTGCGGGCGCTCGAGGGCGAGTACCCCGATCTCATCACGCCCGAGTCGCCGACCCAGCACGTCTCGGGAGCCCCGAGCGAAGGGTTCGGCGAGGTCATCCACAAGGTCCCGATGCTCTCGTTGGATAACGCTTTCACGGACGATGACGTGAAAGCGTTCGACCGCCGTATTCACGAGCGGCTGGGTGTCCAGGGCGACCTGGACTACTGGGCGGAGCCGAAGCTCGATGGGCTGGCTGTGACCGTCATCTACCGTGATGGGAAGCTCGCGCAGGCGGCGACTCGAGGCGACGGCGTTCGGGGCGAGGACGTCACGGCCAACGTGCGCAAAATCCGCTCCGTGCCTCATGCGCTCAGCGGCAAGGCACCTGCCGTGTTGGAGGTTCGTGGCGAAGTCTTCATGCGCATCAAGGGCTTCGAGCTCATGAACAAGCAGGCGCAGGAGCGGGGGGAGAAGGTGTTCGTCAACCCGCGCAACGCCGCGGCGGGGAGCCTGCGGGTGTTGGATCCCCGTATTACCGCGAAGCGCCCGCTGCAGATGTACTTTTACAGCGTCGGAATCGTCGAGGGCGGCACGCTGCCGGCGCGGCAGAGTGAGTTGTTGAAGGCGTTTGTCGACTGGGGTCTGCCGATTTCGGCTGAAGCTCATCTCGTACACGGTGTCGAAGGCTTGCTCGAGTACTACCGTGGCATCGGGGCTCGGCGTAGCTCGCTGCCGTACCAGATCGATGGGGTCGTCTACAAGCTCGATAGCCGCCCCGACCAGGAACGGCTCGGCTTTGTGTCGCGCGCGCCTCGCTGGGCGACGGCCCATAAGTTTCCTGCTGAGGAAGCGCTGACGGTCGTTCGGGGAATCGAGTTTCAAGTTGGACGCACGGGTGCGCTGACGCCGGTCGCACGGTTGGAGCCCGTTTTTGTGAGCGGTGTGACGGTGAGTAATGTCACGCTGCACAACATCGGCGAAGTCCATCGTAAAGACGTGCGTGTGGGTGACACCGTCGTCGTGCGCCGCGCCGGGGACGTGATTCCCGAGATCGTGAAGGTTGTTCTGGAGCGGCGGCCTGACGACAAGCTGCCCGAAGTGACCCTGCCGGAGACCTGCCCGGTCTGCGGTTCCAAGGTCATTCAGGAAGAGGGCGAGGCAGTGGCCCGCTGCACCGGCGGATTTACGTGTCGCGCTCAACGCCAGGAAGCCATCCGTCATTTCGCCAGCCGCCGGGCGATGGACATCGAAGGCTTCGGCGACAAGCTGGTCGAGCAACTCGTCGAGCGCGACTGGGTCAAGTCGCCGGCGGATATCTATACGTTGACGCTCGAGCAGTTGACCGGCCTCGAGCGCATGGGGGAGAAGTCGGCAAAGAATCTTCTCGAAGCCATCGAGAAGAGCAAGCAGACGACTTTGCCGAAGCTGCTCTATGCGCTGGGCATTCCCCAGGTCGGCGAGGCGACCGCGCTGGCGCTGGCCCAGAGTTTCTTGAGTCTCGAGGCGCTGTTGGATGCGGATGCGGCCCGGATTCAACAGGTGCCGGATATCGGTCCCATCGTGGCCGCGCATGTGGCGGCGTTCGTGTCGTCCGCGGACCATCGCGCGGTGCTCAAGCGTTTACGCGAGGAGGGGGTCACCTGGCCCTACGTCGAACCGCTACCCACCGAGGCCGGTGAGGACACGCTGGTCGGCCAGACTTTCGTCATTACGGGGACGCTCGAGAGCATGACCCGGGAGGAGGCCGAGCAGGCCTTGATCGCTCTCGGCGCCAAGGTTTCCAAGAGTGTTTCGAAGAAGACGACCTACGTGGTCGCTGGCGCCGAAGCCGGCTCGAAGCTCACCAAGGCGCAGGAGCTCGGGGTCGAGCTGTTGGAGGAGAAGGCCTTCCTGGCGCTGCTGGAGAGCAAGCGTAAGGGTTAGGCGTCGACCGCCCGCCTGTCCCTGTGACAATCGCCCCATTGCCGCGCAAATAAAAACGGCGGGCGCCTTTGGGCCGCCCGCCGCTTTGATCTCAACCGCGAACGCGTTCGCGTTTAGCCCGCCTTCGGCGCCGCCGCCGCCGGAGGCGCCTTCTTGTCGATCTTCGCGTTCTTCATCAAGTCATCGGTGTAAGTTTTGAATTTCTTTGCCTGAATCACCTGCTCGAGCCGCTGCTTGACCTGGTCGAACGGCGGCGGGGCGAGGTCACGGGTATCGACGAGCTGGATCACGTGCCAGCCGTACTGGGTCTGTACCGGTTTCTTCGTGAACTCGCCCGCCTTCAACGACGTCACGGCATCGGCGAACGGCTTCACCATGCGGTCCGGTGTAAACCAGCCCAGGTCGCCGCCATTGTCCTTGGACGAATCCATGGACTCCTGCTTGGCAATGTCTTCGAACTTGTTGCCCTTCTCGAGCCGCTCGATGACTTTCTGCGCGAAGGGCTCGGTGGCGACGAGAATATGGCGCGCGTGGTATTCGAGCTTCGGCAGGTTGGCGACCTGCGTCTCGTACTCCTGGTGAAGCTCCTGGTCCGTGGGCTTCTTGTCCTTGAGATAGCGCTCTTCCATCGTCTGCTGCAGGACGTTGAGACGCGTCAGCTCGAGGAGGTCCTCGGTGTCGGCGTTCTTGTCGACCCCATCCTTGATCGCCTGCTGTGCGACGAGTTGGGCGCGGATGAGGTTGTCGAGGGCGTTCTGCTTCTGGTCATCGCTGAGCGCGCTGGACTGCTTGCCCGCGGCCGCCTTCACGTAGAAGTCGAAAAAATTCTGAGTGATCGGCGTGCCGTTCACGGTGGCGAGCGCGGGAGAGGTGTCCGCCGTACCCCCCGAGGTGGCGGCGCCTTTGGGCTGGCAGGCTGCCAGGGCGCCGAGCGCCGCGACAATCACGAGGACCTGAGAGTACTTCATGTGTTTTCTCAATAGGATAGGAAGTTTATCTAAGAATTTTCTTCAGGAGTGAGGGCCACGATGTTCAAGGCGTGGATCCCGCGACCCATGAGGGGTGCGACCGCTGCATAGACCAGGCGATGGCGCTCGAGTTGCGCCCGCCCTTGGAAAGCTGCCGAAACGAGGGTGACCCGGAAGTGCCCGCCCTCGCGGGCGCCCGCGTGACCGGCGTGGTGGGCGCTGTCGTCGAAAATATCGATCGAGGTCGGTGCGAGATCGCGCTGCAGGGCAGCCCGGATCTCGGCAACGAGGGGGCTGTCACTCATGCCGGCGGGGGCTCCTGCACCTGTTGGGGCTCTGCGGAGCGGCGGGTGAGATAGATCACCTGGGCGCCTACAAACACCAGCGTGAGAATGGTGAGGCCGAAGACCTTGAAGTTCACCCACACCTTTTCGCTGGCGTAGTAGGCCAACATCAGGTTGAGCGCGCCCAGCAGCGCATAGAACACGACCCACACTGCGTTCAAGCGTCGCCAGATCGACTGCGGAACGTGCACCTGGTCCTGCAGTGCGGCGCTCAGGAGACGCTCGGTGAGCGTGCGCTCGCCGATCCAGAAACTCCCGAGGAACGCCACTCCGGCCAGCCAGAACAAGGCGGTGGGCTTGACCTGAATGAAATGCTTATCGTGGAAGAGCAGGGTGGCCGCGCCCAGCACGAACACCAGCACCGCGCTCAAGGCGTGCATCGGCGGGATGCGCCGCTGTAGGAAGTAGTCCACCGCAAGGAGTACCACCATCGCTACCATCAGTACCGCGGTCGCGGTGTAGAGACCGCCGACGTAATAGGCGATGATGAATGCCAGGAGTGGCGCGAACTCGAGCAGAGCCTGCATGGATCCGTTGGTGCGAAGGTGCAAAGGCGGCAAAAATGGCCGCGTATAGTCTCATGCGAAGCGCGCAAGTTCCAATTGACAAGCGAGGACCGGTTTGGGCCGTGCCATCCAGTTATTTCGAATTGCATCCGGTCAATCCGCAGGTGCGACTGATCCGTCGCGCCGTAGAGATCGTGCGCCAGGGCGGCTTAATCGCGTACCCCACGGACTCTTGCTACGCACTCGGTTGGCACCTTGGCGATAAGAACGCGCAGGAGCGCGTCCGCCGCATCCGCCAGGCCGATCGCCATCACCACTACACCCTGGTTTGCGGCACGCTCGCCGAGATCGGTCACTTCGCCAAACTCGATACGTGGCAGTTCCGCATCCTGAAAGCCTGCCTGCCGGGCCCCTATACGTTTCTTCTGCACGCGACGCGTGAGACGCCGCGGCGCTTGCAGCACGAGAAGCGGCGGACCATCGGCGTCCGCATGCCCGATCACCCGGTGCCCCTGATGCTCCTCCACGAGCTCGGGGAGCCCATGATGAGCTCGACCTTGCTCCTCCCGGATGAGCCGCAACCGCTCACCCGTGGCATCGAGATCCAGACGCGGCTCGAGCACGAGGTGGACGCCGTGCTCGACGGAGGTGACTGCGGCATAGAACCGACCACCGTGGTGGACCTTTCGGTCTCGCCGCCAGCCATTGTTCGCGAAGGAAAAGGTGCTCTCGGCCCAGTCATCGGGGGCCGCGATTGAGGCGGTCGGGCGGCGCTCCTGCGCTATAATCCGCCGCGATCTGGCGGAGTGAGCTCTGCTGCGAACTAATTACTTGATGCACAAACTCTTTTTCTATTTTCGAGCACCCGCAGCCCTCCTGCGGGGGACGGTTTGAGCACTCCATCCGCCGCCCGGCGCGTGCTTTCGGGCATGCGGCCGACGGGCCGGCTCCACCTCGGCAACTACCACGGTGCCCTGCGCAACTGGGTAGAGCTCCAGTACCAGTACGAGTGCTTCTTCTTCGTGGCCGACTGGCACATGTTGACGACCGGCTACGAGGAGACCGCGCACCTGCAGGAATACATCAAGGATGTGCTGATCGACTGGCTCGCCGCGGGACTCAACCCGGGTGTCGCGACCCTGTTCATCCAGTCGCACGTCCCGGAGCACGCCGAGCTGCACCTGTTGCTTTCGATGATCACGCCCCTGGGTTGGCTCGAGCGCGTGCCGACTTTCAAGGACCAACAGGAGCAGCTCAAGGATCGGGACCTTGCAACGTACGGATTCCTCGGATACCCGCTGCTGCAGAGCGCGGACATCCTGGTCTATCGCGCGGCTTACGTCCCGGTGGGCGAGGACCAGGTCGCGCATGTCGAGTTGACAAGGGAAACCGCGCGTCGCTTCAACCATCTGTACGGACGCGAGCTGGACTTCGAAGAGAAAGTCGAGCGCGCCGTCAAGAGTCTCGGTGGACGTAACACGACCAGCTACCGCCAACTGCGCCGTAAGTTCCAGGAGACGGGCGATACGGAGTCGCTGGAACGCGCGCGCGCACTCGTCCAAAGCAACAATCGCATCACGGTGGCGGACCGTGAGCGGTTGCTCGGATTTCTGGAAGGCACCGGGATCACTATCCTGCCGGAGCCCCAGGTGTTGTTGACTGCGACGCCGAAGGTTCCCGGGCTCGACGGTCGCAAGATGTCGAAGTCCTATGGCAACACGATCGGGTTGCGCGAGGACCCCGATTCCGTCGTCAAGAAAATGCGCGCCATGGTCACCGACCCGGCGCGCGTGCGACGCACGGACCCGGGCGATCCGGAGAAGTGCCCGGTCTGGGATTTGCACAAAATCTACTCGGACGAGCCGACGCGCGCCTGGGTCAACGAGGGCTGCCGCTCGGCCGGCATCGGTTGCCTGGACTGCAAGCAGAAAGTCATCGACAAGGTGGTGGAAGAGATTTCGGGAATGCGTCGCCGCGCCCAGGAGTTCGAGGAGAATCCCGAGCTCGTGCGCGGTATCGTGGCCGAGGGGGCGGACAAGGCCCGCGAGGCCGCCCGACAAACACTGGACGAGGTGCGGCGCGCCATGCACCTGCGCGCGGATTGAATATGGCGAGCAGACCAAAACCCGAGCTGAAGATCGTCGTCTCCAACGACCCGCCCGAGCCGCCGCCGGTCGAGGCAGCGCCTGAGCAGGTGGAGATGCCCTTCGCGGTCGTGAACGGCGAGCCGCTCACGCAGCTCCCGCGCGATCTGTACATTCCTCCGCAGGCGCTCGAGGTTTTCCTCGAAGCGTTCGAGGGACCGTTGGACCTGCTGCTGTACCTGATCCGGCGGCAGAACCTCGACATTCTCGATATTCCGCTCGCCGAGATCACTCGACAGTACATGGAGTACATCGAGCTCATGGAGGGGCTGCAGTTCGAGCTCGCCGGTGAGTACATGGTCATGGCCGCGACCCTGGCGGAGATCAAGTCGCGGATGTTGTTACCGCGACCGAAGACCGATGCCGACGGAGTGGAAGACGATCCACGCGCCGAGCTCGTTCGCCGCCTGCAGGAGTACGAGCGCTTCAAACAGGCCGCGGAAAACATCGACGCGTTGCCGCGACTGGAGCGCGACGTCTGGCCAACATCCGCCGAGCTCAAGGATCGGCAGGTGGTGCGCGTCCTCCCGCAAGTCACGCTGCAGGAGATGTTGCTTGCGTTCAAGGACGTTGTCGTTCGCTCGGAGATGTTTGCGCACCATCACATCCAGCGCGAACGACTCTCCGTGCGCGCGCGGATGGGTGACATTCTCACTTCACTCGAGCAGGCGAGTTTCGTAGAATTCGTGCGCCTGTTCCGACCCAACGAAGGTCGGATGGGAGTCACGGTCACGTTCATGGCGATTCTCGAGCTCGTGCGCGAAGGCCTGATCGACATCGTGCAGGCCGAGCCCTTTGCGCCGTTGCACGTGCGCTCTTCGGGGCCGGGGCGCAACCTACGTGTCGTTTCGGACAACGACGCGCCGCCGCCGGAGTTGCCGCCGGCTGTGACACCTGTTGAGAACATCATTACGGACACGCCGCTGGATCCGAATTTCATCGACGATTCCGACGACTCGGACGACGACGAGCTTGATCTGCCAGGGGATGACGTCGTACCGCCTTCGCCTGATGAGGCCAGCTGATGAACGAGTTTTACATCCGCAATGTCATCGAAGCAGCGCTGCTGGCCGCCGGCAAGCCGCTGCAGCTCGCCGATATCGGCCAGCTCTTCGATGAGAGCACCCGTCCGACGACTGATGACCTTCGCGCGGCGATCGATGTGTTGGCGGCGGACTACTCGAACCGTGGCATCGAGGTGAAGGAAACCGCCGCCGGCTTCCGTATCCAGGTACGTCGCGAATTCTCCGCGGAGATTTCTCGCCTGTGGCCCGAGCGCCCGGCGCGTTACTCGCGCGCGCTGCTGGAGACTCTCGCGCTCATTGCCTATCGCCAGCCGATCACCCGTGCGGAGATTGAGTCTGTGCGCGGTGTTGCGGTGAATCCCAACATCGTCAAGACGGTGATCGAGCGGAACTGGGTTCGCGTTGTCGGTCATCGGGACGTCCCTGGACGTCCCGAGCTGCTTGGCACGACTCGCGAGTTTCTCGACTACTTCGGGCTGCGAAGCCTCGATGAGCTGCCGCCGTTGGCGGAGCTCAAGGCGATGGGGGACTACAACCTGCAGCTCGAGCTGCCCAATGGGGCGGCCGCTGACGGTGAGGCTAAGGCGGACGGCACACCTGAGGCCGCTGAGGGCGGGGCTCCTGTTGTTGCTCTGCTGGCGTCCGACGCTTCCGCTCCCGCGGCGGAAGGCTCCGCTGATCCCAACGTCGCTCTCTCCGAGGCCAATGGCATCGCCGACGAGAGCGTACTCGCCACCGACTTTGCTCCTGATTCGCCCGAGGGCGCGCACGCTGCTTCGGCGGACGCGGATACCGCCGGTGCCGCGCATACCGCCACGGCCGACACGGACGCCGCCGGGGTTGCGCACACCGCTGCGGCCGACACGGACACGGCCGCTGGCGCACACAGCGCCACCGCGGAGGCTGACACCACCGGCGACGCGGACGCTTCAGAGCGCGCTCACACCGCAGGCACTGACACCCATGCCGTCGCCGGTTCCAACTCTGGCGAAAGCGCGCACCACCCGGACGCCGACTCCGACGCCGAGGCTGAACGCACTCTGGCCGCCAGCGAAAGCGCGCATCATTCGACCGCCGAATCAGACGACTCCGACGCGTCCAACAGCGCGACCTCCAGCGAATCTGCCGATGCGCTGGACGACTCTGCCGACGACGATGCCGACGAAGACGAACTCTCCGCGGACGGCCACGGCTCTCGCGAGCTCGTCGCCGCGCCACCTGACCAAGACAACTAACTAACTTTTGCCATGGCGCGAAGATCAGCGCACGAACCCCCTTCGCACCGCGGCGCGCGTCCCGGACCTCGCGACAAATCTCGCCCGGCCTCTCGGCGTGGTGGCCCCGGGCGGCCTCGGCCCGCCGTCGGTTCCGATCGCGACCAGTCCAACGTTTCCGCGGAAACGCGTCGCGGCCCTGGCGGCGAACCCCGCAGCCGGCGCCCTGATCGCCCTGGCCGCCCAGATCGCTTCAATCGTGGGTCCCGCGGACCCGACGCCACTGCCACTGGTGGCGAATCTGGCAACCCGTGGATCGGCTCGCAGGAGCGTCGCCGCGCTCGCCCTGGTCGGCAACGCGACGACCAACAGGGTCGACCCCACGGCGCCGGCGACCGAGGTCCGCCTCGACGTCACCGGGAAGAGCGTCCCAACCAACGAGCCCCCCGCCGCGATTCCAGTGGCCCTGCCGGTGGCCGCTCCGCTGACGCGAGTCGCCATCGTGACTCCAGCGGTACCCATGACTCCCGCCGTGGCCCTGGCGGTCCTCGTGACTCCGGAGCCCGCCGTGGCTCCGGTGGCCCCCGCGACGCCGGATCCAACCGCGGCTCTGGCAGCCGCCACATAGAAGGCGAGGGCGAGCGCCTACAGAAGGTGCTCTCCCGCGCCGGCCTAGCCTCGCGTCGGGAGGCGGAGGACTGGATCCGCGCCGGCCGCATCACCGTCAACGGCCAACCCGCCATACTCGGCACCCGCGTCTCCCCCTCGGACCAACTACGTCTCGATGGCCGTCTGATCCGCCAACGCGATACCAGCTCCGGCCCAACCGCGTTCGTCGTCCACCGTTCACCGGGCGAGAGTTTGATTCATCCTCACTTCGAAGGACCTTCGGAGGAAGGTGACGCTCCCGCGACAACGGCAATGATAGAGCGTCTGCCAAGCCGTGCCGGCCGCCGTTTCATCACCATCAGCCCAATGCCGCGTATTGACGGCGGCCTCGAGCTGGTCACCTCCGACGGCGAGCTCGGCGTCCAACTACAACGCTCAGTCCACAATCTCGTCAGCCAATTCGGTGTCCGCGTCCTCGGCGAGCTCACTCCAGAACAACTCGAAGGCATCCTCAGCGGCGCTCTCGACAGTGGCGAGCAGATCGAGGTTCAAACCTGCGAGCCGTCGGGTGGCGAAGGCGCAAATCGCTGGTATACCTTCATCGCCCGCGGCGCGAGCGGAAAAGAAGTGCGGCAATTGTTCGAGCGCCAAGGCGCAGTCGTCAGCCGCGTCCAACGCACCCATCTCGGCCCCATCACAATGGAGCGGTCACTGAGCCGCGGCCAATTCCGCGCGTTGACCGCCGAAGAGCTGGCGGCTCTCACCAACCCTGAGGTCGAGTAAGTCCCGCCGCCCGAAGTGCGCCAGCATTATGGGAGTACGTTTCGCATGCCCGTAATCGACGGGGCAAACACCTCATCGGAAATCTGGATCGGCCTCGACACTGGCGGAACGTACACCGACGCAGTCGCGTTGGATGGCGCGCGCCACGTCATCGCGACCGCGAAGGCGCTGACGACTCATTGGGACTTGTCCATTGGCCTCAGCGGCGCGATGCGAGCGGTGCTAGAGGCTCTTCCGCAGGGCGCCCGTCGCGAAGATATCTCGCTCGTCTCTGTCTCGACGACGCTTGCAACCAACGCTGTCGTTGAGAACCGTTTCAGCTCCATTTGCACCATCCTCATTGGCTTCGACGAGCAAATGGTCGAGCGCTCAGGTCTGAAGCGCGAGGGCGGGGGCGTCATTGTTCGCGTGCGTGGCGGTCACGATCCGACCGGGCAAGAGTCGGAGCCTCTCGATGAGTCGGCTATCGCTGCCGCCGTCCGCGAGTTCGGCGCCAAGGTCGAAGCTTTCGCGGTTGCCGCGCAGTTCTCTGTGCGCAATCCCTCGCACGAGCTCCGTGCTCACGACCTCATCCGCGCAGCGTGTTCGAAACCCGTAACGTGTAGCCACGAGCTGAGCTCCCGACTCGACGCGCCGAAGCGCGCGCTGACCGCGGCGTTGAATGCTCGCCTGACACCCCACATCCGACATCTGCTCGATTCCCTCGGCCAGGTTCTCGAGCGCGAGCTCATAACGGCGCCGCTGATGATCGTGAAAGGCGACGGAACGCTGATGAGAGCCGACGTCGCCCAGGAGTACCCAGTCGAGACCGTGCTGTCCGGACCTGCTGCAAGCGTCGTGGGTGCAGCCTTCCTCTGCGGTTCGAATGATTTCGTCGTCTCCGACATGGGCGGAACGACGACAGATGTGGCGATCGTCGTTGACGGCCGCCCGGTCGTTCGCGACGAAGGAGCGACCATCGGCGGTTGGCGAACGATGGTCCAGGCCGTCGACGTACACACCTGCGGCCTGGGCGGGGACAGCGAGGTGTCCTTCGGCCGCGATCATCGACTGACGGTCGGCCCTCGTAGGGCGATGCCGCTGAGCCTGCTCGCGCACAAGTTTCCAGGCGTTCTGAACGACCTCCAGCAACTGGCCAGCGCCGAGCGACTGCCACCTTTTGCCACGCAGTTTGCCTATCGCAATCCAGCTCGCGCGGCCCAACCTACTCACCTGGACCGCCTCGAGCAACGAATCTGGGACGCCCTCACTCTGGCGCCGCGGCGTCTCGAGGAAGTCGCCCGCACCAACCAGGGTGTCGAGGCGCTGCGAAGATTGGTCGATCGTGGCCTGGCGACGCTGGCCGGCTTCACGCCCAGCGACGCGATGCACGTCCTCGGCAGGCAGTCCGGTTGGAATGTCGAAGCCGCGCGCCTTGGCGCAGCGATCCTCGCCACCGAAGAACGCAACGCCACCGCCCGCAAGGAACGGGACACCCCGGAAGGAATCTGCGAGCGCACCTACCAACACACCCTGAAGGCAGCAGGGCGTTTCGTTCTCGAAAGCGCGCTCGCACACGACCCCGGTGTCGAACCCGTGAATGGCCGCTGGGGTCCCCTGGGCAGACTCGTCGATGACCTTGCCTCCGGCAGCCGATTCTCCAAGCTCATCGACGCCCGGGTTCGTCTCGGTGTCCCGCTGATCGCGATTGGTGCCCCCGCGAGTGCGTTCTACCCGGAAATCGCACGCCGTCTCGGCGCCCAACTCGCCGTTCCAGAGCACGCCGCGGTGTGCAATGCCGTCGGCGCTGTCGCGGGCGTTGTTTCCGAGACCTGCGACATCCTCGTGAACCAACCGTCGTTCAAAGTGTTTCGCGTACACGACCCCGCCGGCATCCGCGACTATTCTGACTCAGAGGAAGCAATCGCCGACGCCACTCGCGTCTCGCGCGACCTCGCGTTGGCCGCCGCGCGGCGCGCCGGCGCTAACGACCCGCACGTCGAAACGTCCGTACTGGAGCGCCGCGCCCACGCGAATGCCAATAGCGCGGACGACTATCTAGCCGAGGCCACTGTCCGCTCCCGCGCGACCGGCCGCCCTGCAACGGGCCGCGCGTCGGCTACGGCTGAGCGTCGAACTGCTGCCCCGTGACCCCGCGAGTTGCCGGTCCCAACAGCGCTATGTACGGACCGGTGATCGTCTCCGGAAGGGGCAGGGTGTTGATGTCCTCCGCGGGATACGCCGTCCGGCGCATCATCGTTCGAACCTTGCCCGGGTTGAGCGTGTTCACACGGATGGCGGTCAGGTTTTCCAGCTCCGACGCGAGAATCTGTGAGAACGCCTCCAGAGCAGACTTCGAAACGGAGTAGGCCCCCCAGTAGGCGCGCGCGTGTCGGCCGACGCCGCTGGACGTGAAGATGACTGACGCATCGGTCGATTTCTTCAGCGCGGGCAGCAGTACCTGCGTCAGAGCGAAGGCGGCAGTCACATTGACGTGCATCACTTTGTACCAGGTGGGCACGTCGTAGTGCTCGATGGGCGACAGCGTGCCGAGCAGGCCCGCGTTATGGAGGAGGCCATCGAGGCGGCCATACTTCGCCATCACTGCGTCGGCGAGTTGGTCGTAGTCTTTGGCCAGTGCCTTCTCGAGATCGAGCAATGCAATGATCGGCTCCGGGCCGCGGGCCTTCTCGATCTGCGTATGGACCTCCTCGAGCTTACGGGCGTTACGGCCGATCAGAATCACGTTCGCGCCGTGGCGAGCGCACGCCAATGAGACGGCGCGTCCGATGCCGCTACTGGCTCCGGTTATCGCGATGACGCGTCCCACCAGCTCGGTTGGGCTGGCGACGTGATTTTGGAGGTCAGAGGAGTTCAAAGTGGTTTTGTCCCAATGATCGAATCAATTTAGCCGGAGTTTCCCGGCGGTAGCGTGGTGCGCCGCACGCCACGCGTGCCACCCGTCTGAGAGCGCATGATACCGGCGTGGCGAGATTACGTTAGGCAATGCGCGCTGCGCTCGCCACGAGAGCCGCCACGCGAGGGCGGCCCAGACGAGGGGGCCACGGATAGGCGCCTGCTCGTCCCGACCAAATTGCGAAACGCCGCTCGCAATCGTCGCGCGCAACGCCTCGTGGCGCTCACGCAGCAGAGTCTCGAGCGCCGCAGGCCATGGTGGTTTGGCCAAGCAGCCCACGTCGATACTCGCCCGCTCCAGCTCGTCCAACGGGACACGCAACCTTCCCGCATGAGCCTCGCGTGCCAGTCCCGCCAGCAACTCAACCTCACGCACCGCCGCACCAAGCGCTCGCAAGCGCGATGGGCTCTGCGCAGCGCGAGCCGCCGCCGGGGGAGCATCCGACGCCAAGGGAGCATCCGACGCCAAGGGAGCATCCGACGCCAAGGGAGCGTCTGGCGCCAAGGGAGCGTCTGGCGCTAAGGGAGCGTCTGCCGACTCCAGCCCGGCGGCCACGCTCGCTACTCGTGTCGCATACGATGTCTCTGAGGGTGGCGTTGCTCTCGTGGGCCCAGCCGACGCCGCCGTCTCAAACATCGCAGTGGCCCAGCGCTCGCAGTAGGCGGTCAGCTCCTTACGCGTCTCGAACGTCGCCCCCGCGAGATCCCACACCGCGGTGTCGACGAAGCCTGTGATCCGGGCGATCGGGGAGGTCCCCGCGTTGCCCTCGCCGCCATAGGCACGCACCAGCTCGCGCGTCAGCGGGTGAACCGGCCGCCCCTGCGCGGTCCGTTCACATTCCTCCCGCCACCACTGAAGCCGCGTATGCGCGACGTGGTGGTCGATCCCCGGCTTGAGGCTCCCGGCAATCTCCGCCTCAATCTGACACAGCGCCGCCAGCACAGATTGCTGCTCCGGCGGTGAGTACAACCACGCTAGATATCGCTCCGGCGACAACGCGCTGGAGGGCGAGGAATCAGCCATTGGCCTTGGTGCGACCTGATGACCCGCGCTGGGTCGCCACAGCATTTCCTGGGGGCGCGACGCTTCCGGCGGACAGCGCGCCCCGGTCGGAGCTCTCATTCGCGGCCGGCCCCTCGCTCGGACCGGGGGCATTGCTACTCACGAGGGCATCGCTGCCCTCGATCTCATCCACGACGTCCCCATTCGTAGGCGGCCCGGCACTTGCCTGCGCACCTACCTTCCGCGGAAACAGATCAATCTGCTCCAACTGTGCCAACGGCGCATCCGGCGTGACCCCCAACTCGGGGAACCGCCGCGCTTGCGGCATCACCTGCCGCTCGAGCGATCCGACCGCAGAGTTGTAGGCTTCTATAGCCGCACCGAGCCGCTGACCAACTTTGCCGAGATGGGCAGTGAAGTTTCCAAGACGCTTATACAACTCCTGCCCAAGCTCACGGATGAGCGCCGCATTCTCCGCCACAGCGGCCTGCCGCCACCCATACGCGACGGTCTTCAGCAGCGCCACCAGCGTGGAGGGCGTCGCGAGAATGACGTTCTGCTTGAGCGCCGTCTCCAGCAACTCCGGCCGCTCGGCCAGCGCCGCGCTCAGGAACTGGTCACCCGGGAGAAACATCACTACGAACTCGGGGCTATGCTCGAACTGCGACCAGTAGTTCTTGCTGGACAGCTGCCGTACCCGCGTCTCAACCTGCTGCCCGTGCCGCTTCAGCGCAATTTGCCGCGTCTCGTCCGTGACAGCCTCGAGCGCCTCCAGGTAGGCGTCGAGCGGTGCTTTGACGTCGACCACGAGGTTGCGTGACTCCGGCATGTGCACGACGAGGTCAGGTCGCAGCGAGCCTTCGTCGCTGGTGACGTTGAGCTGCTCAGTGAAGTCACAATGCTCCGACATCCCGGCAAGCTCGACGAGTCGTCGAAGCGTCAACTCGCCCCACCGCCCGCGCACTTCCGGACGCCGCAAGGCCGTGACGAGGTTACGAGTCTCTCGCTGCAACAACGTCTGTCCGTTCGCGAGCGTCTCAATCTGCGTCCGTAAACTCGAGAACGCATCACGACGCTCGCGCTCGAGCGCCTCGACCTGCGCTTCCGTCTTTTGCAGCGCCGCTCGGATCGGCTCGACGAGTTGCGCGATGGCCGCTTCACGCTCCTTGAGAGCGCCTTGCGCGACCGCCTGATCCCGCCCGAGCGACTCACGAGCGAGCTTCAGGAACAACTCACTGTTGGACCGCAGGGTCTCACCGGCAAGCGAGTCAAACGCAGTCCGCAGCCGCGCTTCGGACTGCTCCAGAAGGGAAATGCGCTCGGCCTCTTGCCGCGTGCTGGACTCGAGTCGCACACGCGCGGCTTCGAGCTCGATGCGTACCCCCTCGATGCGCCGCGCCGCCCGGACCTGCGCCATCAGGAATCCCAACATCGCGCCTACCAGGAGCGCGCCCAGACCCAGGACGACGATGAGGAAAGAATTCACCGCTGCCGTCATCGCTCCAGGTGGGCCAGGTAGTTCACGTCAATGTCGGGGCTCAGAGTGCAATGCTCCGTGAATGGATTGAGGTGGATTCCGGTGAGCTCCCGTATAGTCAGTCCGGCGGCGCGGGCCCAACGGGCCAGCTCCGAAGGGCGGATCAGCCGATCGTATTCGTGCGTACCGCGCGGAATGAGCTTCAACACGTACTCTGCCCCGACAATCGCCATCAGGAAGGACTTGAGATTACGGTTGAGAGTCGAGACGAAGAGGGCCCCTCCGGGACGTACCAACGTCGACAGCGTAGCGATCATCCGCTCAGGCTCGGGTACGTGCTCGAGCATTTCCATGCTCGTTACGATGTCGAAGCCGCCAGGCTCCGCGGCGGCAATGGCCTCCGCGGCGACGACGCGGTAGTCGATATTGAGGTTTTGCTCCAGCGCATGTAGACGGGCAACTTCGATCATGCCCGGCGCGAGATCGATCGCGGTCACTTTCGCGCCAGCGCGCGCCAGAGCCTCCGCCAACAAACCTCCGCCGCAACCCACGTCGAGCACTCGTGCACCCGAAAGCGTCGCGCGCTCAGCCACGAACCGAGCGCGCACCGGATTTAACAGATGCAGTGGACGAAATTCACCGCGCGGGTCCCAGAAGCGGCTGGCCAGCGCGTCGAATTTACCGAGCTCGTTGCTGTCCGCGTTGCTTGCACTCGCATTCGAGATCATAGAACTCTCCGCAAGGAAACTTGCGACTTCAGTCGCGGAAGGAATTGCGCTACGATGTTGGATGCAGCGCTTAGCCCCATCGACGCATGGTGGCATACGACCGGATATCGGGGGCTCTCTGGCGCAAGCTGGCCCGTCGTCGAAGTACGGCAGAGGATGTTGACGTGCCTGGCACGATCCAGAGACCGGTGTAGCCCGACAGGGAAATAGGTTGGGCCGAGAGCTATAGCTCTCGTGTAAGGCTCCGGCATGTTCGGGGAATTCTGCAAGGTCTGCTTGCTCTTTAGAATAAAGCTTCTGACTTCAGTCAGGGGTTGCTTTACGCCGTAACCCCTGTAGAGATGCGCTCAGCCCAGCGCCGCGCCAGGGTGCCGAGCTCCTGCTCGTCAAACGTAAGCAAATGTCCATTCGCGACCGCGGCGCGTCCCGAAAGCCACACATCGCTGACCTGTTCTCGGGTCGCAGCGAAGACGATCGCATCGGCCGGCCGCCGGGGCGCCTGGCAGGGTAGGGAGGACAAGTCGAAACAAACCAGGTCCGCAGCCTTGCCGACCTCGATCGACCCAACAACGGCCCCCATTCCGATCGCCGTAGCCCCGCCGAGCGTCGCCCAGCGCAACACCGTTTCCGCGGAAACGCCGTCGAAGCGCTGAGCGGCCGCGGCACCAACTTCGCCGCCTAGATTTCGCCGCACCGTGCTGTCCTCAAGGCCGAGCCAGCCGCTGCCGGGCAACCCGGTGACACTCCGCGCGAGCCCCGCCGTCAGCGCGACCATCCGCGCCTCACCCAACACATCCAGCGCCCCAACGCTCAGCGCACTATCAGTCCCCAACCCGACAGTCACGCCCCGCGCCTCGAACTCTGCGACAGCGCACAGCGCGCCACCCAGTCGCAGATGCGACTGCTGACAGGCGACCACGCAAACTCCCGTCGTGGCCGTGATCTCCAGCTCCTCCTCATCGAGCCCCCCGAGCTGAATCGCGGTGAACCCGGGCCCCAGCAACCCGATCTCCTTCAACCGCACCAGCGGACTGCGTCCCCCCGTTTGGTTGGACTGCACCTCACCCGGCGCGAGATACATCGCCACGCGCGCATCCAGCTCATCCGCCACCCGCCGCACGCGCGCGAGCGTCTGATCGCCTTCGCCAAACGCGCTATGGGGTGCGAAATACAAGGACACTCCGGGATGCGACCGATACTCGTCCCAGAGCTGCTCCGCCTTTGCGAGATGTCCCGTGGCGTTCTCCGCCCAGGCGGTCGGCCCGTCCGTCACCGGGAGCCCGATCGCCGCGCGCATACGAGCCGCTGAAGCGGCGCGCGCAACCTCTTCCGGGAACAGGTACATGTCCGAGAACGCCGTGATGCCGGCGCGCAGCATTTCGGCGAGCGCGAGTTGCGTACCTTCCCGCACGAAATCCGGGCTCATACAGGAGCGCGCGACCGGCAATACTGTTTCCCGCATCCACTGCGACCTCGGGCCATACACCGGCAATCCGCGCAACAGCGTCGTCGCAGCGCGCGTATGGGCGTTAACGAACCCCGGAAGGAGTGCGTGGTCACTGCGAACGACACGCTCACGTGGCTCGTAGCTGGCATTGATCTGCTCGGCAGGCGCGACGGCCACGATTCTCCCGGCGGTCACGGCAACGGCGTGATCGGCGAGTGCGGTGTTGGCGGGCGCGATCGGCAGCACCCAGCGGGGCTCGATCACCAGATCAACGGAGTCTTTTGACGGCATCTGCGCAACAGCGCCTATGAAAAGCGCCTGAAAAATGAGGTTGCAGTATATCGGTCTTTACATTGCGCGTGCGGAATGTGGGGTTCGGCTCGCACATTGCGACGCCTCCAGCGCGCCCCGAGCGCCTCCGGGGGCCTCGATGAGTTCGTGCGGTGGCACCCGGATCAGGAGCGCGTCGCGGACTGCTTCCGACCCTCCCGTCGTGTTAAGATTCGTCTTTCCGGTCGCGTGGACTGCGCTGACTGATTCTTTTGAAAAACCGGCCGGATGGCCGGACGATTATCGAGACTGAATGACCGATATTGCACGTGAAATCCTGCCCGTCAGCCTCGAAGACGAGATGCGGCAGTCCTACCTCGACTATGCCATGAGCGTGATCGTCGGGCGCGCACTGCCCGACGTCCGCGATGGTTTGAAGCCCGTCCATCGTCGTGTCCTGTTCGCCATGCGCGAGCTCGGCAATGACTGGAACAAGGCGTACAAGAAATCGGCCCGCATCGTCGGCGACGTCATTGGTAAGTACCATCCGCACGGCGACTCCGCCGTCTACGAAACCATGGTGCGGATGGCGCAGCCCTTCTCGATGCGCTACATGCTCATTGACGGCCAGGGCAATTTCGGGTCGGTGGATGGCGACATGCCCGCCGCCATGCGTTACACGGAAGTGCGCATGTCCAGGATGGCACACGAGCTGCTCGCGGACATCGACAAGGAAACGGTCGACTTCACCGCGAACTACGACGAGTCGGAGCACGAGCCGTCCGTACTGCCGGCGCGCATCCCGAATCTGCTGATCAACGGTCAGACGGGTATCGCGGTCGGCATGGCGACCAACATCCCGCCGCACAATCTCACGGAGATCATCAGCGCGTGCCTGGCATTGCTGGATGATCCGTCGCTGCCACTCGCGGCCCTGATGCAGCATGTGCCGGGGCCGGATTTCCCCACGGGCGGCATCATCAACGGCGCGCAGGAGATTGCCACCGCTTATCGCACCGGACGCGGCCGACTCTCGGTGCGCGCAAAGGTTGAAATCGAGGATATCGGCGGCAGGGGTGACCGCCAGGCCATCATCGTCACGGAGCTCCCTTACCAGGTCAACAAGGCGCGCCTCATCGAGCGCATCGCGCAACTGGTGCGCGAGAAGCTCATCGAGGGGATCGCTTCGGATGGCCTGCGTGATGAGTCCGACAAGGACGGCATGCGCATCGTCATCGAGCTCAAGCGAGGTGAGGTCACCGAGATTGTCCTGAACAATCTCTACGCGCAGACGCCGATGGAAACGGTGTTCGGCATCAACATGGTGGCCCTGCAGGATGGCCAGCCCAAGCTGATGTCGCTGAAGGAGATGCTGGATGCCTTCATCCGGCACCGCCGCGAAGTCGTCACCCGACGCACGATTTTCGACCTCCGCAAAGCCCGCGAGCGCGCCCACATCCTCGAAGGCCTCGCTGTAGCGCTGGCCAACATCGACGAGGTGATCGCGCTCATCAAAGCGTCACCGTCACCGGCGGAAGCCCGCGCAAAACTGCTCGAGCGTGCCTGGGGCGCCGGAGTCGTTCCGCAACTGCTGGAGCGCGCGGGGTCCATCAACACGCGTCCCGCCGGCCTGGGTTCGGAGTTCGGGCTGACGGCGGCGCAGGCCAGCGCCAGCACCTATCACCTCTCGGAAGCGCAGGCGCAGGCGATCCTCGATATGCGCCTGAACCGCCTCACCGGCCTGGAGCAGGACAAGATCATCGAGGAGTATAAAGGACTCCTGGACAACATCCGCGACCTCGAGGACATTCTGGCGCGCCCGGAGCGCCTGACCCAGGTCGTGCGCGGCGAGCTCATCGAGATCCGCGATCAATACGGCGACGCCCGCCGCACCGAGATCAACCGCGATCATCTCGACCTCTCGACCGAGGACCTCATCGAGCCGCAGGACGTGGTGGTGACCCTCTCGCACGCCGGCTACGCGAAATCCCAGCCGCTCACCGAATATCAGGTCCAGCGGCGCGGTGGCCGAGGGAAGACCGCCACGACGATGAAAGACGAGGACTTCGTCGAGAAGCTCTTCGTCGCCAACACTCACGACACCGTGTTGTGTTTCTCGAACCGCGGCAAGGTCTACTGGCTCAAGGTCTACACGCTGCCGCAGGCGGGCCGTTATTCAACTGGCAAGCCGATGGTGAATCTCCTCCCGTTGGAGGAGGGCGAGAAGATCAATGCGCTGCTGCCCGTCAAACAATATGACGAGCAACACTTCGTGTTCATGGCGACGAGCCAGGGCACGGTCAAGAAGACGCCTTTGACGGCGTTCTCGCGGCCTCGCTCCACCGGCATCATTGCCGTGGACCTGGCGGACAATGACCGCCTGGTCGGTGTGGCGATCACCGATAGCCAGCGTGAGATCATCCTCGTCTCGAGCGGCGGCAAGGCCATCCGCTTCCACGAGGACGAAGTCCGCCCGATGGGCCGCGAGGCGGCCGGTGTCCGCGGCATCAAGCTTGGTGAAGCGCAGGAGCTCATCGCGCTCATCGTCGTTGGCGACGGCAACATCCTGACGGCGTCCGAGACGGGGTATGGGAAGCTCACTCCGCTGGACGACTTCCCATCGCATGGCCGCGGCGGCCAGGGCGTCATCGCACTGCAGACCTCCGATCGCAACGGCACGACAGTTGCGGCTCTGCAGGTTATGGCCGGCCACGAAATCATGCTCATCAGCTCCACGGGTACGCTCGTGCGTACGCCGGTGGATGAGATCTCCGTGCTCGGACGCAATACCCAGGGCGTCCGCCTCATCCGCCTCGCCGATGGCGAGCGGCTTGTTGGAATCGAGCGTATCGAGAGCCTGGAAGCGGGCGATGGGGCGGGGAGCGTCGCCGACGTGAGCGGTGATGTACCCGGTAGCGGCGTCGGCCCCGACGGTGATGAGACCGTTGGTGGTGAGGAACGCGGTGGGGACGAGCCGGGCCCAGAGGCTGTGTGACCGTGGTTACGGGAATCACCCATGCGCTACAGGATACTGACTCTCAACAACATCAGTGCCCGGGGCCTGGAACGGCTGCCCCGGGATCGCTACGAAGTCGCCCCTGACATCGAGCGGCCGGACGCCATCCTGGTGCGCTCGGCCGACATGCACGCGACGACGGTCTCCGAGACGGTGCGCGCCGTAGGCCGGGCCGGAGCGGGAGTCAACAACATCCCGGTCGCGGAGCTCAGCAAGCGCGGGATCCCGGTCTTCAATTCGCCCGGCGCGAACGCGAACGCCGTGAAGGAGCTCGTGCTCACCGGTTTACTCCTTGCGGCGCGCAACGTTTGCCCGGCCTGGGCTTTCGCGCGCTCACTCGAGGGTGATGATCACGCGATCGACGCAGCGGTCGAGCAGGGTAAGAAGAAGTTCATCGGCTTCGAGCTACCGGGCCGCACACTCGGCGTCGTCGGCTTGGGCGCTGTTGGCGTTGAAGTTGCGAACGCCGCATTGGCACTCGGCATGAAGGTGCTGGGCTATGACCCGCAGATCACGGTGCAACGCGCGTGGCAGCTGTCCGCCAGCGTCGAGCAGGCGCTTTCCCTGGACGACCTGTTCGCACGTGCGGATG
>Ga0070665_100001134_pt1 | contig 32748 bp, 22 predicted proteins | sample KBSS13metaG_FD_65862 | JGI IMG/M metagenome (GOLD analysis project Ga0070665, IMG submission 65862) | Switchgrass rhizosphere microbial communities from Kellogg Biological Station, Michigan, USA - KBS S1-3 metaG | ecosystem: Host-associated > Plants > Roots > Rhizosphere > Soil ... | reverse complement strand
TCGGCGCAGGCGCCCCGCCGGCCGGTACCGACGAGCCGGCCCACGGTCAGCCCGTATCTGAACCTGCTCAACAACAATAATCCCAACGTGACGAACTATCAGTCGTTGGTTCGTCCGCAGGTAAATCAGGCGCGTGTCAACTCGAACCAGGCTGCACAGATCAGCCGGTTGCAAGCCCGTCCGCCCAAGTCGGGCAACGCCGGCAATGAATCGCTGCGCTCGACGGGTCATCAGGCGACCTGGAACAACTACTCGCACTACTACCCCCGTAAGCGGTAGTTGCAGCGTGTTCGTTGCAGCGGTGTCGCCGTCTCGCGCATACGTGCGGAACTTTTATTGTTTGGCGGCTTCGTCCAGGAACTCGCCGAACTCGCGGTAACTCCAGCGCGAGCGTCCCAGCCCGCCCCAGGCCCCGTCTTTCGCTGCGCTGACGTCGACGTCGGCGAAAATAAAGTCTTCCTTGTGCAGCCGGCTGCGGACGATGATCTCGCCCGCGGGATCGACGATGTAGCTGTCTCCGTAGCCGACGCCATCGTACTTTTTGATGCCTGGATCGGCGCCGGAGTTGACGTTGTTGCCGCGCACGAAGTAGATCTGATTTTCGACCGCTCGTGCCGTGTGATCTGCGCGGACCTTCAGGTAATGATCGATCAGTCCTTGCGCGCCGATGTAGTTGAAGTGTGGCGAGAAGATGATTCTGGCCCCTTTGAGCGCCAGGATCCGCGTCGGCTCGATGTAGCCACCATCGGCGCAGATCACCACGCCAAACTTGACTCCGCCGCGTTCGAAGACCGGAAACTCGCGTCCCTGCTTGTGAAAAGGTTGATACGCCGCGCACTTGCTGTACGTGCCGAGCAGGTGGCCTTTGTGGATGACCGCGGCCGTGTTGTAGAGGTCCGGCCCGCGCACTTCGTTGAAACCGACGATCCAGGTGGCCTCGAACTGCGCGGTGCGGTCGAGGACCTTCATCATCTTCGGCGAATCGGCGGCGAAGGCATCGCGCCGGGCGAGTTCTTCCGTGTCGGGATAACCGGTCAAAAAGCACTCGGGGAAGCAGACGATCTCGACGCGCTCACGATCAGCGCGCTCGAGCGCAGCGATGACCTTGTTGAGATTGGCGTCGAAGTCGCCACAGGTCGATTCGAGTTGGCAGTGGCCGATACGCATGATGGGAGCTTCCTGAAGGTCAAACGAACGAGTGTTTCATAATTCGTTGCCACTCTTTCAACCGACTTCCACTTCTCCGCGTCCCCGCGTGAGAGTTTTTCCTAATTGCGTCGTCGTTCGCGCCGCACGGCTCGGCGGGCCTCGCCCTCCCTTAGTAAATTGCCGGCGCGCCTTAATCGCTCTTCCGTTCCCTCTCTGTGTCCTCGGTGGCAAAATCTTTCTTCTTCGTTTTCTTGAAAATGGGATCGAGCGCGATTCGCGGCTCGGCGGGAGCCTCGCCCTCCCGGAGCGCGTGACCGTGGCGCTCGACTGAGCGACTATTTGACTTTTACCTTCACTTCGTCGTATTCGAGCAGTTTAAAATCCTCGGCTCGCGGTTTGTCGTGCAGTTGGTCCGCCAGTTTGTAGAGCGTGACCAGGGCTTCGTTCGTCAGTCGCTCGCCCGCGCCAGGCTCGACGTACGTTGCCGTTTTGCCGCCATAGCCGCCGGCGGCAGCGTCGCGGATCGTGGGGAAATAGGCGTAGTAGCCGTTCGTGTAGCCGACCAGGAACGTGTTCTTGCTCGGCGCCTGCGATTTCAGAATCGATTGGAACTGGACGAAGATCTCGCCTGGCATGCCGACCAGGGCAATGTCGTGGTCGATCACCAGCGTAGTCAGCGTGCAGTGGACGGTGTTGTCCTTGACCATCTTCGAGATGTAGTTGGTGAACCGTGGACCGTACGCCTTGCTGAGCGTTTCGCGAACCTGTGGATCGTTGAAGTCCCAGCGAACGCGGATTGGAATCTGCCGGGCCGAAAACTGTAGCGAGGGTTGCGCCGGCTTCGTGGTCTTTGTCGCGCGCGCTACTTTGGCGACAATTTCGCCAACGCCGCGCCCCATCTTACGTGTTTCCTCGACGCCTCCCTTGTCGAGCGGCGTCTTGTCGGCGTACGGATTGATATTGCCGCATGCGCCTTGCAGGAACAGACAGGTCGTCTTGAGTTGCTCTTCAACCAGCGCGCAGGCCGGCCCGACGTAGTCTGCGCTATATAAATAATTGTCATCCCCCATCACGACCGGGTGGCACGCGTAGTGGAACAGCACGGCCAGCGGCGCGCCGTCCGGGCGATCGAGACGGATCACCGCCACTTCGCGATCGACCGGTTCGGTCGGCTCACGCTCGGCATTGCGCCACTGCATGGCCACGCGACCGTCGGGCAGAACCTTGCGACGATTGTGAGCAAAGTCGGCTTCGCCACGCCCAACGCCGATGCGGACCGGCGTTAGTTCTTTCGCCGCTTTGAGAATGACGTCGCCGATCTGCTCGCAGACTTTGTCGGAGTAGGCGTTCGTCGTGCTGGGCGGCGTGTCCATCACAGGCGCGTGATGTGTGTGGCTGGCCGTGATGAAAAGATCTTCAATGCCACATTCAGCTGCCACGCGATCGCGAATCTTGGCCAGCGCCGCGTCCTCGGGCGTGCGACCCAGATCGAGCGTGACAATCGCCGCGCTCTTGTCGCCCACCTTCAGCACCACGGCTTTGGCCATGAGCGGATCAAGCGTTCCGGTTGCCGCGTGCGTGCGAGTGGAGTAACCCCACAGCATTTGGCCAGGCGCGGGAGTGATGTCGACGGTGGCGACGCCAGCGAGGAGCTCGTCGGCAGCGCGCGTTATTGAGACGCAAACCAACAACATCATCGCGACGCAAATCAAACGAATGCAGACCATGCGATGTTTCCTCCGCAGGCAGATTGAGTAGCCCGGTGATCGAACGCGCCTCTAACGCCCTAGAGTCTGTAGCGATCGCTGACGGTTTGCAAGAATTTCGACGCCGAAAGTGCGAGACGCGTGCTGTGGCGAGTAGATGAAACACTGCTGGACAAGCCAGCAGTGGCACACAATTGGTCGACTTTCAGGCAGGCGCGCTGCTCACTTCATCGCGCGGATTGTGGACTCCAGCAAACAGCACCACGGCCGCGGCCAGCGCAAACGCTCCGCCAGTTCCGAAGGCCTGCAGTGGGCCGAATTCTTCGTAGAGCCAGCCGCAAAGCGCGCTGGCCGGGAGCGCGGCGATGCCGATCGCAAAGTTATACCAGCCGTAAGCCAGGCCTTTGCGGTCGCCCGGCACAAGTTTCGCCACGAGTGTTTTCTCTGGCGGCTCGGTTAGCGAATAGAAGACGGCGTAGGCGATGAACAACGCCCAGATGTGCCACGGCTCGCTTGCCAGACCAAAGCCCAGGTAAACGAGCGCGTAGGCCAGCCACCCGCCCAGGATCAACCGCCGGGCGCCGAGTCGTTCGACCAGTCGGCCAACGGCCAGATTGCCGACGCTTTTGGTCATGCTGAACGTGAACCAGAGCAGGATCAAGCTGCGATCGCTCATGCCCAGCTTGCCGGCGCGGAGTAGCAGCAATGAGTCGCTGGAGTTCCCGAGCGAGAAGAGGAACATTGCCAGCAGGTAGACGCGAAAGTTCGTGCTGAACGGTTTTAGTGACCAGACAAACGGCACCGCGGCCGTCCCGTGCCGGCGCGGCTCGCGCAACCCAAAGACCAGGATCGCTACCACGGCCAGGCCGGGAATGAGCGTCAACAAGAACAAAGTGCGCAGATGCTCAGGACCGGGCCAGATCGAGACGTAGAGCAGCGCCAAGAGCGGCCCGATCGCGGCGCCCAGATGATCCATCGCGCGATGAAAACCGAACGCCCAGCCACGCTGCGCCGGCGGCGTGCTTTCCGCAATGATCGCGTCGCGCGCCGCGGTCCGCAGTCCTTTGCCGAATCGCTCTCCCACGCGGCAACCGAACACCTGCCATGGCATGGTGACCAGGCCCAGCAGCGGACGGGCCAGTCCGCCCAGCGTGTAGCCAAAGACAATCCACCCCTTGCGTCGGCCGGTGCGGTCCGACCAACTACCGGCGAACAGCTTGAGAATGCTGGCCGTGGCGTCGGCGGCGCCTTCGACAACGCCGAGGATCAGCTTGGCGTTCTTCGGAAAGATCGACGCCAGCAGCATCGGCAGCAGTGGATAGATCGCCTCGCTGGCGATGTCGTTTACCAGGCTGGTCAGCCCGAGAACACGAACGTTGCGCGACAAACCGAGCGGGCCAGTAGAGTCCTCAAGCGTTGCCTCAGTCTGCGGTTCTTGGGGCGGCGGTTCATCAGGCGAAGTCATGCTCCCAGTGTAGCGAAAGTAGTCATCACGGGCCCCGTGATGACAGAAGTGGAGCAGTACGCTGCAACAATCGCACGGCCGGTCCGCAAATGAATTCTGTGCGATCGTGCAAGGCTCGATATTGCGGGTTGCCTTCTGGCGATGTCCAGCGAATAGCCGGACTGTGCTCGCTGCCGACATCACGGGGCCCGTGATGTCTACGATCGAGGCGGCTACATTACCTGCCAATCACAGCCAGGCTTTGGCGCGCTACGTCAAACGCCGCTTGCGGGTGGCCAAGGCGCTTGGCCGCTGCGCGCAGGCTGGCCAGTCGTTCTGGCTCTTTCAGCAGTTGCGTCACTTTCGCCGACAGGACGCAAGCGTGGTTCACCTTGACCGCGGCGCCGTTCTCCAACAGGTAATCGCTGTTGCGGCTTTCCTGGCCGGGGATGGGGTTCACTATGACCATTGCCGCGCCGCGGGCCAGGATCTCCGACGTCGTCAATCCGCCTGGCTTCGAGATGACAATGTCGGCGCAGCCCATCAGTTGGTCGATCTCGCGCGTCAGCCCGATGATCTTGACGCGATGGCGGTCCGGCTTCGGCAACTGTTCGAGCGCCTCTTTCAGCGCCACGTTGCGACCGCAGACGACGGCGATCTCGCTCGGCACCGTCACGTCAAGCAGGCCGCGATAGACGGCCTCGACCGGGCCGACGCCAAAGCCGCCGCAGAGTTGCAACAGCACCGGCCGGTCGCCGATGAGGCCTTGCGCCTTCAGGCACGCGGCCCGATCGGCCGGCTCGGCAAAGACCGGATGGATCGGGATCCCGGTGACCGAGATATCGGCAGCCGGCACGCCAAAATGTTGCAGGTGGAGCGAGCCTTCGTCGGTCGCGCAAAAGTACCGCTCGCACGGCTGGTTGATCCACAGCCGGTGCGTATCAAAATCTGTGCAGACGGTCACCTGTGGCAGGCTCAGCTCACCTTTGGCGCGGAGCATGGCGATCAACTCGGCCGGCAGAAAGTGGCAGTTGATCACCAGATCCCAGCGCTCATCGGTCAGGTAGCGGACGAACGCTCCGAGGTTGAGCTTTTGTACGGCCATCCGCAGTTTGTCGCGCTTGCGGCCGGTGCTCGTGTCACCGTCGCCTTCCATCCAATCGTAGAAGTAGCCGACGAAGTGCGGGAAATAATTCACCAGGTCCAGGTAGGCGTTGCTGTACATCCGCCGGAAGACGACGTTCGTGAAATCAAGGACGTCGCGATTTTGCACGTCAGCGTCTGGCGCCACCTGCTTGAGCGCCAATTCCATGGCTTCGGCGGCGCGTAGGTGCCCGGCGCCGACCGACGCAGACAAGACAAGGACTCGCGTTTGCATGGGTGCTTTCTGAAAAGTGCGCGCCAGGGTTTAGACGCCATTTCTGGCGTCTGCCGACGCGGCTGCTCCGATATAAGCACTTCGGCCGAGGTCGCACAATCTTAACCCTGCTAGCTTCGGCTTGCAAAACGCGCGCGGGTCGGCTACTTCTGGTAGTTCGCAAGGCGCCGGATGGTCCGTGTGCTTGCGCTGGCCGGGACACGCCGGTCGAGTCGGTTCTGCTCCAATGCGAGGCGCGTGACGTCGATGCCGGAAACAAAAACAGAGACCAAGCCCGAGGCAACCGCCGCCAAGCGAATCCTGCTGGTGGACGACGACGCCGAGATTGTGGAATCGCTCAAGCTGGCGCTCGAGGCCCGCGGTTACAAGATCATGATCGCCCGCGATGGCAACCAGGGCCTGGCGATGGCCGAGCGCGAAGACCCGGACCTGCTGATTCTGGACATGATGATGCCCAAGCGGAGCGGATTCTTGGTGCTGGAAAAGCTCCGCCGCACCCGCCCCGTGCCGATGCGCGTGATCATGATCACGGCCAACGAAGGGAGCCGGCACAAAGCGTACGCAGAAATGCTCGGCGTCGACGACTACATCCGCAAGCCATTTGCCATGGACCGGCTGATGGAAAGCGTGTCACGATTGCTGGCGTAGAGAAAACGCCAAGGGTTTGCGATCAAAGTCTTTGTCAGCGGCAGGGCGCAAGCCCTCCGGTGAAGCGCTTTCGACGGCGCACTTCTGGACGAAGAACGAAGATTTGCCACCGAGAGCACCGAGGACGCAGAGAGGACGGGAGTGCGAGGCTCCGGCCGAGCAATGCAGCGCGATCGATCGTGTTTGAGGACGAGTGGAGCACACCCCCGCGGCTAGTCCTGGCGCGCCGGAATCGTTCACGGGCGCCATCCATGGGTCTGCCATGACATCTGCCCCAACACGCCGTTGGTTTCGCTATTCACTGCGAACGCTGTTCTTACTCGTTGCTGTGTTGGCGGCATTTTTGGCTTATCACCTCCAGTGGATCCGCAGCCGGCAGCAACGGATCAACGATCCGGGACTGCTGTTTGTCGCGGAGGATCCGTCCGTCGTCGTCGGCGCGCCGGGTATGCTTTGGATGTTCGGCGAGCCGGGCCGGGCGCTGATTGAGGTGGAGGTCCAAGGCCCTAGCCTCGCAGAACTGTCCGACGCGGATCTGCAAAAGGGACGCGACTTGAGGCGGCTTTTCCCTGAAGCCGAAATTCGGGCCAGGCATATTGTCGAGCACAACGACAGCTTCACCCGCTCCTGGCATGCGCCGTTCCCTTGGACGCCCGAGATGCAAACGCAACAGGTGACCAACGAAATGCGTGTTCCGTATGACCTGATCGATTCAGGAATCGGAGCGCCGGCGCTGCCTGCACAGCCAGCCAAGCCCGAATGATGAACGTCGCGCCTCGCCGCCGCTGGTTTCGTTTTTCGCTGCGGTCGATGTTCGTGGCGATGACGTTGCTCGCCTGCTTAGCCGGATGGCTCGGCCGGAACGTGAAGCAAGTGCGAGAGCGTGAGCAGATGCGATCGGTGCATGCTGAACGCGGCGCGACCGTGTTCGGCTGGGGCCCGCCTCGTAACCGGCCTCCGCTTGTCTGGCGGCTCCTCGGTGCGACGGAGATGGGCGACCTAATCATCACTATGCCTGTGAAAGATTTCACGGAGCAGGAATTCAGGGCAGCGCAGGCGTTGTTTCCGGAGGCGTCCGTCGAACGCGGCGATGTGACTTAGGACGATTGCTGGTTCAACCGATTGAAGACGCACGAAAAACCCGCGGCTATCGCCGTGCGGCTCACAATACATCCGGTGTGCGTTCCTGAAGCCTGCAGCCTGTAGCCTCTCGTCTGTTCTCTGCCCAAGCCGTGGGCAGGCGCGCCCTGTTGTGCTGGCATTGGGGGCGGTGTTTTTGCACTGCGCGCTGTAACACTGATAAAAAGTTGTGCCATTTCACCGGACATTTTTGGGGGAATTTTCGCGCAATTTCGTTTTCCCCCCTGAAGGGACGGAAAAGTAGCTTTTAGGCTGCACTTTGTGGCTTCGCTGCATCGGCGTAATGCGAACGGCCGAAAAGATTGTATTGCCGTTATTTCGCATCGAGGCAATACTTAAACATAGTGACGAGACAAACGGAGCGCGGCGCGTGGAAAACGCCTGCTTCGGACAGACGAGAGGCGCCTGCCTGCCTTCGGTTCACTTCAGTTCGGGCGATCTTTTCCAATCTTTTTCTCCGGTCCCCTTAGGCCAGTCGCGGCTGTGTGCTGCGCGGACCGGAATTTGCTCACCCCTCGCATGCCTACCCAAGCGGCAGCCTGCGCGCGAGACGCTTTGCGGAGAACAACAAACCAGAATGTCCGGACGATCACCAGGAAATTTCTTGCGGGTTTATCCGCACGCGGAGGCGTGTCGCGTAAACCTTGCGCGAACCATTACGACACCCGGGAACACCATCCCTAGCGGCTCGCGGTCGCCGCCCGACTAGGGGAATCAAGGCGCGGAGTAAGGGCAATGAATGACGCTAAAAGCATTATTTCGATCATCGCGGAACGGCAGGATCTAGAGCAGTTCCGCAAAAAACACTGGGAAGGATCGTTCGAGGAATATCTCGATCTGGTCCGTGCCAATCCCCAAATCACCCGCAACGCATTCGAGCGGGTCTACGACATGGTCTTGTCGTACGGCGTTGATTCTTTCGAAGAACAACGCGAAAAGCGGGTTCGTTACCGCTTCTTTCAGGATCCCGAAGGCGAAGGCGCTGACGCCGTCTTCGGACTCGACGAATCTCTGGCGCTGCTGGTCAACGCCTTCAAAAGCGCCGCTCAAGGCTATGGCATCGAAAAACGCGTGCTGCTACTGCACGGCCCGGTCGGCAGCAGCAAGAGCACGATCGCGCGGTTGTTGAAGAAGGGGCTGGAGCGATATAGCGCTCGCGACGAAGGAGCCCTCTACTCTGTGGGCTGGGTCGATCTCGAGCAGCCGACGAACGTTCATTGGTGCCCGATGAACGAGGAACCATTGCACCTGATTCCGACGCGCTTCCGCGCCGAGGTGGCCGCCGGATTGAACCAGGACCGCAAGCCCGGCGAGCTGACGGCCAAGATCAAAGGCGAGCTCTGCCCCTTCTGCCGTTACGTCTACAACGAGCGACTCAAACACTACGCCGGCGATTGGACTCGCGTGGTGCAGGACGTGCGCGTCAAGCGTTTGATCCTCAGCGAAAAAGACCGTATCGGCATCGGCACCTTCCAACCGAAGGACGAGAAGAACCAGGACTCGACTGAGCTGACTGGCGATATCAACTATCGCAAGATCGCCGAATACGGCAGCGACAGCGATCCGCGAGCGTTCAACTTCGATGGCGAGTTCAACATTGCCAACCGCGGCATCGTCGAATTCGTAGAAGTGCTCAAGCTCGACGTGGCGTTCTTGTACGATCTCTTGGGCGCGAGCCAGGAACACAAGGTCAAGCCCAAGAAGTTCGCGCAGACCGATATTGACGAAGTGATTCTGGGTCACACGAACGAACCCGAATATCGCCGGTTGCAGAACAACGAGTTCATGGAAGCGCTCCGCGACCGCACGGTGAAGATCGACGTGCCGTATGTCACAACCCTTGCCAACGAGATCCACATTTACGAGAAGGACTACAACAAGGAAAAGGTTCCCGGCAAGCACATTGCTCCGCACACGATCGAAATGGCGGCCATGTGGGCGATTCTCACGCGATTGGAGCCACCGAAGAACGCCAGCTTGTCGCTATTGCAGAAACTGAAGTTGTACAACGGCAAAAGCCTGCCCGGCTTCACCGAAGACAACGTCAAGGAGCTGCGCGAACAAGCCACCAGCGAAGGTATGCACGGCATTTCGCCGCGCTACGTGCAGGACAAGATCTCGAACGCGCTCGTGGCGCACCCGGACGCCAACAGCATCAACCCCTTTATGGTGCTCAACGAGATCGAAGCCGGCCTGAAGCACCACACCTTGATCACCAGCGAGGAAACGCGGAATCATTACCGCGAATTGCTCGGCGTGGTCAAGGAAGAATACGAGAACATTGTCAAGAACGAAGTTCAGCGGGCGATCGCGGCTGACGAAGATGCGCTGTCCCGCCTATGCGGAAATTACATCGACAACGTCAAGGCCTACACGCAGCGTGAGAAGGTGAAGAACAAATTCACCGGCCAGTACCAGGAGCCGGACGAGCGGCTGATGCGGTCGATCGAAGAAAAGATCGATATTCCAGACAGCCGCAAAGACGACTTCCGCCGGGAGATCATGAACTACATCGGCGCGTTGTCGATCGATGGTCGCAAGTTCGACTACAAAACGAACGAGCGCTTGAACAAGGCGTTGGAGCTGAAGCTGTTCGAAGACCAGAAGGATTCGATCAAGCTGACCAGCCTGGTTTCGAAAGTGGTCGACGCCGACACCCAGGCCAAAATCGATGTGGTCAAGGGTCGTCTGATCCGAGACTACGGCTACGACGACGAAAGCGCGTCAGACGTATTGAATTACGTGGCCAGCATTTTTGCCCGCGGAGACACGAAGCCTTAGGAAGGACTTGAGGGGTTGAGGACGAAAACGTCAGCTGGACTTGGGTTTTCGTGAGCCGCAAGGCGCTAGCCGCGGGTTCCTCGAACAGAAGCGAAACAACGGAAAGCTGCGTGACAATATCGAGAGGAGAGCAAGAGACCAAAAGATAATGCATCCAGGCAACGAGAATAAGTGTCGCGCGATAGCGAGTACTTCCCTCAAAGCCTCACGCCCCTCAAGTCCTCAAAGCCACTTCCGAAGGAAGCCCACATGTTCCTGAAAGTTGAACGAGATCAATCCAGGTTTCGCCAGATCGTGCGGGGCAAGATCCGGCAGAACCTGAAAAAATACGTGACCCACGGCGAGATGATCGGTCGCCAGGGTCGCGATCTAGTCAGCATTCCGATTCCCCAGCTCGACGTTCCGCATTTCCGCTTCGGTAAAAACGGATCGGGCGGCGTCGGGCAAGGGGAAGGGGAGGTCGGCTCGCCACTCGGACCCGGCAACGATCAAGGGAACGGCAAAGGGCAGGCTGGCGGCGATCCCGGCGCGCACATTCTTGAAGTCGATATCTCGCTGGAAGAATTGGCGCAGATCCTGGGCGACGAACTTGAACTGCCACGCATCGAGCCCAAGGGGCGCAGCAACATCACACAAGAAAAGAATCGCTACACCACGATCCGCCGGCTCGGCCCGGAATCGCTAAGGCACTTCAAGCGGACCTACATTCAGGCGATGCGTCGGCAAATTTCGTCCAGCGAATACAACACGGTCGATCCTTACGTCGTGCCCATACGCGAAGACAAACGCTATCGCTCCTGGAGCACCGTGCCAGAGCCAGACGCCAGCGCCGTGGCGATCTACGTGATGGACGTCTCGGGCTCGATGACTGACGAACAAAAGCAGATCGTGCGGACCGAAGCCTTTTGGATCGATACCTGGCTCAAGAGCCAGTACAAGGGGCTCGAAACGCGTTACATCATTCACGACGCCGCAGCGAAAGAAGTCGACGAAGACACCTTCTACCGCACGCGCGAAAGTGGCGGCACGCGGATCAGCTCTGCCTACAAAGTCTGCGCGGATCTAATCGCCGATCAATTTCCGCCCTCGGATTGGAATGTCTACGTCTTCCAGTTTTCGGACGGAGACAATTGGGGCGAAGATAACGAGACGAGCCTGCAGATGTTGCGCGAGAAAATCCTGCCCGCCGTCAACTTGTTTTGCTACGGTCAGGTCGAAAGCCCCTACGGCAGCGGCGAGTATCTGCGCAGCCTGCGGATCGGCATCGGTGACTCAAGCGACAAGTTGGTCCTCTCCGAGATTCGCGACAAAGAAGCCATCTACGATTCGATCAAGGCCTTTTTGGGCAAGGGTAAATGAGTTCATCTGGTTTCGATCTGTAATTAATCGAACACGTAATCTTGATCAAAGCCTTTTTGGTTAAAGGCAAATAGGGCGCTGCCATGGCAATGCACACAGACACCGCGCTGACTCCGGAACTGGCCGACCTGCAGGTCCAGATCGAAGAATATGCGCGCGGCCATGGGCTCGACTTCTTTCCCACGATCTTCGAACTCGTCGATCACGATCAACTGAACGCCATTGCCGCGTATGGTGGATTCCCGACGCGCTATCCGCATTGGCGGTTCGGCATGGAGTACGAGCAGCTCTCGAAAGGTTACGCCTACGGGCTGCAAAAAATTTACGAACTGGTGATCAACAACGATCCGTGCTACGCCTACCTGATGCGGTCGAACGCCACGACCGATCAGAAGCTAGTGATGGCGCACGTCTACGGGCATTGTGACTTCTTCAAAAACAACGCCTGGTTTGCGCATACCGATCGCAAGATGATGGATCACATGGCAAACCACGGTAACCGCATCCGCCGCTACATGGATCGCTTTGGCGCGGAAGAGGTCGAAGAGTTCATTGATTGTTGCCTGAGCATTGAGGACCTGATCGACGTCCATTCGCCATTCATCAAACGACAAGACGAACGCCCGCTGGCCCACTGGCGGCAACCGTCCGACGAGGACGAAGAAACGCCAGTCCCGGGCCGTTTTGCCGCCAAGGGCTACATGGACCAGTTCATCAATCCACCGGCGGCGCTGCGGGCCGAAGCCGACGCCCAACAAAAACAGCGCGATCGCGAGCAGCGCTTTCCGGCCGAACCGGTCCGCGACGTCATGCTGTTCATCATGGAGCATGCGCCACTGAAAAGCTGGCAGCTGGATGTCCTCTCGATGTTGCGCGACGAAGCGTACTATTTCGCTCCGCAAGCGCAGACCAAGATCATGAACGAAGGTTGGGCCAGCTACTGGCACAGCACGATCATGACCCGGCAAGGAATATCCTCGGCGGACGTCATTCACTACTGCGATCACCACTCCGGCACCATGGCCACGTCGCCGGGGCGGTTGAACCCGTACAAATTGGGCATTGAGCTGTTCCGAGATATCGAAGATCGTTGGAATCGTGGCCGCTTCGGCAAAGAATACGACGAGTGCGATGATCTAACGGCCAAGCGAGATTGGCGCCGAGACACCGGCCTGGGCCGGGAGAAGATTTTCGAAGTCCGCCGGATTCACAACGACCTGACCTTCATCGACACCTTCCTGACGCTCGACTTCTGCCGTGAGCACAAGCTGTTTTCGTTCGGCTACAACGACGAAGCGGATTACTACGAAATCGAGAGTCGCGAGTTTCCCAAGATCAAGCAGCGGCTGTTGTTCAGTCTGACGAATCGAGGGCAGCCGCTGATCACTGTCCGAGATGGTAACTACAAGAACCGAGGCGAACTGTTCTTGTCGCACGCGTTCAACGGCGTCGATCTGCAAATGGATTACGCCCGAGATACGCTGCGGAATTTGGCCCGCCTGTGGACCCGTCCGGTTCACATTGAGACCCTCATCGACGAAACGCCGACTGTGCTGTCGTTCGACGGGCGCGAACACACGCAAACGCCGGCCGCATCGAAGTAGACCAGAATTTCAACCGACCAGACTCGCGCATGGATCGACGAGCGCGCTGGCCGCGGTACGGTTGAAGCCGCTCGACTTGCAAGAATTAGTGTGACGCAACGCCATCCGGCGGCGTCTAGTAGTATCAAAGGCCCCCGAGGCGCCAAGCTAATGTCCATTGTTCAACAGGCCCGTGACGCCCTACAGCGCGCATCGGCGCCTGACACACTCGACGTGACCGAAGGCAGCCAGCGACTCACCAGTGAGCTGGCGGCGATCGATTCGTTGGCTGTTGGCTTTACCAGCTTCACGCTGGCGACCGCCCAGCTGGCGAATGCCACGCCCGACGAGTTGAAACGACTCGGCGAAAAGCTCTCGGCCCGGCTGACGTATTTGCTCGAGCCGATCAGCCCGATCGAAATCGATCGCGAGGGCTGCGTGGTGCAAATGCGCAGCAATCCACCACAGCGCGACGACGACCAGACGACCTACTACGAGTTGACCCTCCGCCGCGGCGGCGCGTTCAGCCTGTCGCGCTACTCCAAAGCGGTCGGCGACGTTCGCCACGCAAACACGGCCACCGTCACGCGCGAAGTGTTTTTAAGACTAGTAGCAGACTTCTCAGCGGTCGCGCCAACGTAAGTTGCTCGGAGGATGTCGAAGCTCAATCGACATTCGGGGAGGGCGAGGCTCCCGCCGAGCCGCGAACTGCGCTCGATCGCGCTACTCAAGAAGAATCTCACGCGGAGGCGCGGAGCCGCGGAGAAAAAGTACGGCAATCACTCACTTCCCTCCGCGTGCGATAATCTTCGTCCATCGCGCCGCGCGGCTCAGCAGGAGCTTCGCCCTCCCGGAGAGTCGTTTCTAACGCCACAGCCCCAGCGTTTCCGCCGTGTTTTCCCTGCGTTCGGCCCTCTGATATGATTGGGTAAAACGCGGAATCACTCGGCAACCTTCGCCCCCAGGCTCGATTACCTACCAACATGTCGCAAGCTCCATCCCACGGCCACGCTCACGCTCATGCTCCGCAATCCGCGGATGTGTCTCTCAAGCCCGACGAAGGGTGGCATTGCAGTCATTTATTTTACGCGTTCGATCGCGCGGCGCTGGCGCAGTTTAGCGCGGCGCATCTCCGTGAAGGTTGCGCGGAGCTGGCCGCCACGCTCGACCCGGCTGCGGCCGGTGCGCCGCAGCGCGTGCAAACGTCGATTGTCGCCGGCCACAAGGCCGACTTTGGGCTGATGCTGTTGGATCCCGATCCATTGGTGGTCGACGGCCTGCATCAGCGCGTGCTGGCCAGCAAGCTCGGGCCGGCGATTCGGCCGACGTATTCGTTTGTGTCGCTGACAGAAGTCTCCGAATACGTCCCCACGGTCGAGCAGTACGGCGCCCGGTTGGTCGAAGAAGGCGAGGATCCGGCCGGACCGGCGTACGCGACGAAGCTGAAGGCCTACGAGAATCGCGAAGTGATGATGCGCCGGCAGCGGCTCACGCCGGACATGCCGCCCTGGCCCAACACCTGCTTTTACCCGATGAACAAAAAGCGGAAGACCGGCGAGAACTGGTTTACGCTCGACTTCGCCGAACGCAGCCGCCTGATGGCCGAGCATGGCCGCAGCGGCATGAAGTTCGGTGGACGCGTCACGCAATTGATCACCGCCAGTGTCGGGCTCGACGACTGGGAATGGGGCGTCACGCTCTGGGCTCGCAACCCGGCGTTCCTGAAAGAGATCGTTTACACCATGCGGTTCGACGAAGCGAGCGCCCGCTACGCCGAGTTCGGCCCGTTCTATACGAGCTACGTCACGACACCGCAGGCAATGCTGAAGCATTGCCGGCTTGAGGCTTGAGGCTACAGGCTTGAGGAAGATACGAAGTCCGGCCGTGAGCCACTAGGCGCTAGCCGCGGGTTCTTCGTCCTGAGCGGATCGGCGCAAGCCGAGCGGTTGTTCGTGTCCGGCAACGCAGGCGAGACTGATATTGTGAAGAGCACTGCTGGACAAGCCAGCAGTGGCACACTTAGGACTATGTATTGCACATAGAAAGCGGAGGCAACATGAGAACCAATCAAGCAGCACGCGACAGCGTCTTGCCTCAAGCCTCGAGCCCCAAGCCTCAGGCCTTCTTCACCCGCCGTGACTTCGTAAAACTCGGCGCCGCGGCCGGCGTGTTGGCGATCTCGCCGCAGGCTCGCGCCGCGCGTAGCGCCAACGAGCAGATCACCGTCGGCGTGATGGGCGTCAATGGTCGCGGCAAGGCGCTGGCCACGGGGCTGGCCTCGCACCCGGATTGTCGCGTGGCGGCGATTTGCGACGTTGACGAACGCGTTATCGGTGGCGCGATCGACGCCGTGGAAGCGAAGCAAGGCAAGCGGCCCGACAGCGTCAATGATTTCCGTCGCATCCTCGACGACAAGTCGATCGACGGGCTGGTCATCGCCACGCCCGATCACTGGCACGCCCTGGCGACGATCCACGCCTGCCAGGGCGGCAAACATGTGCTGGTCGAAAAGCCTTGCTCGCACAACATCGTCGAAGGGCAGCGAATGCTTGCCGCCGCGCGCAAGCACAACCGCCAGGTGCAGGTCGACACGCAGCGTCGTTCCAGCGCGTCGTTGAAGGAATTGGTCGATTTTCTGGCGGCCGGCAAGATCGGCAAGATCCATTTTGCGCGGACATGGATCGTTTCAAATCGCGAAAACATCGGCCACGCCAAGAATGAAGCCACGCCGGCCGGCGTGAATTACGACATGTGGCTCGGCCCTGCGCCGGCGCGCGAGTTCAATCCGAATCATTTTCATTACCGCTGGCATTGGCAGTGGGAGTACGGCACCGGCGAGCTGGGCAACAACGGCGTGCATGGCCTCGACCTGGCCCGCTGGGCGCTCGGCGTTGATTTCCCGACCAGCGTGGTCAGTAGCGGCGGCAAGTATTTCTTCGACGACGATCAGGTCACGCCTGACACGCAGACGGTCTGCTACGAATACCCGGGCATGACGTTAGTGTGGGAGCACCGCACGTGGTCTCCGTACGGTATGAACGACTCGACGTTCGGCGTCGAGTTCCACGGCGACGACGGGATGGTCACCTGCGACGGCCGCAACTGGTGGATCCACCGCGGCAAGGCGCCGAAGGAACAAGGCAACACCGCGAGCATCAGCTACGAGCTGGAGCATCAGCGCAACTGGCTCGACGCGATCAAGGGCGCGGCGCAGCTAACAGCCGACATCGAAATCGGCGCTACGAGCGCTGCGCTGTGTCACCTGGGCAACATCTCACAGCGAGTTGGCCGCAAGCTTTCGTGGGACGCCAAGACGCAACGCTTCCCTGCGGCAGACGCTGACGCGAATGCGCTGCTGGGGCGAGAATACCGGGCGGCTTGGGCGCTGCCGGTGGCTTAGGCCGGCGATCTGTTGCTATGTGAACGCTAAGAATGTGTGCCACTGGCTCCGCCAGTGCCTGCTTGTCGTTCATAGCGACTCGAAGCACTGGCAGAGCCAGTGGCACACAATGGTGAGATCCCGTTGTGATGAATCACGACAAAATGGCGGACCGCTGCAGCCAACACCCGGGCTTCTCCCCGCTTGTTCCCCCGGGGCGGCTCGGCTAATTTACGTTCTTGGCTCCCATGCGCGGAGTTTTACTGCTTCCCTGCGATTTCGCCTTCCCTGCCTCGCGCGCTGACCGCAATTCGGCAATGTGCCGACAATCGGCTCGCCGTATTTCCGTTACAGACCATCAGGACATTCCACGCATGAGCGACCCGTACTTTCAGGCCCTGTTTGCTGAGCGCATTGGTGGCGTCAATTACGGCAAGGGGACCGAGATCTATAAGTTCGAGAAGATCAAGCGCGCCAAGCGGAAGGCCCTGGCCGATCATCCGGAGCGGACGCTGGTCGATTTTGGGATTGGCGAGAATGACGAGCCGGCTCCGGCGCCTGTCCGCGCGGCGATGACGCGCGAGATCAACGAGACAGCGAACCGTGGCTACGCCGACAACGGCGTGGCGCCGTTCAAGGAAGCGGTCGCGCGGCTGATGAAGCGCCGCTTTGGCGTCGAACTCGATCCAGTGACCGAAGTGAATCACTGCATCGGGTCGAAGACGGCGCTGGCCATCCTGCCGGCCGCGTTCATCAACCCGGGCGATGTCACGCTGATGACCGTGCCGGGCTATCCGGTCGCGGGGACGCATACCAAGTATTACGGTGGCGAAGTTCACCGCTTGCCGCTGACGGCCGAGCACGGCTTTCTGCCGGACCTGGAATCGATTCCGGCCGATATTCGCAAGCGCGCCAAATTGCTGGTGCTCAATTATCCCAACAGCCCAACCGGGCGCGTGGCGCCGCGCGAGTTCTACGAGCGCGTGATCGAGTTCGCCAAGCAGAATAACATTGTCATCATTCAGGACGCGGCCCACATCTTCCTAACGTACGAAGGCGAACCACTCAGTTTTCTGTCTGTGCCGGGCGCCAAGGACGTGGGCGTGGAAGTCCACTCCCTCTCGAAGGGCTACCACATGATCGGCTGGCGGATCGGCTGGGTATGCGGCAACGCCAAGATCGTGCAGGCGTTTGCCGATGTCAAAGATAACTGCGACTCCGGCCAGTTCATCGCCATCCAAAAGGCGGCCGCCGCGGCGCTCGACAACGACGAGATCACTGCTCAGGTGAAGGCCAAGTATCAGCGCCGGCTGCAAAAGCTGGTCGACGTGCTGAAGCGGTGCGGCTTCGATTGCCAGATGCCGGGCGGGACGTATTTTCTGTACACGCGCAGCCCTCGCGGGATCAAAAATGGCCCCACATTCGACACGGCCGAGGCGGCCAGTCAATATTTGATCACGGAACATTCGATCTGCACTGTGCCGTGGGATGACGCGGGCGCGTTCTTGCGTTTCTCGGTGACGTACGAAGCGCCGGACGAAAAGGCCGAAGACGCGCTGATGGCCGAGACCGAGGCGCGATTGAAAAAAATCCAGCCGGTGTTTTAGACGCGACGCTGAAGCGGCGTCTGGACACTGGGCAAACCCAAAGGACGCCACAACCTATGAGTCGCTCACAACCTGCGAGTTGGAACCGGCGGAGATTTTTGGCAATTTCGACCGCCGCCGCCGGCGCAGCTTTACATCCGTGGAGCGCCGCGCAAAATACCTGGGCCGATGAGCCAGGCGCCGCGCCAGCGCCTCGGGCCACCAGTGGCGACATCGTCGAGCCTGTGTGGCAAGAGCGGCTGACGATCACCGTAGGACCGAAGGACGCCGATCTCGTTGGCAAAACCGATCGCGCGCTACAGGCCGCGGTTGATTACGTTGCCCGGCTCGGCGGTGGCACGGTCCGCGTGCTGCCGGGCGAATATCGGTTACGCAACGCCGTCTATCTGGCGTCGAAGGTTCGGATCGTCGGCAGCGGCGATGATTCCGTCTTGATCAAAGAGCCTTCGGTCTCCACACGCTTGTCGGCCGACTCGGATTGGTACGACCAGGAGATCACGCTCACGGACGCCGCCGGCTTCCAAGTGGGCGATGGTGTCTGCCTGCGTGCCCGCAATGCCGACAATGGCGCGGCTACCGTCGCCAAGCGGGTTTTGATTGCTCGAAATGGCAATCGCTTCAAGCTCGATCGCGCGCTGCGCGAGAACTTTTGGCAGAAGGGCGAAGCGAGCGCGGCGACGCTGTTTCCGATCTTCAGCGGCGAGAACATCGCCGAAGTCGCGATCGAAAACATTACGCTCGACGGCAATCGCGACCAGAACGAAAACCTCGACGGCAACTACGCCGGCTGCGTCTTCTTGCAAGACTGCAAACAGATCCTCTTGCGCGGCGTCACCGCGCGGCGCTACAACGGCGACGGCATCAGTTGGCAGATCTGCCATGACGTGACAGTCGAGAATTGTCACAGCCACGACAACGCGGGCCTGGGCCTGCATCCCGGCTCAGGTTCGCAGCGACCAGTGATCCGCGGCAACAAGCTCGAGCGAAATGACATTGGCATTTTCTTTTGTTGGGGCGTCAAAGGAGGCCTGGCCGAGAAGAATCAGGTGACGGAAAACCGCAGCTTTGGCGTCTCCATCGGCCATCGCGACACCAACAACATCATCCGCGACAACGAAATTCTCCGCAGCGGCAAGGTGGGCGTGCTGTTCCGGCCAGAGCGCGGCAAGGCGTTCGCCCCGCATCGCAATCTGCTGGAGAACAATCGGATCATCGACAGCGGCGCCGCCGATGGCGTGGCTGTCGACGTGCAAGGCGAGACAGAATCGATCGCGATCAACAAGAACGAGATCCGCGAAACGCGCGAGCCAATGGCCCGAGTCGGCGTCCGCATCGGCCCTCAAACCAACGATGTCCGCCTGGCGGATAACCGGATTGGTGGGTTCAAAACGCCGGTCGAGGATTTAAGGAAGTAGGCGCTCAATGTCGATGCGCGCGGCAACCCTATGCCAGGCGCATATTACTTGGAGTCCGCGGTCCTTTCGGGCTCGCGGGCCAATTCAAACCAACCAAGCATGCCCGTCGACTTATCGGGCGCCACGATGTTGACTACCTTATGGGCAACATCGCCGATCTTCGCGATGTCGCCCACGCGTAGCGTTTGTGTGGAGGCAGCGAGTTTTGTACCGATCCCTTCGCGGATGTAATAACTAACTGGAACAGATAGTCGGATCGCGGTTGCCTCTCCGTCGGTGGATTCGACGAGGTCTGCCACGAGATCGATTCCGGCTAATTTCCCGCCACCGTTTGGCCCGAGGACAAACACATATGTGTCCTTGCCAATGTGCTGGGCGCTCGGAATCGCAACGTCTTCCCATGGTAGGCGCGTCAAGTTGACGACGGCCGGCGCAGTTTGGTTGTTTCCGGGGGTGATCGATTCGATGCGGTAGACATAATTGAGCATCGGCGCAATGTCGCCGACACGTAGGTCCGGGTATTTAAACCAATTGGCGAGGGACTCCGATGGCCCCGATACGAACTGCACGCCTTGCGCTACCCAGCCGTCTCCGTCTTCACCGACGATCACTTTGCGGAGTTCGGCCCCGATGCTCGCCTTGACGATGACACCGTGCCGATACCGGGGATCGTCGGCCTGCATTGCTCCTTGCAATTGGAGAAGTTGCGGCGAATCCTCCAGCGAATTGTCTGGAGTTGCGGCCAACTCGAACCACCCGCAAACTCCAGCGGCTTTGTCGGGCGGTACGACGTTCACTACTTTGTAAACCGCGTCATTGAAACGTAGTGGCATTCCCATTGTGGCGGATTGAACTTCGACCGGATCGAGGCACGGAAAGTCTGCAATTTGCCAACCGTGGCGAGCGACGTGGACCTCGACCATCGGCGGAGTTTGGGCGTTCTTTGACCGATACACAGAGTTGAATAACACCTTGTTCAGTCTTCCACCGGCGCCGGCGCCGAAGGGAAAGATATGCGTATCAGTCCCCAGCTTTAACGTTGGCGAACGGGGCGCGGATTCGGGCGATGCTCGTTCCAGTTCGATGTATCCGACTTCCGACGGAACGACTTGCTTGACCTGATAAAGCGCATTTAGCATTGGCACGAGATCGCCGGCCCGCAAGTTGGCGCAGCGCACTTCCTCGAACAGCCCATCGCCTGTCGAAACTTGCACGCGCGCGCCTTGCGCAACTTGCACGCCATTTATCTCTCGCACTAGCTCGATCGCGCCATTCACGCCGCGGACGATCGGTTCGGCGAAACGATCCCCTGCCAGGATCATGCTATCCGGGGCTTTAATGACCACTTTTTCGCAAGCCGTCGAAACTTCAAACCATGGCAGGTTGTCCTTATCACCCGTCGGCCGAATCGCGAGCAGCTTGTGAGAGATGGGGCCGAATTGAACCACGTCTCCGACCCTCGCGATCTGCACTTCCGGAGACTTTTGGTGCCGGAACCAGTCTTCGTAATAGGGGCCCAATTCTGGATACACTCGAAACTCGACTGCCTCACTCGCGCCGTCTTTCGGCGGGAGGTAGGTGGCCCGAAACCCAATCCGGCCCACGCCGTGCGAGCGCGCTCGGCCTTCGTTGTCATTGAACTCGAAGACGTACCTATCCGGTCGATGCCGCGGAATCTGAGACAGAGGTGGCTCAGCCATCGCTAATTGACGCGCCAGATAGACTCGATCACCGTTATCCAACTGCATTGGCGAGGGCGCCGCAATCTTGGGCAATCTTGGTTCCCTACGAACCTGCGAAAGCGCAGGCTGGACGGCGACGGTCCACGTCATCAAGCCACATACAGTCCAAAACGACCGGCATATAGGGCGTGGACGCGACATATATCCCTCGTAAGAGCGTTCGGAGGATTTGCTGCCAGTTTATACACATGTACCGCAATTTCGCTGCCAGAGTCTTAACTAAGCCCTCAGGCAGAGCGCATTATTCTGCCGCAATTTGACGCGGATTGGGACGCGACGTCCCATCCGGCCGCGTGTACCAATACGCGATCAGGATCAGCACGCCTTGCAGCGGCAATCGCAGCAAGTGTAACCAGGGGGGCGCCGGCAGCACCTCTTGATGCTGATACACGTAAATGTTCGCCGGAAAGATTGCGATCAGTAGCGCAATCAATCCCCAGCCGGCCAATCGTGAGGTTTTCGGGATCGCCAGCATGATGCCCAGCAGCACTTCGGCCACGCCGCTCAGAAACACCAACTCTTCGTGCCACGGCAAATAGGGTGGCATGATCTTCAGGTAGAACTCTGGCCGGACAAAATGCATCACGCCGGCCAGGATGTAGAACGCCGCAAACAAGTACTTCGTGACCAGCTTGGTGTACTTGATCAACGTTTGTTTTGGCATCGTCGTGCGCTTTCGGTCAGAGGAGAGGCGATGGATCGAAAGCGATCCGAGCCAGGGTGTGCGCTTGCTAGCTCGTTATAGGCTCTGCTCGCCAACAGGGCAAAAAGCTGGGCAATGCCCTAGACGCACGCGGGGTCGCCTACCTTGAGTAATAGCCCGCTTAGGCGTTAAGCTGACTCCGCGCGCGCCGGGTCGCGCGCTTTCAAGGTCCTGAGTTCTCGTGCCGTAGCTGCGAAGGAACACGTTTTGGAACAGTCGTGCGTTGCCGCCGTCGAGATGCGCGGACTGCGGAAAGTGTTTGGCGAGGGAGCCACGCGAGTCGAAGCCCTGGCCGGGGTCGATCTCGACATCGCTCCTGGCCATTTTGTGGCCGTGATGGGCCCATCGGGCTCTGGCAAAAGCACACTACTGCACCTGGTCGCCGGGCTCGACAAGCCGGACTCGGGCGAGCTGCGTGTCGCCGGACAAGACATCCTGAAGATGACTGACGACGAGCTGACGCTGATGCGTCGTCGACGGATGGGCATGGTCTTCCAGAGCTTCAATTTGCTCGATGTGCTGACAGCCGAAGAAAACGTCAGCTTGCCGCTGGTGGTCGATGGGATCAGCGAGGCCGAAGCGACAAAACTCGCGGCTGCCGCGCTCGAACGAGTTGGCCTGGCTCGCCGCGGACAGCATCGTCCACGGCAGATGTCCGGCGGTGAGCAACAACGGGTGGCAATCGCCCGAGCGCTGGCCATCAAGCCAGTGCTGCTACTGGCCGACGAGCCGACTGGCAATCTCGATTCGCACAACGGCGACCAGGTGATGCACCTGCTGCGCGAACTGGTCGACCAGGGACAGACGATCTTAATGGTGACACACAATCCGGCGCATGCCGAGATGGCCGACCGGATCGTGACGTTTCGAGACGGCTCGATCGTCGACGATCAATGGCCGCAGCGCGCCGGCAGCACCGCTACCGTGCATCGCGGGGCGCTGCCATGATGTTGGGCCGCTACACCTGGCGGCAACTGACGCGTCGCCCCGGCCGCACCCTGTTAACGTTGGCTGGCATCGTGATTGGCGTGGCGGGCGTCGTGGCGATTTCGCTGACCACGAACGCGACTCGCCGCGCGTACCGCTCGATGTTTGACGACCTGACGGGTCAGGCGGCGCTTGAGGTGGTGGCCGTTGGCGACGCCGGATTTGCGCCGAGCCAGGTGACGCAGATCGCGGAGATTGCTGGCGTCAAAAGCACCTCGCCCGCCATTCAACGAGTCGCCGCGCTACTGACCGCAAAGGGGCCGGAAGGGATCATGGTGCTGGGCGAGCCGCTGGCGAGTGAGCGCACAGGCGCCAGCCCACACGAGTTTGTCGAAGGCGCCGACCTGTCGACGGAAAATGACGTTCTGCTTGTCAAAACGCTAGCCCGCAACCAGAAGATTTCGCTGGGCGACAAAGTGAAGCTGTTCACGGTCACCGGGGCCACGGAATTCCGCGTGGCCGGTTTGATCGAACCGCGCGGGGCCGCGAACTTCAACGGCGGGATGGTTGCGTTCATTCCGATGGCCACGGCCCAACGATTATTTCAACTCGGTGACCGCGTAACGAGTGTGCAGATCATGCTCGACGACGGTGTCAGCGCCGAGACAATCGAACCGAAAATTGCCGCAACGCTGCCGGACGGTCTGAGCGTGCAGCCGCCGTCTACGCGCGGACAACTCGCGCAGCAAAGTCTGATCGCGACCGAGCAAGGGCTTTCGACACTCAGCGCCGTGTCGATCGTCGCCGGGGCGTTTGTGATTCTCAATGCGTTCTTGATGAGCCTGGGCGAACGCCGGCGACAGTTGGCGATCCTCCGAGCGATCGGTGTCACGCGGCGACAAGTCACGCATTTGCTGCTGCGCGAGGCGGTTGTGCTGGGCGTGATGGGTATGATTCTCGGAACGGCGCTCGGCGTTGTCTCTTCGATTGCGCTCTCCGGACAGATGGCCGATCTGGTGGGAGTGAGCCTGCCGGACATCGAGCTTTCATGGCAGCCGTTCGCCTTGGCCGTGGCGTTTGGGCCCGGCATGGCGGTGATTGCGTCATTGATCCCCACGATCCGCGCCGCCGCGCGGCCACCACTAGCAGACCTGCTGGGCGTGCCGACCTTGGCCGACGCCGGAGCCCGCAAGGTTCCACTCGTGGCTGGCCTGGTGCTGTTGGTGTTCACGCTCACCTGTGTGGCGGCGCTACTGGGTGGATTCTTTCCTGGCTCCTTTGTGTCGTGGACCCCGGCGCCACTGATGGGGATGCTGCTCGTCAGCATTATTCTGCTATCGCCGGCGGCCTTTCCGTACGCGGCCCGCGCGGTTGCCGCGCTACTTCGGCCGGTCTGGGGGATCGAAGGCCGCCTGGCGGTGCGGCAACTGGAGCGGAACTCGAATCGAACCTCGCTCACCGGCGCTGTGCTGTGCGTGGCCCTGGTCGTCACAATCGCGATGGGCCAGTCGATCCGCAATAACATTGGCGATCTCGAAGAATGGACCAAGAAGACGATCACGGCCGACTATCTCGTCCGCACGACGCTCCCAGACTTGGGCTTCACGATCAACGCGCTGCTGCCAGAAGGCATGATCAACGACCTGAAGCCGCTCGACGGGGTCAGGAGTGTCCACCCGTTGAATTTCTTCCAGACGAAGGTGAATGGGCGGCAAGCGATCGTGCTGGCGCGGGCGTTTGAGGACGACGAGACGGCCACGCTCGATATTGCCGTAGGGGACAGAGATTCGGTCGTTCGCGGACTGCTAGCAGGCGAGACCGTCGTCGGCAACGCGCTGGCTCAGCAGTTAGACGTGACGGTCGGAGACGAACTGGAGATCAAAACCCGCAGTGGCCTGAAATCGCTCAGGATCGCCGGAGTGGTCACCGAGTACATCGTGGGCGGGATGGCCATCTATATCCAGCGCGAACGGGCACGCGAGCTGTTCGGCTTCGACGGGGCCGACGTCTTTATGATCACGGCCATGCCAGGCGAGGTCGATCCGCTGGGAAAGGTTCTGGCCTCGTTTTGCGACTCTCGTGGGCTGAATTTGCAGTCAAACGCCGAATTCAGAGCCCGGATCTCGCAGATGGTCGCCGGAGTGGTGGGATTCCTCTGGCTGCTGCTGGGGCTGGTCTTCGTCGTGGCATCGCTGGGGATCGTAAACACACTAACGATGAACGTGCTGGAGCAGACCCGCGAGATCGCCGTGCTGCGGACCGTGGCTATGCGTCGCCGGCAAATCCGGCTGATGATCCTCTATCAGGCGGCCAGTTTGGGGCTGGCGAGCCTGGCGCCCGGCGTGGGAATGGGGCTGATCCTGTCCTATTTAATGAATCTGTCCACCCACGCCTTGATCGGTCAACCGGTCGAATTCACTGTCAGCTTTTGGTACATCGCAGGCTGTTGTGGGGCCTGTTTGGTCATGGCCCTGCTCGCGGCGTGGTTTCCGGCCAGGCGCGCCTCGCGACTTGAGATCATCCATGCGTTACAATATGAGTAGCCCTGGGACGGGTTGCTGAGAAATACAGCGAACCTCGCAACGCCCAGCGAGGACGGCCTCTGAAATGGCGCCGACGTCACACGGGTCACACACCTACATGCATCGCCCGTTCGGGCATCGACGAATAAAAAATCCGATATCCGAGTGCGGGCAATGCCGACAACACCGCGGCCTTTTGGTCGTGGCGAGTTTTTGGTCTTGATACGGATTGCGGAATGCCGTTAAGTTCCTCCCGGTGTCAGATGGCTTATGCCTGACGGACACTGACGATGTTGGCCGCGCGCCCTTGTTCCACCCGGCCCATGTCGAGTTCGAAAGAGGAGTACAGAATGGTTTGTAAATCGAGCGTGGCCTTGCTTGGCGCTTGCGTGATTTTCTTTGCTAGCATCGCTGGCGCAGAAGAAAAGCATGGCTCGCTGGTAATCATCGGCGGGGCGCTCCGATCGAGCGAACGAGGCATCACAGATCGCGAGATCTGGGAACGCATCGTGGAACTGGCCGGCGGCGACGGTGTCGCCCGTATCGCGGTCTTCCCAACTGCTAGCGGCGCGCCGGCGGATAGTGGTCGCCGCGCTGTCGAAGCCCTCAAGCGTGCCGGCGCCGACGCCTTCGTTGTGCCGCTGGGCGTGATGAACACCGATATCGATTTCCGCACAGTGGCCACCGACAAGGAAATCGTCGCGCAGGTCCGCGGCGCCACAGGCGTCTTCTTTACCGGCGGCGATCAGAAGCGAATCACCAAAGCTCTCAAGACGCCCGAAGGGGAGAAGACTCCTCTGCTCGAAGCAGTTTGGGCGGTCTACGAAAATGGGGGTACGATAGCCGGCACCAGCGCCGGAGCAGCCGTGCTGAGCCGTGTCATGTTCAGCGATCCTGGAAATGTCCTGACCACGCTGAAAGAGGGCGTGAAGTTCGGCAAAGACATCGACGAAGGACTCGGCTTTTTGGATCACGCCTGGTTTGTCGAGCAGCATTGCCTGACCCGTGGCCGGTTCGCCCGTGCCCTGGTGGCCATGCACTCGCAAGGACTGAAATTTGGCATCGGCGTCGATGAAAACACCGCCGCTGTCGTTCGCAACGGCAATCAAGTCGAGATCGTCGGCAGCAAAGGCGCCGTGGTCATGGATCTCTCGGAAGCCACGAACGACCCCGACGTGGCCGGATTCAACCTGAAAAACGTCCGTATGACCTACCTCGACCATGGCGACACATTCGATCTGCAGACGATGCGAGTCACGCCGGGCGATGACCGCGTCGAAGGATCTGTCCCCATGCCGCAAGGAACCGATCTAGAAAACGGCCCGACCCGCACGATCGTCAAGAATGACATCCTGGGCAACACGACCGTCGTCGACGTGCTAGGCATGCTGGTACAACGTCGCCGGGTCGAGGCCATCGGCTTGGCCTTCGATGGCGTGGCGGCCCTGCGTGAACCAACGAAGGGCTTTGAATTCCGCTTCTATCCAGGCGCCGACAGCGCCGGCTGGTTCGGCGACGGCGGAGCGACGGGTTTCACCGTCTCAAACATCCATCTGGACGTGCGCCCGATTGAGATCTCCGGACCGCTGTATAAATAGCGCGACGGCAAATGTAATCGGCGAGGCACGATCTTTCGTGCGCGATTGTGGGCAGACACGACCCCGGCAGGGGTCGCAGCGCATAGCCGGGTGGTTGAGCGAAGCGATACCCCCGGAAACGCAGACGACAATAACCGTCGTTCGACCCCGGCAGGGGGTCGCAGACCTTCTACGCGTGGTTCGATTGTGTCGTCCCTTTGGGACTCACGACAATTTCACGCGATGCCGTGACCTGGGGCTGCGCCAGCCTTTGGCCGGCTGACCCCAGGCTACCTTAGGTCGTCCCTACGGGACTCGAAATTGCGCTTTGATCCGCTTGACCATGTCCTTGCGCTACTGCCGTTCGACCGCGTCCTTAGTCTACATCTGCTCGACAACATCGATTCCCAACAGCGCCAGCCCTTGCTTGAGCGTGCGCGCCGTCAGGTCGCAGAGTAATAGCCGGCTGTTGCGCAGTTCTTCTGTCTCGGCCTTCAGCACCGGGCATTGATCGAAGAAAGTTGAGTAGCGATTTGCCAGTGCAAACAGGTACGTCGTGAGTTGGTTCGGCCGGTAATCGGCGATCACGTCTTCGAGCGCCGCGGCAAACCGCAGTAGCTCTACGGCCAACGCCCGTTCGGCCGGCGCGTCGAGCGTGATCTTGGCGCCGCTAGTGCGCAGTGTGGCCGCGTCGATGCCTCCGCGGCGGAAGATGCTCCGAACCCGTGCGTAGGCGTACTGCATGTACGTGGCAGTGTTGCCGTTCATCGCCAGCATCTTGTCGTAACTGAACTCGTAATCGCTGGTGCGGTTCTGCGAGAGGTCCGCGTATTTCAGTGCGCCAATACCGACGATCTCGGCGATCTCCCGCCGTTTCTCGGTCGAGAGCTCCGCTCCGCTCGGCTTGCCATCGTCATTGGCTGCGACGATTGCCGCGGCCCGCTCGACGGCTTCATCCAGCAGGCCCATCAGACCCACCGTATCACCGGAGCGGGTCTTGTAAGGCTTGCCTTCTTTGTCAAGCACAGTGCCAAAGCTCACATGCTGGAATTCAATTCCGGCGTAGCCCCATTTCTTCGCCGTGGCGAAGAGCTGATCGAAGTGCAGGCTCTGGCGATGATCGACGACGTACAGTATCGCGTCGGGCTGCCAGCGCTCTTGCCGATATTGAATCGTCGCCAGGTCGCTGGTGGCATAGAGAAACGCTCCGTCTTTTTTCTGCACGATCATCGGGGCGTCAAAGCCTTCGAGAAACACGCACACGGCGCCGTTGCTCTCGCTGGCCAGGCCGGCGGCGCGTAGCTCGCCTACGACCTTTGCCAGTCGATCGTGATAGAAGCTTTCGCCGAGCGTTTCGTCAAAGGTCACGCCGAGCCGCTCATAGAGATGCTCGATCGACGCCATGCAGGCCGGCATGAACTCTTTCCAGAGTCGCAGATTCTCGGCGTCGCCGGCGTGCAGCTTCGCCGTCTCGGCCAGCACGGCCGTTTGGATCGTCGCGTGTTCCGCGGCCAACTTCGAGAGCCTGGCGTCTGTATCAACCTTCGCCAATCGCTCTTGCAGGCTGGCAAGCTCTTCGCGGGCCGTCTTCACGTCTGCCTCGGCGCGGCGAATTGCTTGCGCTGCCTTTTTCTCGGCCTTTTTGGCAGCTTCCGCGTTGGCTTCGTGCGGCGGTGTGATGGCGCGCAGCTCGGCGAGCGCCGCTTCGGCCGTTTGCACCGCGGTCTGCAGCGCCGGCAATCGCTCGCGGCCGGCGTGGTAGTCGACTAGTTGGTTGACCAGGCGATATTGCTGCGCGAGCTGGTCGACCGGCGATTTCTCATAGGCCGCTTTGTCCAGAAAGTGCTTGTAGCCGTACAAGATCATGCCAAACTGCGTGCCCCAATCGCCGATGTGATTATCGCCGACGGCTTTATGCCCTAGAAACTTGAGCGTGCGGTACAGGCTGTCGCCGATCGCGGTCGAGCGAATGTGACCCACGTGCATCGGTTTGGCGACATTCGGCGCGGAGTAGTCGACGATGTACGTGCGCGGGCGCTGGGGCGGTTCAATCCCCAGGCGGTCGTCGCGGGTCATGGCCTGCAGTCGCGCGGCCATCCAGTCGTCGCGCAGCTTCAGGTTGATAAAGCCAGGTCCGGCGATGGTGGGTGTTTCGCAAAGATCGTCGATCGCGAGCTTCGCGACGATCTGCTCCGCAATTTCGCGCGGCGGCAACGAGAGCCGCTTGCCAAGCGGCATCGCCATGTTGGCCTGGTAGTCGCCGAACTTGGCGTCCTGGCTCGGCCGCACCATGTCGACCAGTTCGGCGAGGTTGATCTCAGCGTCAGGGCCACCGGCCGCGCCGGCCCGCGCAAGCTCGGCCAGCGCCGTGGAAAATCGCCGCCGGATCTCTGCAAGGACATTCATGAACGAAAAATCACTCTGGGGAGAAGAGACGTCAACCGTCTGGCAGGCGATGCGAACGAAGTCACCGACCGCGCGAACAAGACACTTGGGATCGCGGATAAGCCGCGGCCGCTCAGCTTCGCGCCAATTGCAAAAACGCTAAGACACTGGCAGAGCCAGTGGCACACAATGACAACCGTGGGCGACAGTCTTAAGCGCGACCCAGCCGTAGTGTCCCCATTTGGACCACGTCCGACAAGTCGAGCGGCACCCGGCTGGCAGCGCCCCAGAGTTGCTCCAGGGAGTAATAGTCGCGGGCTTCGGCGTCTAGCAGGTGAATGACCACGTTACCGTAGTCGAGCAGAATCCAGCGGCTATCGACATAGCCTTCGATCCCCATGCGGCGCTCGCCCATGCCGTCTTCCAGGCGGTGGTCGATCTCCTCGCTCATGGCGTGGAGCTGGCGGCGGCTGGTGCCGGTCGCCAGGACAAAATAGTCGAATTCGGACGTTGCTTCTCGCATGTCGAGGATCACGACGTCGCGTCCTCGATTTTCAGCCGCGGTTCGGGCAGCGGCAATCGCCACTTCAAGCGCCCGATTCGAATTGGAAGATGCTTCGGCAAACCGGCTGACGCTGGAAGTCGCCACAGCGGTCCTTTCGCAAAGGGTTGAGAGTTACTCAGGCCCAGGTTCAATGCCCTCGTTTCATTCTACACAGTCACGACCCCCAATCCAGGGAAAGGGTTCGCGAAAACGGCGCAACGCCCGAAAATTGCGGCCGAAGAGCCGACTCCAGTGTGCCACTGCTGGCTTGTCCAGCAGTGCGGAAGTAGACGTTTTCTTGCCGCTCGCCAGCCGCCGGTCTATCATCGACGGCGCGTATGAGACCCGCCTGCCTTCCCACCCACAGTCGCCTCTCTTTTGCCTTTCGCGCTGGCGGGGCGTGCCTCGCGCTCTACTTGGCGGCGATCCCGGCGGCGGTCGCACTGTGCGGCTCTGCCTCGGCCCAGGGTTACTCGCCTGACAAAGCCGTTGGGCAAATGACCCTGCCCGACGGTTTCGAGGCGCAGCTGGTCGCTGCCGAGCCGCTGGTCCGGCAGCCGGTGGCGATCGAGTTCGACGACCGTGGCCGGCTGTGGGTGATCCAATATCTGCAATATCCCAACCCGGCCGGTTTGAAGCGGGTGAAAGTCGACCGCTACTCGCGCACCCAATACGACCAACGCCCAGAGCCTCCGCCACGTGGACCGCGCGGCGAAGATCGGATCACGATCCTCACAGACAGCGATGGCGACGGTCGTGTCGATCAGGCGAAAGATTTTGTTGCTGGGCTGAATCTGGCCAGCGGGCTGGCCTTCGGCCACGGTGGCGTGTTTGTGCTGAACGTCCCTTACTTGCTCTTCTACCCAGATCGCAATCGAGACGACAAGCCGGACGCCGACCCCGAAGTGCTGCTGACCGGCTTCGGAATGGAGGACGCCCACAGCGTCGCCAATTCGCTTACTTGGGGCCCGGATGGTTGGCTCTACGGCGCGCAAGGTAGCACGGTCACCAGCCGGATCCGTGGAATTGAATTCCAGCAAGGCGTCTGGCGCTACCATCCGCTCACGAAAAAGTTCGAGCTGTTTTGCGAAGGGGGCGGCAACTCCTGGGGGCTGGATTTCGACCCGCAGGGTGAGCTGTTTTACAGCACGAACTTCGGCGGCTCGACCATGCTGCACGGTGTGCAAGGCGCCTACTACTGGAAAAGCTTCGGTAAGCACGGCGCACTGCACAATCCGTACGCGTTCGGCTACTTCGATCACGTGCCGCACGAGAACTTTACCGGGGGGCATGTGACCGTCGGTGGTGTGATCTACCAGGGAGATCTCCTGCCGGCCGAATTCCGCGGCCGATACATCGCCGGTGATTTACTAGGACACGCCGTGCGTTGGCACAAGATCACGCCGCGTGGCACGACCTTTCAGTCTGCCAATGGCGGTGTGCTACTCGATCCGCACGACACGTGGTTTGCGACGAGCGACGTGACCGTTGGCCCGGATGGCGCTGTCTACGTGGCGGACTGGCACGACCAGCGCACCGCGCATCCCGACCCAGACGCTACGTGGGACCGCCGCAATGGTCGCGTTTATCGGATTCAGCCCAGCAACGCTACGCGAGCCGAAACGCGCGACTTGCGTGATTTGTCGTCGGCTGACCTGGTCAAAGAATTGTCGTCAACCAACGAGTGGTACGCCCGGAGGGCGCGCGTCGAGCTTGCCGCGCGACGCGACGAGAAGATCACGCCGGCGCTATTCAATCTGGCAAGGCAGACGAACGACGAACATCAGGCGCTCGAAGCCCTGTGGGCGCTATACGTGAGCGACGGTTTGGACGACGCGCGGGCCAGGACGCTCCTGGCGCATAACTTCGCGAGTGTGCGCGCTTGGACCGTGCGGCTGCTGGGGGACGCTTGCGAAGTGTCGCCTGACATTGCGCGGCAATTCGCCGAGTTGGCGCAATCGGATTCCAGCGCAATCGTCCGCCGTCAACTGGCCTGCACGGCCGGCCGGCTGCCAACGACCGACGCACTGCCGATCCTGACGCAATTATGGAAGCACGACGACGACTTTCGCGATCCGTATTTGCCGTTGGTGAACTGGTGGGCGCTGGAGCGCGCCGTGTCGCGGTCGCCAGACGCCGTGCTGGGAGTGGCCACCCGCATGGACGCCTGGTCTGCGGTCAAGGAGCGAGATTTTTTGCTGCCGCGCTTGGCGAGGCGATACGCGATGGAACCGGCGGCGCCGGCCAATCTGGCCGCGATGCATCTTTTGCAGATGGCCGACAAGCTGCCGCAATGCAACACACTCCAGCGCTCGATGCTCGCCGAACTGGACGAAGCGCTCCGCGCACGCGGCTTGACAAGCGACGCGGCCTGTTCGGCGTTCCCGCGATTGCTCGAGCATGCCAATGCGCAGTGGAAGCAGCATCCAGACGATGAGCCGCTCTGGCGATTGGTGTGCCGATTGGGCGACCCCACGGCGCGGCAGCGGGCCGTGGAGCAATCGCTCGACACAAAAGCAACAGCCGCGGCGCGCCTCGCCGCGATGCGCGTATTGACCGACGCCGGCGACACACAGTCGCTCGCGCGGCTGGCGTCTATTCTTACCGCGGACGAGCCGGACGCGATCAAGGCGGCGGCGCTGCGCGCGATTTCTCGCAGCGACGACTCGCACATCGCTGAAACGATGCTGGCAGCCTACTCGGCCCTTAGCCCCGCGCTCCGCAGCCAAGTGCGAGACGCGCTGCTTGCCAAGCGATCG
>Ga0070665_100001133_pt1 | contig 32752 bp, 34 predicted proteins | sample KBSS13metaG_FD_65862 | JGI IMG/M metagenome (GOLD analysis project Ga0070665, IMG submission 65862) | Switchgrass rhizosphere microbial communities from Kellogg Biological Station, Michigan, USA - KBS S1-3 metaG | ecosystem: Host-associated > Plants > Roots > Rhizosphere > Soil ... | reverse complement strand
GCTTCTCCGGGGAGTACTACACGCTGGTCAACGCCTCGATCTACGACCGCCCGGAGAAGCCGGTGCCGGTGTACATCGCCGCGGGCGGGCCGCAGGTGGCGCGGTACGCGGGCCGGGCGGGTGACGGGATGATCTGCACGTCGGGCAAGGGCATGGAGCTCTACACCGACAAGCTGATGCCCGCGGTGACCGAGGGCGCGGAGAAGGAGTCCCGGGACCCGGGCTCGATCGACCGGACCATCGAGATCAAGATGTCGTACGACCGGGACGCGGACGTGGCGTTGGAGAACTGTCGGTTCTGGGCGCCCCTGTCGTTGACCCCGGAGCAGAAGCACTCGGTGAACTCGTCGCAGGAGATGGAGCGCCTGGCCGACGAGCTGCCGATCGAGCAGGTCGCGAAGCGGTGGATCGTGGCGTCGGACCCGGACGAGGCGGTGGCGCAGATCAAGCCGTACCTGGACGCGGGGCTCAACCACCTGGTGTTCCACGGCCCGGGCCACGACCAGGAGCGCTTCCTGACCCAGTTCGCCGAGGACGTCCTCCCGACGCTGCGGGCGCTCGCCTGATGAGTGACGCAGTGGAGCAGGAGGGGCGCGTGCTGCGCGTCCGGGTCGCGGCGGGGCGGGCCAACGCGCTGGACGAGGACTCGATGCGGGAGGTCGCCGAGACCCTGCGCGGCCTCGCGACCACCGAGCAGGCCGCGGAGCGCGGGGTCGGGGTCGTCCACCTCGTGCACCCCGGCGGCAACTTCTGCGCGGGCGGGGACGTGCGGTCCTTCGCGTCCGCCCCGGACCGGGCGGGCTTCGTGAAGGGCGTCGCGGACGCCTTCCACGACTTCCTGGAGGCCTACGTCGGCAGCGCGGTACCCACCGTCGCCGGGGTCCAGGGCTGGGCCGCGGGTGCCGGGATGAGCATCGTGCTGGCCACGGACGTCGTGCTGGCCGGCGAGTCCACCAGGCTGCGCCCCGCCTACCCCGGGATCGGGTTCTCGCCCGACGGCGGGATGAGCTGGACGCTGCCCCGCATCGTCGGGCTGGCGCGGGCGCGGCACATCCTGCTCAGCGACCAGGTGCTCGGGAGCGAGGACCTGCTGTCGCTGGGCATCGCGTCGGTCCTGGTGCCGGACGAGGGCCTGGCCGACGAGGCCGCCACCACCGCCCACCGGATCGCCCAGGGCCCCACCGCGGCCCTGGGCCGGATCAAGCGGCTGCTGGCGGTCTCGTTCGACCGTCCGCTGCGCGCGCACCTGGACGCCGAGGCGGAGGCGATCTCCGCCAGCGCGGGCGGACCGGAGGGCGCGGAGGGGCTGACGGCCTTCGGCGAGAAGCGCGCTCCCCGCTTCCACTGACGACGCTGACGACGCTGACGACACTGACGGCGCCGGCGGCGCGCGGTTTGGCGGGGTGCGGTCCGGGGGACCCCAGCCCTGGTGCCGGTCCCGGCGCCGTACCCCGATCGTCGGGAGCGACACCCTCGTGAACCTCCAGGGCCTGCCCGGGGGTGGTCCCGCTCGGCCACCCAGACCCGGTGCGACGGTGACCACGGAGGAACTGCGCGTGGTGCGCACCGCGACCCCCGACGCGCTCGCCGGGCTCCGGTCCGTCGTATCGTCGTGGGCCCGCGGGGTGGGGCTGCCCGCCGACGTGCTCGTCGACCTGCTGCTGGCGGTGGGCGAGGCCGCGGCGAACGTCGTCGACCACGCCTACCGCAGCGGCCCGCCCGGACCCCTCGAGGTCGAGCTCGGGGTGCGGCGGCGGGGCCGCGGACGCGTGGTCGCCGCACGGATCGTGGACCGGGGCCGGTGGCGCCCCTCGGACGTCTCGGAGCGGGACCGCGGACGCGGGCTGCCGATGATCCGCGCGCTCGCCCAGTACCTCGACGTCGTGGTGAACCCGACCGGCACCGAGGTGTGCCTGGAGCTCGCGATCCCCTGAGAGTCGGAGAATGGACGAGCCCCGACCGGGATCCCGGTCGGGGCTCGTGCCGTGCGTGGGTCAGGTCAGGTCAGCGGACCGAGCCGCCCGCCACCAGCCTGCGGGGGCCGGGGGAGGCGGGACGCGCGGCGCGCAGCCCGGGCAGGACGACCGCGGACCGCGAGGGCACCGGGCGGTAGCCGCCGACCATCGGGCGCATCGGCCAGGAGCCCGCGGGCGGGAACAGCCCCTCGAGGCCTGCGCTCTGCGGGCCGACCGAGGTGCGCAGCAGCTCCTGGAAGGCGTCGTACTGGGCGACGGCCTCGACCACGTCGCCCTTCGCCAGCAGCGCCTCGACCAGGGCTCGGCGCGCGCTCTCCCGGCTCGGGGCGGCGGCGACGGCGATCTCGGCGATCTCGACGGCGTCCGCGTGCAGCTCGGAGGCGGACAGCTTGGTGGAGACCTCCTCCAGGCAGGCGAGCCGGAGCTGGCGGAAGCGCTCCCGCTCGACGGCGATCCACGGGGAGGTCCAGGAGGGGAGGATGTCGGCGGAGAGCAGGTCCACCGAGGGCCGCTCGGTGAGCCTGCCGCCGCCGGAGAAGGCGCGGACCAGCAGCATGGCGTCGGAGAGGTCGACCTCGACCTCGTCGGCCAGGGCCAGGGGGAGCCCCACGTCGGACGGGTCACCGACGAGGAGATCGGGGACGTCGATCGCGTCGACGGCCTCGGCGAGCAGCCGGGCGGCGGCCTCGGCGCCGACGCCGGGCCAGAGGTCCGCGGCGAGCCCGGCACGGGGCTGCGGCCTGCGGTGCACCGCGAGATAGGCGACGACCCGGCGGGCGTCGACGCTCAACGGCACCGAGGCGCCGTCGGAGGTGAGGCCGAACGACCCGAGCACCGTGATGCGGTGGCTCGGACACTCGGCGAAGGATCGGCGGTGACCGTCAGACATGGTGATCCCAAAATGTGGTGGAACGCTGCTTGTGACCCGTGGGGCGGCCTCATGGGCGGGCCCGACGAACAGTGTTCCCCGGTCCGCGCCGCTTGCCAAGAGGCTGTTTCGTCACAGTTACGATCTGTAGGTACCTATATGACGAGCCGCAGGTACGTACCGCATGGGTGACGATCGGTAGCGATCTTAGACCACACCGTGTCGACCGGCCGGTCAGGGGGTCGCGTGCATCCGGACGTGCGTGCCGGTGCGGTCCCGCCAGACGTGCAGGAGGTCGCAGAGCTGGCGCGCGATCCAGACGCCGCGCCCGCGGGGATCGGCCGGATGGGGGGCGACCATGCCGGGCAGCGGCTCGGTGAGGACCCCGGAGTCGTGGACCTCGCACACCAGCCCTCCGGCGGTGGCCCACAGGTGGATCTCGGCCTGCGGCGACCCGTGCTCGACGGCGTTGGTCGCCACCTCGTTCACGGCCAGCACCAGGTCCTCGGCCCGCACGGGGTCGAAGCCGAGCTCGGGCGCCAGCGTGGCGACGAGCCCGCGCACCTCGTGCAGCTGCCAGGAGTTGTAGCGGTGGGTCAGGTCCGGCGGCCCCAGCACGAGCGGGGCGCTCCGGTCCCGGTCCTTGAGTACCTCGACCGGGCAGCGGTGTCGCGGGTTGTCGTGCAGCTCGCCGTCGACCAGCAGGTACGGGTGGTTGGCCTCGGCGCCCTCCAGCACCTCCAGGTGCAGCGGGAAGCCGGGGTAGAGGCAGACGAGGTCGACGGGCAGGTCGCCCAGGGCCACGTTGAGCGCGGCGTCGAGCTCGGTCCAGTAGCCGCCGTCGACGCCGTCGAGCGCCGGGTCGTGGGCACAGAGGACGGTCACGCCCGCGTCGCTCTGCACCAGCGCGCGCAGCTCGCGGGCCCGCAGCGCCGCGGTGGTCTGGCCGGAGCCGCCGCCCGCTCCCGACGGCGTGACCAGCGAGACGATCCCGGCGTCCCCGACCGCGGTCAGCACCGCCTCCTCGACGGCCGCGGGGACGGCCAGGGCGAGCCGCTCGCCGCGGCGCACCGCCGCGCGCGCGAAGGCGACGGCCCGCTCGACCTGGTCCGCGGGTCCGTCGTGGAACTGCACGGCGTGCCGCAGGCGGGTGGTCTCGGGGACGCGGGACTCGACCTTCATTCCTGTCCCACCCGGGCCTCCCGGATCAGCAGCTGCGCCGCGAAGGGTGCCCCGCAGCGGTCCAGGACGCGCAGCACCGCGGGCCGCACGGCGGTGAGCACCAGGCGGTGGCTGGAGGGGAACTCCTCCGCCGCGTGCACCAGCGCGACCGCCCCGGCGACGTCGAGGAACCGCAGCGAGGCCAGGTTGAGCTCGATGTCGGTCTCCGCGTCCGCCGCGCGCAGCGCCCGGTCCAGCGCCTCGGCGATGATCCGGTGGATCATCGGCCGGTTGCTGTGGTCCGCCTCGCCCGCCAGCCGGACGGCGGAGCGTCCGGTGTGGGTGATCCGCAGCAGACCGTCGTCGTAGGCCGCGGGGGCGCCCAGCTCCTCGCGGTGGACCTCGCGCATCCGCTCGATCTGGTCGTCCGAGTAGTGCGTGTGGTCGTAGAGGCAGAGCGCGGTCAGCCCGCGGTCGGCGACGACCTCGTCCAGCGCGCGGTCGTAGTCCTGCAGCGGGATCCCGACGGGGGTGGTGGCGCCGTAGCTCATCTGGCCGGTCATCCGGAAGCCCGCCCAGCCCTGCGTGACCGAGCCGTCCACATAGGAGTGCAGCATGGCCCGGACGTCGCCGACGGGGGAGCGGAACGCCCCACGCGTGACGTCCGCGGGCACCACCTGCAGCTGCCCGCTGCGCAGGGCCCCGGCGATCGGCGTCCGGTCCTCGGTCAGCCGGTCGAGGACGCGCTCGGAGGTGCCGTCGTCGAAGTAGACGACCTTCTCGTTGCGGGCGAGGCCACCGGCGAGGAACCGGGCGGTGAGCTCCCAGAGTCCCTCGTCGCTGACCGGGACCGCGCAGGCGTGGTCGCCCGAGCGCAGGTCCTCTGCAGTCCGCACGTGCACGTCGCTCTTCCGGGGTCCTCTGCTGCCGCGTCCGATCGCTCTGTGATCGCTGCGGCCAGACTACGGCCCCCACCGGGGGGTCCCCGTCCCGCGATCGGAGGACGACGCGCCGAGCTGCGGATACGCGGCGGCGAGCGGCCAGGTGAGCGGTCGCTCCTACGGGACCAGCGGTGGTACCTGTGCGACGACCAGGTGCGGGCCGGGCTCGGCCGTGGCGCGGCGGAGCTGTTCGGCCAGGTCGTCGGCCGTCGTCGCCAGGGTGCTCGGCACCCCGAGCCCGGTGCCCAGGGCGACGAGGTCCAGCCGCGGCGAGCCCAGGTCCAGCAGCGACCGGGCGGGGGAGTCCGGGGCGAGCTCAGCGCCGACGCCGATCAGCTCGCCCCGCAGGATCGCGTAGGCGCCGTTGTCGAACAGGACGGTGGTGACGTCGAGCCCCTCGCGGGCCTGGGTCCACAGCGCCTGCAGTGTGTACATCGCGCTGCCGTCCGCCTGCAGGTTCCACACGGGCCGGTCGGGGGCCGCCACCGCGGCGCCCGTCGCGGCGGGCGGGCCGAAGCCGATCGCCCCGCCGGTGAGGGTGAGCCAGTCGTGCGGGGCGGCGCCCGCGGTCGGCTGCGCGAGTCCGACGCTCGCGGTGATCGACTCGTCCACCACGATCGCGCCCTCGGGCAGCAGCGCCCCGACCACCTGCCCCGCGGTCCAGACGGTCAGCTCCCCGGTGGGCAGGTCCGGGCGGGCGAGGTCGGCGCCCGGCCCGGGGTCGGTGTCCGCGGCGACGAGGTCGGCGAGTGCCTCCAGGGCCAGTGCGCCCGCCGCGCCGGTCTCGGTGACGGGGTGCACCGTGGCCCCGGTGGGAACCAGGTCGCCCGGTCTGCCGGGATAGCCGAAGAACGTGACGGGGGACCGGGCTCCGACCAGCACGAGGTGGCGGGTGCCGTCGAGCTGGGCCCTGGCCGCGTCTCCGGGATAGGCCAGCCGGTCGATCGCCGGGCGGCCCGCGCCCCGCTCCATCCGCGCGGGGAAGCACTCGGCGAGCAGCCGCGCTCCGGTCGCGGCCGCGATCCGCTGGGCCGCCCGCAGCCCCTCGCCGCGCAGGCCCGCGCCGCCGAGCAGCAGGGTGCAGGGCTCGCCGGACCACAGGGCCTTGGCCGCGGACTCCAGCCCGTCGGCGTCGAGCATGCCCCGCCCGGGCGGCGCGACCGGCCGCGGCGAGCCGCGTTCGACGCCAGCGGCCGGGCTCCACGCCACGTCCGCCGGGACGAGCAGGGTCGAGATCGCGGGCGGCGGGCCGTAGGAGGCGGCGACGGCGTCGGCCGTGTCCGCGCCGAGCCGCGCCACGTCGGTGCTGCGGTGGACCCGCGCCGACACGACCCCGGCGATGGCGTCGAGGTCGGACTCCAGCGGGGCGTCGAGCGGCTTGTGGTCCAGCGCGTGGTCGCCGACGACGTTGACGACCGGTGAGCCCGCGCGCCGCGCGTTGTGCAGGTTGGCCAGCCCGTTCGCCAGGCCCGGCCCGAGGTGCAGCAGGGTTGCGGCGGGCTTCTCCGCCATCCGCGCGTAGCCGTCCGCCGCGCCGGTGGCCACACCCTCGAACAGGGTGAGCACCGCGCGCATCCGGGGCTCCGAGTCCAGCGCCGCGACCAGGTGCATCTCCGAGGTCCCGGGGTTGGCGAAGCAGGCGGTGACACCCGTGTCGGCCAGGGTGCCCAGCAGGACTGCGGCGCCGGTGTGCGGTTCAGCCATGCGTCGACGTTACCGACACCGTCGGATCGCCCGTGATGGTCTGCAGGACGACGCAGTACCGCTCGGTGAGCCTGATCAGCGTCGCGAGCTGCTCGGCGTCGGCGGAGGTGCGCAGGTCGAAGCCCAGCCGGATGTCGCGGAAGCCGACCGGCGCACCCTTGTCGACGCCGAGGGTCCCGCGGAAGTCGAGGTCGCCCTCGGCGTGCACGGTGCCGTCGACCTCCAGGCCGAGCGAGGTCGCCACCGCCCGCAGCGTCACCCCGGCGCAGGCGACCAGCGCCTCCAGCAGCATCTCGCCGGAGCAGAGCTGGGTGCCGTCGCCGCCCGAGGCCGGGTGCAGGCCCGCCTCCACCAGCGCCGTCGCGGTGCGGACCTTGCAGGCCACGCCCGTGCCGTCCAGCTCGCCGTCCGCCCGCATGGTGACCAGTGCGGAGCCTGCGTCCTCCCGGTACCGCTGCTTGAGGGGTGCCTGGGCCTCGCGGAGCCTCGTCGCGTCCATGGGCCCATCGTCACCCGCCGGGGTCCCCGATCACCAGCGGTACCCTCCCCGTCGTGACAGGGGTGCTGCGCGGCGAACGGGTGCTGACCGTCCCCAACCTGCTCAGCCTGCTGCGGTTGCTGGGCGTGCCGCTGTTCCTGTGGCTGCTGCTCGGCCCGGAGGCGGACGGCTGGGCGATCGTCGTGCTCGCGGTCGGCGGGTTCACCGACTGGGCGGACGGCAAGCTCGCCCGGCTGCTGGACCAGTACTCCCGGCTGGGCGCGCTGCTGGACCCGGCCGTCGACCGGCTCTACATCCTCGCGGCGCTGGTCGCGCTGGGGGTGCGCGGGATCGTCCCGTGGTGGGTGGTCGCCGTGCTGGTCGGGCGGGACCTCGTGCTCGGGGTGTGCGTCGCCGTGCTGCGCCGGATGGGCTACGCCCCGTTCCCCGTCACCTACATCGGGAAGGCGGCCACGTTCCTGCTGCTCTACGCCTTCCCGATCCTGCTGCTGGGCACCCAGGGCGGGTTCTGGGGGACCCTCGCCCAGCCGGTCGGCTACGCCTTCGCGGCGTGGGGCGTCGCCCTCTACCTGTGGTCCGGCCTGCTCTACCTGACGCAGTTCGGGCTGGCCCTGCGGGCGGGTCCGGCCCGGTCCGAGACCCCGTCCGACACGACACCGGGTCCGGTGTAGGACGTGTCTCCCCACGGGGACACCACCGGTCCCGGCGCCCACCGGGCCCGGCGGCACCCCATGGAGAGACACGCCCTAGGCTGCCTCCCGTGAGTGCCGAGCAGACGCCTACGGACCTGCGCTACACCGAGGCCCACGAGTGGGTCCGCTCGCTCGACTCGGGGCGCGTGCGGGTCGGGATCACCGACCACGCGCAGTCCCAGCTCGGGGACGTGGTGTTCGTGCAGCTCCCGGCCGTGGGGGACAGCTTCGCGGCGGGGGACGCGCTGGGCGAGGTCGAGTCGACCAAGTCCGTCTCGGACATCTACGCGCCCGTGGCGGGCACCGTCGTCGAGGTCAACGGCGCGCTCGAGGGCACCCCCGAGCTGGTCAACTCGTCGGCGTACGAGGAGGGTTGGCTCGTGGAGATCGAGCCCGCCGAGGGTGGCGCGGACGCCGTGGCCGCCCTGCTCGACGCCGCGGGCTACCGAGAACTCGTCGCGGGTTCCTGACCCGCCGTGCCGGGCCCGCGCGCGGGACCGCGGCACGATAGGTTTCGCCGACCGCCATGAACCCGAGGTCCAGTGCCCCGGGACCGCACCACGTACGACAGGAGACCCCGAGGTGACCACGAACGACGGGCCCGGCGTCCCGCCGGAGCGTTCCCCGGAGACCACGTCGGTCTTCCGGGCGGACTTCCTGGCCGACGCCGAGCCTGCGGCCCCGGAACAGCCGGTCTCGGGCGCCGCGGGCACGGACGCGCTGCCGCCCGGCTCCGCCCTGCTCGTGGTGCGCCGCGGCCCCAACGCCGGGTCGCGGTTCCTCCTCGACCGGCCGACCACCAGCGCGGGCAGGCACCCCGACAGCGACATCTTCCTCGACGACGTCACCGTCTCGCGGCGGCACGCGGAGTTCCGGCGGGACTCCGGCGAGTTCGTCGTGGTGGACGTCGGCAGCCTCAACGGCACCTACGTCAACCGCGAGCCGGTGGACACCGCCGTCCTCGCGAACGGCGACGAGGTCCAGATCGGGAAGTTCCGCCTGGTCTTCCTCACCGGGGCCGACCCCGGCGCAGGCGACTGACCGCTGGACGGGTGTGTGTCGGGTGTGCAAAAGGACCCGCCGACGCCCGTCCGGAGGCGCGCGGATCGAGGACCGCGCGTGTAGCGTCGAGGTTGTCGGACCCCAGGGTGAGGAGGCGGGCGCATGAGCGAGATGCGCGTCGTGGGTGTCAGGGTCGAACTGCCCGCCAACCAGCCGATCCTCCTGTTGCGCGAGACACAGGGCGACCGCTACCTGCCGATCTGGATCGGTTCGGTGGAGGCCACGGCCATCGCCCTCGAGCAACAGGGCGTCAAGCCCGCCCGCCCGCTGACCCACGACCTGCTCAAGGACGTGATCGGTGCGCTCGGGCGGCGGCTGGAGCAGGTGCGGATCACCGACCTGCAGGAGGGCACCTTCTACGCCGAGCTGATCTTCGACGGCGGGATCACCGTGTCGGCCAGACCGAGTGACTCGGTGGCGCTCGCCCTGCGGATCGGCGTGCCGATCCACGCGGACGAGAGCGTGCTGGCCGAGGCCGGGCTCGTCATCCCGGACGAGCAGGAGGACGAGGTCGAGAAGTTCCGCGAGTTCCTCGACTCCGTCTCGCCGGAGGACTTCCGGGGCGCTCAGCCGGGCTGAGACGGAGCCTGCGGAGTCGACCCTCAGCACCGAGACGGAGCCTGCGGAGTCGACCCTCAGGCACCGAGACGGAGCGTGCGGAGTCCACTCTCAGCACCGAGATGGAGCCTGCGGAGTCGACCGTTCGGCGCTGAGACGGAGCCTGCGGAGTCGACCGTTCGGCACCGTGGGAACGTGCTCCATCCGGCCTCGTCGCCGACACGCCCGGGCGGGCCGGGCGTACGGCGGCGTGGCGCGTTGACCGACGGCGTTCGCGCGCTTACCGTCAGCGGGGTTGCTGGTGAGGGGTCGTCGGGGCTCGGCTGGGTCCCCGACCGCCGGGAAGGAGTGCCGTGGACGGGTCGTCGTCAGACGGGCCCGCGCAGGGCGAGCTCTTCCCGGACCCGTTGGTCGGTGAAGGGCTCGACGGACTGCCGGACCAGCTCGTCGGGTTCCGCGGGCCCACCGCGTGCCAGGTCGTCGGGATCACCTACCGGCAGCTGGACTACTGGGCGCGTACCGGTCTCGTGGTGCCGTCGATCCGCGGCGCGGCGGGGTCCGGGTCGCAGCGGCTCTACTCGTTCAAGGACGTCCTGGTCCTGAAGGTGGTCAAGCGCCTGCTGGACGCCGGCGTCTCGCTGCAGAACATCCGGGTCGCCGTCGAGCACCTGCGTCGCCGCGGGATCCGCGACCTGGCCCAGATCACCCTGTTCTCGGACGGCACCACCGTCTACGAGTGCACCAGCCCCGAAGAGGTCGTCGACCTCCTGCAGGGCGGCCAGGGGGTCTTCGGCATCGCCGTCTCCGGCGCCATGCGGGAGATCAGCGGCCAGATCAAGGACTTCCCCGTGGAGCGGGCGGACGGCGGCACGGTCGACGAGGCCCCCGAGGACGAGCTCTCCCGCCGCCGGTCCCGCCGCGCCATCTCCTAGCCCGAACCCCCGCTTTCCACGGCCGAGATGAACATCAGTGCTGTTGTGACCCCGATGGAACAGCACTGACGTTCATGTCGACAGGGATCTGGAGACGCTGGCGACGATCCACTCCGGGCGTCGGAACAGGTCGTTCTTGGTGAATCGGAGCATGCGCCAGCCCCTGTCGACGAGGCGCGTCGTCCGCTCGATGTCACGAAGGACGCGCTCGGGCTCGGTGTGCGGCTTCCCCTCGTACTCGATCCCGACGCGCTGCTCCACGTAGGCGAGGTCGAGCCATACCGCCTCCTGCGCGACCGGGTCCTGCACCACCCACTGCACCTCCGGGCGGGGGAGCCCGGAGTCGACCAGGAGGAGCCGGAGCAGGGTCTCGGGTCGGGAGCCTGCCCGGGGATCCGCCAGGGCGACGACCTCTGGGATCCGGGCGCAGCCGCGCATGGCGGGATGGAGGGCGTTCATCCGGAGCACCTCGTCGGGGGTGAACCGGCCCCGGTTCGCGAGCGCGTCCACACAGGCGACCGCCTCGGTCCGGGTGCTCGCCCAGCGGGCGAGGTCGAAGGCCGTGCGCTCCGGGGTGGTGACCAGGAGCCCGTCGACCTCCGTGATCTCCTCCGGCCACAGCCGCTCTCGGTGGAGGCGGAGACCGGGTGGGACGCGGAAGCCGCCGCCGGGGACTGTGATGTCCGGCGGCACGTCACCGGGGAGGCAGTCGGCGCCGTGCAGCTCGGCAGCGGAGTAGCCCGACAGCGTGCCGCGGGTCTGCATAAGCAGGAACGCCGCGCGCGAGCGGAGCCGGAGATCCAGGTCGTCCAGGTCGCGGTCGCCGGGGACGTACACGTCCGGATAGACCTGCGCGAAGCGTGGACCCCGCAGCCGGGCCGTGGTGACGAGCCCGGCCCGTCGAGCCCACGACCCACGGAACACCTCGGGCCAGCCCGGCGGCACCGCGGGTACCCAGGAGGAGTGCTCGTTCATGCGCCGCATGGTGACCTCGAGGGATGGCCGTGCGGGCCGAAACGACAGAACTCCCCGCCGAGATGAACCTCAGTGCTGTTCTGACCCCGATAGAACAGCACTGACGTTCATCTCGGCGTCAGGCGGCGGGGCGGAAGGGGTCGTGGTCGGCCAGGAGGCGCTCCAGCCTCGCCTGGTCGACGCGGGACAGGACCGTGTTGCGCTCCTGCTTGTCGCGGACGGTCTTGGCCAGGGTGAAGGCGCTGGTGGTCACGTACAGCACCGCCACGGCCAGGAAGGCGCGGACCCACGGGTCGGCGGGCAGGTAGATCACCCCGACGACCACCGCGGCGAGCGCGATCCCGAAGGAGAGCACCGCCTGGAGGTGGAAGGCGGCGGAGACGGAGCTTGCGGAGTCGACCATCAGGCCTCTGGTGGGGGAGTTCGTGGCACGCTCGTCGCTGCTCATGGTCGAAGTGTGGGCGTGATCCGTGGCGCGGTCCTCGGTGGAACTACGGGACCGGCGCTAGGCTGGGTTGCGTAGTCGCCGATCCCGCGCGGGAGAGACCCGGTCGTACGCGAGCCGGGCGCCGAAGGAGCAAATCCTCCCCGGAACCTCTCAGGCACCCGAGACCGCGTGGGCGAGACGCCTCTGGAAAGTGACGCCGTGAGGCGTCCGCCGACGGGGAAAGCCCTGGTCACACGGGGTGAATCTCTCAGGCGCCCGGGTCCGGGCATCGACAGAGGGGGAGGGCAGCACCGTCCCGTCCTGCCCACCTGCCTCGGAGGCCTGCGTGACCGACCGTCCCACCCGCTCCGTCCTCCACGAGCTCGCCGACCCGCCGTTCGCCGACCGCCACGTCGGGCCGCGGCCCGCCGAGCTGGAGCGGATGCTCGCCGCGATCGGGGTCTCCTCGCTGGAGGAGCTGGGTGAGCGGGCACTGCCGCCGAGCATCCGGGACTCCTCGCCGGTGGAGACGTCGATCCCCGCGGCGGCGTCCGAGAGCGAGATGCTCGCCGAGCTGCGCAGGCTCGCCGACCGGAACACCGTGACCGTCCCGATGATCGGGCTCGGCTACTCCGGCACGATCACCCCGCCGGTGATCCGCAGGCACGTGCTGGAGAACCCGGCCTGGTACACGGCCTACACGCCGTACCAGCCCGAGATCAGCCAGGGCAGGCTCGAGGCACTGCTCGCCTTCCAGACCATGGTCGCCGACCTCACCGGGCTGCCGGTCGCGGGGGCCTCCCTGCTCGACGAGGCCACCGCGGCCGCCGAGGCCATGACCCTGCTCCGGCGGGCCGGGCGCGCGAGGACCGCGCGGTTCGTCGTCGACGCGGACACCCTGCCGCAGACCCTCGACGTGCTGCGCACCCGCGCCGAGCCGCTCGGGATCGAGCTGGTCGTCGCCGACCTCGCCGACGGGCTGCCCGATGGGGAGCTGTTCGGGGCGTTGCTGTCGTACCCGGGGGCCTCCGGACGAGTGCGTGACCTGCGCGGGCTCGTCGAGGACGTGCACGCGCGCGGCGGGCTGGTCGCGGTCGCGGCGGACCTGCTCTCGCTCACGCTGCTCACCTCGCCCGGCGAGCTCGGCGCGGACGCCGCGGTCGGAACGACCCAGCGCTTCGGCGTCCCGCTCGGGTTCGGCGGGCCGCACGCGGGCTACCTGTCCGTGCGGGAGTCGTTCGCGCGGCAGCTCCCGGGCCGCTTGGTCGGCGTCTCGCGGGACGCGGACGGGAACCCCGCCCTGCGGCTCGCGCTGCAGACCCGCGAGCAGCACATCCGACGTGAGAAGGCGACGTCGAACATCTGCACGGCGCAGGTGCTGCTCGCCGTCGTCGCCGCCTGCTACGCGATCTACCACGGGCCCTCGGGCCTGACCCGGATCGCGCGGCGGACCCACCGGATGGCCTCACTGCTGGCCGAGGGGCTGCGGGCCGGGGGAGTCGAGATCGTGCACGCGGACTTCTTCGACACCGTCGTCGCGCGGGTGCCGGAGGCCGGTGCCGTGGCCGACGCCGCGCACGCCGCGGGGATCGCCGTGCGCCGGATCTCCCCGGACACCCTCGGACTGTCCTGCTCGGAGCTGACGACGGTGGCGCACCTGGAGGCGCTGTTCACGGCGTTCGGCGTGACGGCGTCCGTGGCCGACCTGGACGCCTCGACCGACGACGCCCTGCCGTCCGCGCTGCGCCGGGAGTCGGAGTTCCTCACCCACCCGACCTTCCACGAGCACCGCTCCGAGACCGCGCTCATGCGCTGGCTGCGGCGCCTCGCGGACGCCGACCTCGCGCTGGACCGCACGATGATCCCCCTGGGCTCGTGCACGATGAAGCTCAACGCCACCGCGGAGATGGAGCCGATCACCTGGCCGGAGTTCGCGGACCTGCATCCGTTCGCGCCGTCGTCGGACGCGGAGGGGACGCTGGAGATGATCACCCAGCTGGAGCGCTGGCTGGCCGAGCTGACCGGGTACGCCGCGGTCTCGGTGCAGCCCAACGCAGGCAGCCAGGGTGAGCTCGCCGGCCTGCTGGCGATCGCCGCGTACCACCGCTCCCGCGGCGAGGCCGAGCGGACGGTCTGCCTGATCCCGTCGAGCGCGCACGGGACCAACGCGGCGTCGGCGGTGATGGCCGGGATGCGCGTGGTCGTGGTGGCCACCGACGTGCTCGGCAACGTCGACCTCGAGGACCTGCGGGCGAAGATCGCCGACCACCGGTCCACGCTGGCCGCGCTGATGATCACCTACCCGTCGACGCACGGGGTGTACGAGTCCGACGTCCGGCTCGTCTGCGAGGCGGTGCACGAGGCGGGCGGGCAGGTCTACGTCGACGGCGCGAACCTGAACGCGCTGGTCGGGCTCGCGCGGCCGGGGGCGTTCGGCGGGGACGTGTCGCACCTCAACCTGCACAAGACCTTCTGCATCCCGCACGGCGGCGGGGGACCGGGCGTCGGGCCGGTGGCGGTGGCGGCGCACCTCGCGGAGTTCCTGCCCGGGCGCGGGGTCGTGGGCGCGGTCTCGGCCGCCCCGCACGGCAGCCCCGGCGTCCTGCCGATCTCGTGGGCCTACATCCGGATGATGGGGGTCGACGGCCTGCGTCGCGCGACCCTGACGGCGGTGGCCGCGGCCAACTACGTCGCCGCCCGGCTCGGCTCGCACTACCCCGTGCTCTACGCGGGCGCCGAGGGCACGGTCGCGCACGAGTGCATCCTGGACCTGCGGGGGATCACCAAGGAGTCGGGGGTGACCGTCGACGACGTCGCCAAGCGGCTCGCCGACTACGGCCTGCACGCCCCCACGATGTCCTTCCCGGTCGCGGGCACGCTCATGGTCGAGCCGACCGAGAGCGAGGACCTCGCCGAGATCGACCGGTTCGTCGACGCCATGATCGGCATCCGCGAGGAGATCCGGCGGGTGCAGGCGGGGGAGTGGCCGGTGGAGGACAACCCGCTGCGCGGGGCGCCGCACACCGCCGCCTCGCTCGTCGACAAGTGGGACCACCCGTACTCCCGCGACCTCGCCGCCTACCCGATGGGCGTGACGCCGGGGGTGCACGACCGCAAGGTCTGGCCGCCGGTGCGGCGGATCGACCAGGCCCACGGGGACCGCAACCTGGTCTGCTCCTGCCCGCCGATCGAGGCGTACAGCTCTTGAGGTGCCAGTTGTGTGGCACAAGCGTCACTGAGTGGCGCTTGTGCCACACAAGCGCCACCGGTGAGCTTCACAGGGGCTCGGTGAGGGTTGCGCAGAGGGCGAGCAACCGGGCGCGGAGTGGGGCGGCGCGCTCGGCGAAGGACTGCTGGGCCCTTGCGTACTCGGCGCGGCCCTCCGGCGTCTCGATCCGGACGGGCTCGTAGCCCTGGGCGGCGAGGTCGTAGGGGCTGGCCCGCATGTCCAGCTCACGCACCTCGGCGGCGAGGGCGAAGCAGTCCCCGAGCAGCTCGGCGGGGGTCGCGGGCAGCAGCTTGTACGCCCACTTGTAGAGGTCCATGGTCGCGTGCAGGCACCCGGGCTGCTCCAGCGCGACCTGGTCCTCGCGGGTCGGCTGCAGCCGGTTCAGCGGGCGGGCGGCGGCGGTGAAGAAGCGGAACGCGTCGTGGTGGGTGCAGGCCACCGGCATCGACTCGACGACGGCGTCGGTGCCCGCCGAGCCCAACCGCAGCGGCACCGCGTCGTGCCGAGGGCGGTCGGTGCGGTAGACCATCGCCCACTCGTGCAGGCCGAAGCAGCCGAACCGGCCCGGTCGCTCGGCGGTCGCGGCGACCAGGCCGTGCACGAACCCGGCCGTCCGACGGATCCGCTCGGGCAGCAGCGCCGGATCGAGGACCAACCCCGCGCCGTCGGGCCGGTAGCCGGGACGGTCGGCGAACGCGCTCGTGTCGCCGAGGAGCCGCAGGCCCGGCCCGGGCTGCCACTGCTCCAGGTGCTGGGGGCGCAAGGAGTAGTAGGTGAACAGGAAGTCGTCCACCGGGTGGGCCTCGCGACGGCTGCGGCGGGCGCGGTGCGGCAGGGTCCAGTGCTCCATCCGGGCGCGGTGCGCGGCGGCCCGGGACCGCCACTCGGCCTCAGGCAACTCGGACAACTCGGACAACTCAGGCAGCTCGGACAGCTCGCGTACGTCCGCCACCGTCACCCCACCCCGCACCGCTGTGAGGGTACGGGAGCAGCAGGCCGGGGTCGGTGCAGGTCGGTGCAGGTCTGTGCAGGTCTTGTGCAGGTCGAGTCACGACCCGTTCGTGTGGGTGGCGTCCCGGACCGTCCCGACGTAGTGCTCGATGAGGTCCTCCATCGCCACCATCCCCACCGTCCCGCCGCCGCGGTCGACGGCGCGGGCGAGGTGTGCGCGGGTGTCCCGCAGGGCCGCGACGGCCTCGTCCAGCCGAGCGTCGGCCGGAATCTCGGGCAGCCCACGCACCCGGCCCGGGGGGATCACCGCGGCCGGGTCGTCGATCACGTCCAGCACGTCCTTGATGTGCAGGTACCCGGTGAACCGGCCGTCGGGGGAGCGGAGCGGGAAGCGGGAGAAGCCGGTGGCCGCCACCGCCTCCTGCACCTCGCCGACGGTCGGCCGCACGGGCAGCGAGATCAGCTCGGCCGACGGCACCAGGACGTCCGCGACGGTGGCCTCGGCCGACCGCAGGGTGCGGGAGATCCGGGTGGACTCCTCGTCGTCCAGCAGGCCCTCGCGCTGGGAGTCCGCGATCATCTCGGACAGCTCGCCCGAGGTGAAGGCGGCCTCCAGCTCGTCCTTCGGCTCGATCCGCAGCAGCCGCAGCGTGCCGTTGGCCATGAGGTTGAACAGATCGATGAACGGCCGCATGATCACCGTGAACAGCAGGAACGGCGGCACGAGCAGGATCGCCGCCCGCTCCGGGCCCGCGATCGAGATGTTCTTGGGCACCATCTCGCCCAGCAGGATATGCGCCACGGACACCAGGGCCAGCGACACCGCGAAGGCGATCGGGTGCAGGACCGCGGCGGGGGCGCCGAGCGCCTCCAGCGGCGTCTCGATCAGGTGCGCGACGGCGGGTTCGCCGAGCCTGCCGAGCAGCAGCGAACAGATCGTGATCCCGAGCTGGGACGCGGCCAGCATCCGGGACAGGTCCCCGGTCGCGCGCAGCACCGTGCTCGCCCCGTTGACCCCGGCGTCCGCCATCGCCTCGAGCCGGTCCTTGCGGGCGCTGATCAGGGCGAACTCGGCCATCACGAAGAAGGCGTTGGCCCCCAGCAGGGCGACCGCGGCCAGCAGCGCGAGCACATCGCTACCCACGGGCGGCCACCTGCTCGGCGGGTCGGGCGAGCCGCAGCTCCGCGACCCGGTTGCGGTCCCGTCGCATGACGGTGATCCGCCAGCCGTCCACCGTCACGTCCTCGCCCACCTCGGGGATCCGGCCCAGCCGCTCCAGGACGAGCCCGGCCAGCGTCTCGTACTCACCCGGCGGCATGCGGAACCCGATCGCGTCCCCGACCTCGTCGGCCCGCATCAGGCCCGAGACCAGCCACGAGTCCCGGCCCAGCGGCCGGACGCCCGCCTGCTCGGCGCGGTCGTGCTCGTCGAGCACGTCCCCGACGATCTCCTCGATCAGGTCCTCCAGCGTGACCAGCCCGGCCGTGCCGCCGTACTCGTCCACGACCACCGCGGTCTGCAGACCGGACTCGCGCAGCCGGGAGAGCAGCTCGTCCCCGTCGAGCGAGGCGGGGACGGTCTCCGCGGTCTGGGCCAGGGCCCGGACCGGGGTCGACGCCCGCTCCTCGGGAGGCACGCCGAACGCCTGCTTGAGGTGCACGAGGCCCAGCACGGTGTCCGGGTCCCCGTCGTCGACCGGGAAGCGGGAGTGTCCGCTGCGCCGGGCCAGCGCGATCAGGTCGGCCACGGACTCGTCCGCGTCCAGGGTGTCGACGCGCACGCGGGGGGTCATCAGGTCCTCGGCGACGCGGTCGGTGAACTTCAGCGACCGGTCCAACAGCGCCGCGGTGCCCTCGTCGATCGTGCCGTGCTCGGCGCTGGAGCGGACCAGCGAGCTCAGCTCGCGCGCGGACCGCGCCGACCGCAGCTCCTCCGCAGGCTCGACGCCCAGCCTGCGGACGATCGCGTTCGCCGAGCGGTTGAGCAGGTCGATCAGCCAGCGGAAGGCGCGCGCGAACCCGCTCTGCAGCCACACCACCGCCCGCGCGGTGGCCAGCGGCTTCGCGATCGCGATGTTCTTCGGGACGAGCTCGCCGAACACCATCGACAGCGTGGTGGCGATGAGCAGCGAGACGATCGTGGCGACGGTGGCCGAGGGCCCCTCGGCGACGCCGAGGCCCTCCAGCGCGGGCCGGATCAGCTCGGCGATCGCGGGTTCGGCGATGTAGCCGGTGGCCAGGGTCGTGACGGTGATCCCGAGCTGGCTGCCGGAGAGCTGGAACGACAGCGCGCGGTGGGCCTTCTGCACGGCCCGGGACCGGCGGTCGCCCACCTCGGCGACATGGGAGTCGACCTGGCTGCGCTCGAGCGCGGTGAGCGAGAACTCCGACGCCACGGAGACCGCGGTGCCCAGGGTCAGCGCCGCGACCGCGACGAGACCGAGCACGGCGAGGAGCACCGTCATCGCGGGCGCGCTCGGTGAACCGACGACACGGGATGTGCTCCAGGTGGCTGAGGGGATCGGGCGCGAGTCTAGGCACTCCCGCGGTTCACATACCCCGCAGCGTCAGCCGGGGAACGTCGCGCACGACACACAGCCGCTCCGCCTCCTCCTCGACACCCGCGCGCTCGGCCGGGGTGGGGGAGCGGAAGGGCTCCACCGTCACCTGCAGCACCGTGCCCTTGCGCGCCGTCCGCCAGACCCCCGTGACCTCCCCACCCACGACCACGACGCCCGGCGAGCCGATCGGCCGCCAGACCGCGGACCGGTGGGCCTTCTCCGGGACGAGCAGCTCGCGGTCGCGTCCCTGCAGGTAGGGGTCCGACGGCGGCAGCAGCCGCACCGCCCCACCGATCTCCGTGGCACCCACCTGCTCGGCGTACCCGGGCGCGGCGAGGGCCTTGCGCCCCGCCACCACGACCGGCACGAGGTCCTCCGGGAGGAAGGGGCGGACCGCCGCGACGCTCGTCCCCACGAACCCCGCGACATCCGCCGCGGTACCCGGCGCGAACAGCCGCAGGTACTCCCGCGCGACCGGCGCGGGGTCCCCCTGAGCGGGCGGCCCCGGCCAGTCCGGCACCGCTTCCAGCACGACGGGCGTGGTCCCCGGCTGCAGCGCCGCCCCCGCGGGCAGCCCGGCGAGGCGGAAGAGCTGTTCTGCCACGTGGTGGGTCTCGCACGACCCACACCACGGGGACAACGCGGCCGGGATGCGCTCCGTGACCGCCGCGCTGAGCTCGCCCTTCACCCGGGGGCCCGCGGCGAGCTCCGCGGCCATCGCCTCCGCGACGAGGCGCAGCGCCTCCCGCACCTCCATCCCGATCTCGGCGAGGCGGGCGCGCTGCCAGCCGAGCCGGGCCACGGCGTCCGCCTCGGAACCCGGCAGGCAGGCCGCGGCGAGCGCGGGCAGGTCCGCCGTGGGATGCAGGTGCGGGGCCCCGCGGTGCGACCAGATCACCGTGAGCCCGGCGAGGTCGGCCCGGGGCTCCTCCCGCCGCGCCGCCAGGGCGATCGGCAGCGAACCCGGCGGCGAGTCCTGCACCCCGAGGCGCAGCACGGACAGCGCCGCGACCGGGCAGGCGGCACGCTCCGCCAGCCCGTGCGCGGCGAACCGGTGGGCCAGCACGCGGCCTCGGTCCAGCTCGACGATCTCGGACATGTCCGGCATCGTGCCCCAGACCACCGACGGTCCCGGCCGTCGTCGCCGATCGGTCCACAGGTGTCGGGTAGTGGTCCGCAGCACGTCCGCACGTCGAACCTCGGCCTCGCGGTCTAGGTTGGACCACCATCGACGAGAGATCGACGTGACGACCGACCGGGGGCCCGCAGCGGCCCGCCGGGGACCGACCTCCCATAGGAGCGAGGACGCGATGCCCGCGACGGCGCAGGCCACAGACGGCCTCCCGACGAGCCCGCACGCCGCGGGCCCGCGGTCCGGCGGCCACTCGCCCTTCGTCGACTTCGACCGCGAGTCCTGGGCGCGGCTGGGGGAGACCAGCCCGCTGCCCCTCACCGCGGCCGAGCTCGAACGGGTCCGGTCCCTCGGCGACGACATCGACCTCGACGAGGTCCGCCAGGTCTACCTGCCGTTGTCCCGGCTGCTGAACCTGCACGTCCAGGAGGGCGGCAGGCTCTACCGGGCCTATCGGACCTTCCTCGGCGGCACCGCGGCCCGCACGCCGTTCGTCATCGGGGTGGCCGGGTCGGTCTCGGCGGGCAAGTCCACCACCGCCCGGCTGCTGCGGCTGCTGCTCGCGCGCTGGCCCCAGCACCCGCGCGTCGAGCTGATCACCACCGACGGGTTCCTCCACCCGAACGCGGTGCTGGAGCGCCGGGGGCTCATGCAGCGCAAGGGCTTCCCGGAGTCCTACGACCGGCGCAAGCTGCTGCGGTTCGTCACCGACGTCAAGGCGGGCCGGGCCGAGGTGACCGCGCCGGTCTACTCCCATCTCGTCTACGACATCGTCCCCGACGAGCGGCTGGTCGTCCGGCGCCCGGACATCCTGCTGATCGAGGGGCTCAACGTGCTGCAGCCCGCCACGGCCAACTCGGCGCTGGCGGTCAGCGACTTCATCGACTTCTCGGTCTACGTCGACGCCGCGCCCGCGGACCTGCGCCGCTGGTACGTCGACCGGTTCCTCAAGCTGCGCGAGACGGCGTTCCGGGACCCGGCCTCGTACTTCCGCCGCTTCGCCGAGCTGAACCACTCCGACGCGGTCGCGCACGCGGAGAACATCTGGGCCACGATCAACGGCCCCAACCTGGAGCAGAACATCCTGCCGACCCGCAGCCGGGCCAGCCTGGTGCTCACCAAGGGCCCCGCGCACGACGTGCGGCGGATTCGGCTGCGGAAAGTCTGAGCAGGCCGGACCGCGGGCGTCGGTCCACGATGGCAGGTGGCAGGATGGGCGGATGACCGCGGAGCACGTCCCGCAGGCACCCGTCGACGACCTGCTCACCGAGGAGGCCACGCGGCTGCGGCTCGCGGTGGGCAGGCTCAACCGACGCATCCGGATAGACGGCGGTGACTCGCTGCCCCCGCTGCAGCTCTCCGCTCTGTCCACGGTCGCGCTGTACGGGCCGCTGCGGCTCTCCGAGCTGGCGCGCCGCGAGGCCGTCACGGCCCCGACGATGTCCCGGGTGCTCGGCTCCCTGCACGAGCAGGGCCTGGTCGTGCGCACCCCGGACCCACAGGACGCCCGCGGGGTCCTGATCACGGTGTCGGACCGGGGTCTCGACCAGCTCACCGAGGTCCGGTCGCACCGGACCGCGCTGGTGGCGCGCAGGCTCGGGAGGCTGGACGCCGCCCAGCGCGAGGTCATCCGGGCGGCGCTACCGGCCATCGAGGCCCTGCTCGAGGACGAGGACTGACCAGGACCGACGGGCTCTACCGGACCCCGACCCGCACGTCGTCCCCCCAGAAGCTGAGCAGGCCCTCCACCCGGGAGGACTCGGGGAGCGGGTCCGGGTAGCTCCACGCGATGTCGGGGACCTCCGTGCCGTCCGGCAGGGTGGCCGACCAGTAGTGCGCCTCGCCCTTGTAGGGGCACCGCGACCGGGTCTCCGACGCGGCCAGCGGCACCTGAACGGCGTCGCGCGGCAGGTACCAGCGGTTCGGCAGGCCGGTCTCGCTCAGCACGGTGGGCGCGTCCGAGGCGGCGACGAGGACGTCCCCGTGCCACACCTCGACGTGGCGCCTCGTGGGGCGCACGTCCACGCGGGTGTAGGGGTCGGTGAGGTGGGCGTACACCTGCTCGTCCTCGTCGAACCAGGCGTCGGCGGCGGACCAGTAGAGCGCGGCGTACCCCTTCAGCCACGGCGCCTCCGCCGTCGGCTCCGGGTACGACCAGACCGCGTTCTCCACGGTCCGGTCCCCGACGACGAGCGAGTGGTAGCTCGCGTCGCCCTTGAAGGGGCAGTGGGTGTGGTGGTCGGTCGGCTCCAGGACCTCGGGGTCGAGGTCCTCGAAGGGCACGTACAGCACGGGCAGCAGCGCGGTCTCGTGCACGAGCATCCCGTCGACGGTGTCCAGCACCGTCCGGCCCGCGACCTCGGCCCGGACCCGGCGCGGGAACGGCTGGGCGAAGAGCTTGTGGGCTGGCCCGTCGACCCGGTAGTTCACGGTGGTGGGGGGCTGGGGGGCGAGCGGTCCGTCGGCGCGGGTGAGTCCCATGTCACGGCCAACCCGGGCGGCGGAGCGGACATTCCCCGATCCTGGTTGCGCAGTGCAACGTTGTGGAGGGTAATTCAGGTACGATCGATTCGTCCCTTTCTGTCTGGTTTCAAGAGGTGTCGAGAGGTGAGGTCCGTGAGCCCGATCGCCGGTCCGGAGGCGCCCGCGGAGGGGCTCGACTCCCTCCACCGCCTGGAGCACGAGATCACCGTCCTGATCAGGCGGACCGTCGAGTCCGTGTGGGCGGGCGGGTACGGCGCCCACGAGGCGGTCGACCGCTACACCTACCCGGTCCTCGCGGCGCTCGACGAGAACGGCGACCAGTCGCTCACGGTGCTGACCGGCAGGCTCGGCGTCAGCAAGCCGACGGCGAGCAGGCAGGTCTCCCGGCTGTCGCGCGCCGGCCTCGTCGCGGTGCGGCCGGACACGCGGGACTCCCGCTCGGTCGTCGTGTCGCTGACCCCGGAGGGCCTCACCCAGCGCGAGGTCGTGCGGCAGGCCCGGCTCCGGCCGCTGCACACGGTGCTGGAGAGCTGGCCGCGGGAGGACCGGGAGTCCCTGGGAGCGCTGCTCGCCCGGTTCAACGGCGACCTGGACGACTACCGGGAGCGCGGCGGGCGCTGAGCGCCCCTGGGGTGGGCGACACGCGGGTCCACCCGCGTCGCCCGACACGGCGAGACCCGGTGATGCCATAGTGGGGGAGATCCGGGCGGTCGTCCTGGGAGGGGGAGCCGGGTGGACACGCTGGTCGCGCTCGTCGGACAGCTGCTGTCCGGCCTCCGCACGGCTGCCGCACCCGAGCTGTGCCCCGGCGGCTGGGCCTGGGCCACGTCGCTGCTCGGGGTCGGCGTCGGCCTGCTGCCCACGGTGGGCGCCTTCGCGGTCGCGGTGGTCCGCAGGCGGATCGGCTCCGGCTACGGCGGTGGCCGCGGCGCCCTCCTCGCGGGCCTGGGCCTGCTGACGGCGGGTCTGCTGCCCCTGCTCGCGTTCCTCGCCACCGGTCGGGTGTTCGCCGCCGCGGCGGCGGACGCGAACGTCCCCGGCCTGAGCTCGGCGACCGAGCGGTCGCTGGGCACCGCGGTCTGCTTCGTCGGGCCGCAGAGCACGTACCTGGGCGTTGGCTCCGTCGCGGACGCGTTCGACCCCGCCGACCCGGTCGCCCTCGGCGTCGCGGTGCTGCTGCTCGGGGTCGTCCCGCTGGTCACGGCGCTGTTCGTCGGGGCGCAGGCGCGGTTGGTGCTGCGCCGCGGCCCGGCCTGGCCCGCCAAGTTCTTCTGGGTGCCCGCGCTGGCGCTCGCCGTCGCCACCGCGGGGGTGCCCGCAGGCACCGCCGAACACCTCTGGGCGGGCGCGCTGGTCGGGGCGTTCGCGGGGATGGTGCTGCTCGTCGCCGTCCCGCCGCCGTCCAAGGAGACCGTCCGCCGGTCCACGCAGCCCGCCCCCGCCCGGGTCCCCGAGCCCCGTCCGGACCTGCGCGAGCGGATGCAGCCGATCATCCAGCGCACCCCGCCGGTCGAGACCGGGCCCAAGCCGCGGTACGCCACGTTCGACAGCGCGAAGCTGCCGTCGGCACCGTCGGCAGCACCGCCGGTGCCGCAGCAGCGGGCCGCGGCGCTCGCTCAGGATCCCGGTGCGCTGCCCCCGATCCCCGGGCGCGGACCGTCGGGCACCCGGATCGCGCCGGTGCCTGGGAGCCCGTCCGTCCCGCCGTCGGCCCCGCCGCCTGCCCCGCTGCCGTTCCCCACCCCCGTGCCGGGCCCGCCGCGTTCCGGCGGCGGTCAGCGGTTCCGACTGATCGAACGGATCGGTGCGGGCGGCTTCGGCCGCGTCTGGCTGGCGCACGACGCCAAGCTGGGCCGCACGGTCGCACTCAAGTCCGCGCACGCCCCGGACGCCGAGACCGAGGAACGGATCCGGCGCGAGGCCGCGGCGCTCGCGGCCGTCCGGCACCCGCTGTGCGTCCGGATCCACGACCTCGTCCACGCCCGCTCGGACCCCGGGCTCGCCCAGCTCGACGGGCTGGTCATCGTGATGGAGCACGTCCGCGGCGTGCCGCTGTCCACGCTGGTCCAGGAGCGCGGCCCGGTGGACGACGTGGCCGCGGCCCGGATCTGGGCCGGGGTCGCAGGCGCGCTCGAAGCCGCGCACCAGCGGGGCGTCCTGCACCGCGACCTCAAGCCGGGCAACGTGATCGTCGACCCGTCGGGACACCCCTACCTGATCGACTTCGGGATCGCCCGGCGTACCGGGGACTCCACGCTGACCATGACCGGGTTCGTCCTCGGCACGCCGGACTACCTCGCGCCCGAGGTCGCGGCGGGGGGCAAGGCGAGCACCCGGTCGGACGTCTGGCAGCTCGCGGCCACGGTCTCCTTCGCCCTCACCGGCTACCCGCCGCGCGGGGGGCACGCGGACGCGTTGTCCGGGCTGCGCGCCGCGGCCTCCGGGGCGCGGCTGACCCACCTGCCGCGCCGCACCGCGCATCTGCCGCTGCTCAAGCAGGCCCTGCGCAGCGACCCGAACCGCAGGCCGGACCTGGCCGCGACGCAGGCCCAGCTCGAGGAGTGGCTGCGCCGCAACGGCGTCGCGGCGGACGGCCCGGCGGTCAGTGTGGGATCGCCCCGGTCGTGACCTCGGCCTCCCCTCGGATCGAGGGGATCGACGCCGCCCGCGGCGTGGCGCTGCTCGGCATGATGGCCACCCACGTGCTGCCCCTGCACACCGCCACGGGGGAGACCGTCGTCGGGGCGGTGGCCGCGGGCCGTGCCTCGGCGCTGTTCGCGGTGCTGGTGGGCGTGGGCATCGCCCTGGGCTCCCGCGCCGTCGACGCCCGTTCCCACCTCGCCGCCGCGGCGGGGCTGCTCGTCCGCGCGCTGCTGATCGGGCTGGTCGGGCTCATGCTGGTCGGCCTGGATCCCCCGGTCGCCGTGATCCTCACCTACTACGCCCTGCTGATCCTGATCGCGGTCCCGCTGCTGCGCGCGCCGTGGTGGCTGCTCGCGGGCGGGGCGGTGCTCGCGTGCGTGGGCGCCCCGGTGCTCAGTGCCGTGCTGCGGAGCGGGCTCCCGGAGGGTCCCGGGGACCAGGTGGGGTTCGCCGCGCTCGCCGAGCCCGCCTCCGCGCTGCGGGAGCTGCTGGTCACCGGCTACTACCCGGTCCTCACCTGGACGACGTACCTGCTCGCTGGCCTGGCCGTCGGCAGGCTCGACCTGCGGTCGTCGCGCACGGGATGGGGGCTGCTCGGCGGTGGCGCGGTCCTGGCGGCGGCGACCGCGGTGCTCTCCTCGGTGCTGCTCGCGGCGGGCGGGCTCGACGCGATCGGCGGCCCCCGCGAGCTCCTGGTCCAGCGCTACGGCACCGTCCCCACCGACACGTGGTGGTGGCTGGCGGTCGAGCTGCCGCACTCGGGCACCCCGCTCGACCTCGCCCACACCACCGGGTGCGCGCTCGCGGTGGTCGGGGCGGCGCTGCTGGTCGCCCGGGCGGCTCCGTGGGCCGTCGTGCCCTTCGCCGCCGTCGGCGCCGTCACCCTGACGCTGTACTCGCTGCACGTCGCGACCCTGGCCGTGCTGGGCGGCGGGGGCCTCTCGACGTACCTGTGGCACGTCGGATGGTGTCTGGCGATCGGGCTCGTGGTGCGGGTGACGGGGATGCGGGGGCCTGCCGAGGCGGTGGTGTCGGGTGCCTCCCGTGCAGCGAGGACGGCAGCGAGGACGATGGTGCGGTGAGTGATCTCCTGCTGCTGTCGAACTCCACGAACCCCGGCGCCGAGCCGCTCGCCCATGCGCCGCTCGCCGAGTTCTACGAGGGCCGGACCGTCCACTTCGTGCCCTACGCGCTGGCCGACCACGCCGCGTACGCCGCCCGCATCGGCGAGGCGTTCGCGCGGGCGGGGATCGCGCTGCGTAGCGTGCACACCGAAGCCGACCCGGCGGCGGCCCTCGCGGCGGCCGAGGCGGTCTGGGTGGGCGGCGGCAACACCTTCCGGCTCCTCGCCACCCTCCAGGCGCTCGACGGCCTGCTCGCCCTGCGCACCGCGGTCCACACCGGGGCGCGCTACGGCGGGGCGAGCGCGGGCGCCAACCTCGCCTGCCCCACGATCCGGACCACGAACGACATGCCGATCGTCGAGCCCGCAGGCTTCGACGCCCTCGGCCTGGTCGCCTTCCAGGTCAACCCGCACTACCTCGACCCGACGCCGGGCTCCGCGCACATGGGGGAGACACGAGAGCAGCGGATCGCGGAGTTCCACGAGGAGAACGACGTGCCCGTGGTGGGCCTGCGCGAGGGCGGCCTGCTGCGGGTCAGCGGCGATCTCGTCCGGCTCACGGGCAGCGCGCGGGTGTTCCGCCGCGGCGCGGCGCCCGAGGAGTGCACCGACGGGCCGCTCAGCCCCTGGGCACCGCCAGCCTGAGCCCCACCTCGACGAGCACCCAGCCCGCACGCTCCCGGAGCCTGCCGGGCCTGCGGCGGGCCCGGCGCGCCTCGCCGCGCAGCCGCGCCCGCTCGAGGTCGCGACGCAGCTCCGCGTGCCGGTCGCGGACGAGCCCGTCGACGACGAGGGGGTGGAGGGTCACGCGGGTCAGTGAACCCGCCGCCCTCCGTCCGGGCCATCGGTTTTCGCCCACGGCGGAGGCCGTCCGCCGCGGGCGGAACGGGCTCAGGCCCAGCGCACGACCTCGGCCTCGTCGAGCCGCGGCAGCCGGGGGTGCCAGGGGTTCTCGCCGGGGTGGCCCAGGTTGACCACCAGCAGGGCGCGCTCGCGGCCGCCGGGCAGGAACTCGGCGGTGACGGCGTCGGCGTCGAAGCCTGCCATCGGGCCGGTGGCCAGGCCGTGGGCCCGGGCGGCGAGCAGGAAGTACCCGATCTGCAGCGTCGCGTTGAAGCGCGCCATGGGCTCGCGGCCCTCACGCCCGGAGGCCTCGAAGGTGTCCTTCATGGCCGCACGCGCGGGGAAGGTCTTCGGGACGAACTCGTGGAAGTCCAGGTCGACGGCGAGGATCGCGACCACCGGCGCGGCCTCGGCCTTGGCCCGGTTGCCCTCCGCCAGCAGCGGGACCAGCCGGGCCTTGCCCTCGTCGGTCCGCACGAAGACGACCCGCAGAGGCTGGGTGTTGGCGGCCGTCGGCGGCCACTTGGCCAGGTCCCAGACGGCGGAGAGCGTCTCGTCGGACACCGGGCGGTCGGCGAAGGTGTTGGCCGTGCGGGCCTCGGTGAAGAGGGTCGCGCGTGCCGCGTCGTCGAGGACCGGGAGGGAGCTGTCGATCGATGTCGTCACGGAACGGTAGAGCGTTCGATCCTCGGTGGATCTTCCCGTCGTCGGCGTGGGCCGGGTCACCGGAGGATCACGACCATTCGGACAGTACGCTCGCGGCCGTGCCCCGACGTCTGCGTCTCGCCCTGGCCGTCCCGCTGATCGCCGCCGCCCTCGCGGGCTGCGGGGGAGGGGGGTCGAACACGGACTGCGGGCTCGACGGCTGCACCGTCACGTTCCCGCGGTCCGGCGAGGCCGCAGTGTCCGTCCTCGGCGTCGAGGCCCGGCTGGTGGGCGTGCAGGACCAGGTCGCCGAGATCGTCGTGGCCGGTCAGACGGTGCGCGTGCCGGTCGGCGCGGAGACCCAGGCGGCCGGGTTCACCGTGGGCGTCGAGCGGATGACCGACAGCGAGGTCGTGGTGCGGGTCCGGCCCTAGGCACCGCCTGGATAGGGTGTCGTCGTGCCGATGACCGCCAAGTACGCGACCACCTGCGGCCTCTGTGGCGAGCCCGTCCAGCCCGGCGAGGAGATCGCCAAGGCCGGTCAGCGGTGGGCACACTCGGCGTGTGCCGCGAACCCGCCCGCCGACAAGGTGGGCACCGCGAAGAAGCCCGTCCGGCCGGACATGCCCGCGGTCGACGGTGCGCTCGAGGTGTGGACGGACGGCGCGTGCTCCGGTAACCCCGGTCCCGGCGGCTGGGCCTGGGCCACGAAGGACGGCAGGCAGGCCTCGGGCGGCGAGGCGCCGACCACCAACCAGCGCATGGAGATCCGGGCCGCCCTGGAGGCCGTCCGCGCGCTCGACGGGCCGCTGGTCGTGGTCAGCGACTCCACCTACGTCGTGAACTGCTTCCGGGACGGCTGGTGGAAGGGCTGGATCGCGCGCGGCTGGGTCACCAGCGCGAAGAAGCCGGTGGTCAGCCGGGACCTGTGGGAGCCGCTGATCACGCTGGTGAACGAACGCGGCGACGTGTCCTTCCGCTGGGTGAAGGGACACTCCGGGGACGAGATGAACGACCTGGTCGACCGGCTCGCCGTCGAACAGAGCAAGGCCGCCGCTCCCGCCTGATCCGGGGACGGTGCGGTAGTCTCCGACCGTGCCGCTGACCGAGAAGCCGCTCGCACCGCCCTCGTGCGCCGAGGCGGTGGCCATCGCGCTCGGATCCGTCCGCGCCGAGGGCGTGGAGCCGAGCGAGTTCGGGCACTCGGTCCTGGCTGCGTTGGCGTCCGAGGAGATCGACGCGGACGAGGCCTGCGCGCGGCTGCGAGCGCACTACCGGCGTTGAGCTGGGACCCCTACCTCGACCTCACGAGTGGTGTCCTGCGGAATCGGCTGGGTCTGATCGACCCCGACGCGCTCGCGCTCGCCGAGGCGGAGTTCACGTCGACGCGGATGTTCGCGCTGCAGCGCACCCCGCTGCCCGGCGGCTACGACCTGCCCCACCTGCAGGCCTTCCACTGGCACATCTTCGGCGACGTGTACTCCTGGGCCGGGCAGCTGCGCACCGTGCGGATCGGCAAGGGCCGCGCGTTCTGCCCTCCCGAGGAGCTGCAGGAGCGGGCGGCTGCGCTCTTCGGCGCGCTCGCCGCCGAGGAGCACCTGCGCGGCCGGGACCGGGAGGGGACGGTCACCGGGCTCGCGGACCTGCTGGCGGGCGTCAACGACCTGCACCCCTTCCGGGAGGGCAACGGCCGCACCCAGCGGGCGTTCCTCGGGCAGCTGGCCGAGGAACGCGGCTACCGGATCCGCTGGGACGGCCTGGATCCCGCCGAGAACATCACCGCCTCGGTGGCCGCGGCGACCGGCGACACCGGCCCGCTGCGCACCCTGCTCGGTCGGCTCCTGGACTCAGGGAATCTCCCCGATGTGGACGGTCCCGTCCGTCCTTATCGTCCGGAGTCATGAAGGCGATCCGGCAGGACCGGTACGGCGGCCCCGAGGTGCTCGAGCTCGCGGAGGTGCCCGATCCGGTACCCGGCCCGGGGGAGGTGCTCGTCCGGGTCCGTGCGGCATCGGTCAACGCGGCCGACTGGCACATCCTGCGCGGCGATCCCTACCTGGCCCGGCTGGTCGACCGGACGACCTTCGGACGTCGGGGCCCGCGCCATCCGATCCCCGGGCGGGACGTCGCGGGGACGGTCGAGGCGCTCGGCCCCGGCGTGACCCGGTTCTCCGTCGGCGACGCCGTGGTGGGCGAGGTCGGCGACCGGGGCGGCGCCTTCGCCGAGCTGGTGGCCGTGGGGGAGGGCCTCCTCGTGGCGAAGCCGGAGTCCCTGTCCTGGACCGAGGCGGCCGCCCTGCCGCTCGCCGGGAACACCGCGCTGCTGCTCGCAGGCGAGGCCCGGGTCCACCCCGGATCCACCCTGCTGGTGCTCGGCGCCTCCGGCGGCGTCGGCACCTTCCTGGTGCAGATCGCCGCCGCGCGAGGTGCGGAGGTCACCGCGGTGTGCAGCACGCGCAACGTGGAGCAGGCGAGGGCGCTCGGTGCCGCCCACGTCGTCGACCGCACTCGGGATCCCTTGCCGGACATACGTTATGACAGTGTGGTCGATCTGGCCGGGGGGCGCGGGCTGGGCGAGGTGCGGCGTCGGACGGCCCCCGCCGGCGTCCTGGTGCTCTCCGGCGGTGGGACGTCCGAGGGCGGCAGCCTCGTGGGCCCGATGGGCCTGATGATCGCGGGCGGCGTCGTCGGACTACGCGGCCGCCCGCGGATCGTGATACCGACCGCACGGGCCGGTCAGAACATCGCCGAGATCGTGGCGCTCGCGGCGGCGGGGACCGTCAGGCCGGTGATCGAGCGGACGTACGCCCTCGCCGACGTCCCGGAGGCCATTCGTCACATGGAGCAGGAGCACACCCGAGGGAAGCTCGTCGTGACGATCGAACTGTCATAACGTCGATTATCGGCTTACATCGAGACTGACATCGAGGGGGATCAGCCCGCCTCGTGCGTGTCGATCTGCTTCAACGCCGGCCGCAACGGTGCGAGGGCTGCACGCAGCATCTCGTCCAGCGGCCGGGTGGACGGGATCACCAGGCCGCTCGACGTCGGCCTCAGCCAGCTCCGCAGCGCGATCCGGACGGCCGCGGCGACGGCTCCCGCGAGCACCTCGGCCACGAGGCGGTCCACGCCGTCCATGCGCTCGATGATCGCGTCCCGCACCGGATCGTCGACCGCTCCGGCGGTCTCGACGTAGACGGTCCGCAGCGCCGGACTGGTCGTGATCATCAGGAGCGCTGCCTGCGCAGGCTCGCCGGGATCGGCGTACCGGGCCACCACGGCGTCGACCACCGCGTCCGCGAGCCCGACGTCGGCGGGCGTGGCCAGGATGTCCGCCGCGAGGCGGGACCGCCGGTCCTCCGTCACCGCGGCGACGATGGCGTGCTCCCGGCTCGGGAAGTAGTTGTTGTACGTCCGCGGTGAGACGTCCGCGGCCTCGGCGATCTCGTCCACCCGGACGTTCTCCGGACCCTTCTCCAGGGCGAGCCGCAGCGCGGCCGCCTGGAGCGCCTCCCTGGTCGCCTGCTTCTTCCGCTCCCGCAGGCCTGGTCGAGTCGGCACTCGAGGAGCATGGCAGAGAACCTTCTCTCGCGCAATATTGCGCACACGCAGTTTTATCGGGCACGCTGTCGGCATGCGCACTCTGGGCATCGCCTACGACACCGGCTTCGTCACCCCCGACGGCCCCGTGCGGCCGCCGCTGGACCCCGGTCGGGTCCAGCGGGAACTGACGATCATCCGAGACGACCTGCACTGCACGGCCGTCCAGCTCGTCGGCGGCGACCCCGACCGCCTGGAGGTCGCGGCCCGGCTGGCGGCCGGGCTCGGGTTGGAGGTCTGGTTCTCGCCGTACCCGATCGAGCTCACCGAGGACGAGATCCTCGCCCTGTTCGTCGACTGTGCCGACCGGGCCGAGCGGCTGCGTGCCGCGGGGGCCGACGTCGTGTTCGTGGCGGGCGTCGAGCTGACGATCATGAACCGCGGCTTCCTCGAGGGCGAGGGGATCGACGCTCGGCTCGCGCAGCTCTTCGGCGACCCCGCCCGGACACCGGACCGGATCGCCGCGGCCAACGACCGCCTGGCGCCCTTCCTGTCTCGCGCCGTCGCCGCCGTCCGGGAGCGGTTCGGCGGCCGGGTGACCTACGCGGCGATCCAGTACGAGCGTGTCGACTGGGACCTCTTCGACGTCGTCACCGTGGAGCTGATCCGCTCGGCGGAGGTCGCAGGCGTGTTCCGAGAAGGGGTCCGCCGGCTCGTCGACCAGCCCACACCGGTGGCGATCACCGGGTTCGGCACGGCGACCTGGAAGGGCGCCGCCGACGTCGCGCCGCGGAGCATGGAGGTACTGGAGCGCGACGAGGCGGGCGTCCCGGTGCGCCTGTCCACAGAGCTCGACCGCGACGAGGCGGGCCAGGCGGCCTACCTGACCGAGCTCCTGGAGATCTTCGACGGCGAGGGGGTCGACGCCGCGTTCGTCCACCTCTTCGCCCTCGACGACCTCCCCCACCGGCCCGACGGCCCGCCGCGGGAGGACCTCGACCTGGCCAGCCCGGGCGTCGTCAAGGTCCTGGAGGGGCGCAGCGGCGAGGCCTACCCGGGCCTGCCGTGGGAGCCCAAGGAGGCCTTCGCCGCCGTCGCCGCCGCCTACCGCGCGGCGCCGACGTACTCCGCGAGATGACGGCCGGTGAGGGTCGACCTCGCCGCCACCAGCTCCGCCGGAGTGCCCTCGAAGACGATCGTGCCGCCGTCGTGGCCCGCGCCGGGGCCGAGGTCGATGATCCAGTCCGCGTGGGCCATGACCGCCTGGTGGTGCTCGATCACGATCACCGACTTCCCCGAGTCGACGAGGTGGTCCAGCAGCCCCAGCAGCTGTTCGACGTCCGCGAGGTGCAGACCCGTCGTCGGCTCGTCGAGGATGTAGGTACCGCCCTTCTCCCCCATGTGCGTGGCCAGCTTCAGCCGCTGCCGCTCACCGCCGGACAGGGTGGTCAGCGGCTGGCCGATCGTCAGGTAGCCCAGCCCGACGGCGTCGAGCCGCTCCAGGATCCGGTGGGCGGCGGGCACCTTGCCCTCCCCCGCGGCGAAGAACTCCTCGGCCGTGGCGACGGACATGGCGAGGACCTCGCTGATGTCCTTGCCGCCCAGGTGGTACTCCAGCACGGCCGCGCTGAACCGCTTGCCCTCGCACTCCTCGCAGGGGGTGGCGACCCCCGCCATCATCGCGAGGTCGGTGTAGATGACCCCGGCGCCGTTGCAGGCCGGGCAGGCGCCCTCGGAGTTGGCGCTGAACAGTGCGGGCTTGACCCCGTTGACCTTGGCGAACGCCTTCCGGATCGGCTCCAGCAG
>Ga0070665_100001132_pt1 | contig 32797 bp, 5 predicted proteins | sample KBSS13metaG_FD_65862 | JGI IMG/M metagenome (GOLD analysis project Ga0070665, IMG submission 65862) | Switchgrass rhizosphere microbial communities from Kellogg Biological Station, Michigan, USA - KBS S1-3 metaG | ecosystem: Host-associated > Plants > Roots > Rhizosphere > Soil ... | reverse complement strand
GACCCGCGGCGGGTGGCGGCGTGGCGCCGGCTCGGAGTGCCGCTGGTGGTGGTGTTCGGCCTGACCGAGACGACGGTGACGACGACGGTCTACCGCAGCGACGAGGGGGACCCGGAGCGGTTGGATCTGCCGATCGGCCGCGTGCTGGGCAACAGCCAGGTCCGCCTGCTCGACGGCGGTTTCGCGCCGGTGCCTCTGGGGGTAGCCGGGGAGCTGGCGATCGGCGGCGAGGGGTTGGCCCGCGGCTACTGGGGCCGGCCGGAGAGGACGGCGGAGCGTTTCGTGCCGGACCCGTTCGCGAACGAGCCCGGAGGACGTCTGTACCGCACGGGGGACTTGGCGCGGTTCCAGGCGGACGGGAATCTGGAGTTCCTGGGGCGCCGGGACCAGCAGGTGAAGGTGCGGGGGTTCCGGGTGGAGCTGGGGGAGGTGGAGTGGGCGCTGCGCCGGCACGCCGGGGTGGGGGAGTCGGCGGTGGTGGTGGACCGGGACCGTCTGGTGGCCTACGTGGTGCCGTCCGTGGCGGGTCTGGAGGGGGGCGGCGCGGCGTTGCGGGAGTTCCTGTCGGGGCTGCTGCCGGAGTACATGGTGCCGTCGGCGGTGGTGATGCTGGAACGGGTGCCGCTGACGTCGACGGGGAAGGTGGACCGGTCGGCGCTGCCGCGTCCGGAGTGGGGAGGCGGGGAAGGGTCGGTGGCTCCGCGGACGGCCCGCGAGCAGGTGCTGGCGGCGGTCTGGGCGGAGGTGCTGGGACTGGAGCGGGTGGGGGTGGAGGAGAACTTCTTCGAGCTGGGCGGGGATTCGATCCTCAGCATCCAGGTGGTGTCGCGGGCGCAGCGCGCGGGTCTGCGGCTGACGCCTCGGCAACTCTTCCAGCACCCGACGGTGGCGGCGCTGGCGGCGGTGGCCGAGGAGGTGTCGGCGGCGGCCGGGGCGGCGGAGGTGGTGTCCGGGGAGGTGCCGCTGCTGCCGATCCAGCGCTGGTTCTTCGCGCGCCTGCCGGAGCATCCTTGGCACTGGAACCTGCCGGTGCACCTGGCGGTGCGGCGGCCGCTGTCGGCGGACCGGCTGAGCGAGGCCTTGGAGGTGCTGGCCGGGCATCACGATGCGTTGCGCCTGCGCTTCACGCCGGAGGGCTCGTCCTGGCGTCAGGCCTATGGTCCGGTGGCGGGGAGCTGGCCGCTGACGGTGGTGGATCTGAGCGCTCTGGGCGACGGCGGGCCGGCGGCGCTGGAGGCGGCCGGGAGTCAGGCCCAGGCGAGCCTGGATCTGACCCGGGGTCCGCTGGCGCGGGCGGTGCTCTGCCGGTTGGGGGGCGAGTCCAGGGACCGTCTGTTGCTGGTCGTGCACCACCTGATTGCCGACGGGGTCTCCTGGCGGGTCCTGCTGGAAGACCTGGAGACGGTCCACGAGTCGCTGTCGGCGGGGCGCCGGCCGGCGCTGCCGCCGAAGACATGGTCGGTGCAGCGCTGGGCCGAGGGTCTGGTGGGCTATGCCGGCTCGCCGGTGGCTGAGGCGGAGCTGGCGTACTGGACGGGCGGCGGGCGCGATGAGGTGGCTGGAATCCCGGTGGACTTCCCCGGCGGCCGCAACACGGAGGGCTCGGCCGGTACGGTGACGGTGGCGCTTTCTCGTGACGAGACCAGGGCGCTGCTGCGGGAGGTGCCCGCGGTCTACCGCACGGAGATCACGGACCTGCTGCTGGCGGCGCTGGCGCAGAGCTTCGCGTCGTGGACGGGCCAATCGCGGCTGCTGGTGGATCTGGAGGGTCACGGACGCGAAGAGGAGGCGGTGCCGGGAGCGGACCTGACGCGCACGGTGGGGTGGCTGGCCAGCCTCTACCCGGTGCTGCTCGACCTCGGGGCCGGCGCCGGTCCGCGGGCGGCCATCCAGGCGGTCAAGGAGCAACTGCGCGGAGTGCCCGGGCGCGGCCTCGGCTACGGCGCCCTGCGCTACCTCGGCGAGCCCGGCTCGCCGGCCGCCGAGAGCCTGTCACGCCTCCCGCAGAGCGAGGTGCTGTTCGAATACATGGGCCAGCTCGACCGGGCCCTCGGCGGCAACGCGCCGTTTGCTCCGGCGTCCGAACCCGTGGGTTCGGCGAGCCATCCGGGCGCGCTCCGGCACCATCTCCTCGCGGTCTCGGGCCGGATCCTGAACGAGGAGCTGCAGGTGGACTTCACCTTCAGCCGCAACCTGCACGCGCGGTCGACGGTCGAATCGCTGGCGCGTGGCTACGCCGCCCGCCTGCGGGAGCTGATCGGTCACTGCCTGTCGCCGGAGGCGGGGGGCTACACCCCCTCGGACTTCCCGCTCGCCGGCCTCGGCCAGACGGAGCTCGACCGGCTGGTGGCGGCCTTCGGACCCGACCGGATCGAGGACGTCTATCCGCTGAGTCCCCTACAGCAAGGGATGCTCTTCTACACGCTCTACGAGCCCGCGGCCGGTGTCTATGTGGGCCAGCTCTCCTTCGACCTGGAGGGGGAGCTCGATGCCGGCGCCTTCGAACGCGCCTGGAACCGGGTGGTGGAGGCTCACGCCGCAATGCGCGCGGTGGTCGTCTGGGAGCAGCTCGACGAGCCGCTGCAGGTCGTCCTCCGCGGCGCCAACGCGGCCGTCGAGTGGCTGGACTGGCGCGGCCTTGCCGCGGCCGAGCAGCGGGAGCGCTGGTCCGGCGTGCTGCTGCGCGACCGCGACCACCGCTTCAGCCTGTCCGCGCCTCCGCTGATGCGGCTGCGGCTGGTGCGCCTTTCCGCGGATCTCTACCGCATCCTCTGGACCCATCATCTGATCCTCCTGGACGGCTGGAGCCAGCCGCTCGTCCTGAGCGACCTCTTCCGCTGCTATCAGGCGTACCGCGAGGGCGCCGAGCCGCGGCTAGCGCGGCCGCGGAGCGTCTACCGGGATTACATCGGCTGGCTCCGGAGCCGTGACGCGGCCGCCAGCCGGGAGCTCTGGACGCGCTACCTGGCGGGATTCACCGAGCCGACGGCGCTCGGCGCCGACCGCGGCCCGGCAGCCCCGGGCACGGCGGCGGCTCCCTATGCCTCGCGCCACATCCATCTGGAGCCCGGCGAGACGGCGGCGCTGCAGGTGCTGGCGCGGCGGTCCCGCCTCACCCTGAATACCCTGGTGCAGGCGGTCTGGGCAGTGCTGCTCAGCCGCTACGGCGGCAGTGATGACGTGGTGTTCGGCGCCACCGTGTCGGGGCGCCCGGGCGAGCTGGCGGGGGTCGAGGAGATCGTCGGCCTGTTCATCAACACGCTGCCCGTGCGGGTGCGGGTCCCGGTTGACGAGCCGCTGGCCGGCTGGATCTCCCGGCTCCAGGAAGAGCAGGCCGAACTGCGGCAGTACGAGCACGTGCCGCTGGCGCAGATTCAGGGGTGGAGCGAGGTGCCGGCCGGCCGCGACCTGTTCGAGAGCATCCTGGTGTTCCAGAACTATCCGCCGGAGAGTGCCCGGCCGGGGCCGGAGAGCGGCTTGCAGGTGCGCCGCTTCGACTCCGCCGAGCAGACCCACTACGCCGTCGCCCTCTCGGTGCTGCCGGGTCAGCGGCTCGAGCTCCACGCGGCCTACAGCGCCCACCGCTTCGACGCCACGACGGTCGGCAGGATGCTCGGGCACCTGGCGGCTCTCCTCGCGCGCTGCGCGGACGGGCTCGGCGCCACGGTCGCGGATCTGCCGCTGCTCCGCGAGGCCGAGCGCCATCAGCTCCTCCACGAGTGGAACGACCCGAGCGCCGGATTCGCCGCCGGGGATGCCCTCCATCATCTGTTCGCGGAGCATGTGGCACGCCGGCCGGAGGCCGAAGCGGTCCGCTACGGCGATCACCGCCTGAGCTATGCCGAGCTCGACCGTCAGGCCAACCGCCTGGCGAACCGCCTGAGCCGTTTGGGCGTCGGCCTGGACGACCCCGTGGGTCTGTGCGTCGAGCGCTCCCTGGATATGGTCGTCGGGATCCTGGGGATCCTCAAGGCGGGCGGCGGCTACGTGCCGCTCGATCCGTCCTATCCGCCGGAGCGTCTCGCCCACATCCTCGAAGACTCCCTGGGCCGCGTCGGCGCGCCGGTGCTGGTGACCCATGGCCAGCTCGCCGGGCAGCTCGGCGGTGCCCTCCCGCGCGGTTGCGTGGTGCTGCGGCTCGACGGCGAGGAGCTCGCCGGCGAGGACGAGACGGCGCCGCGCCTCCCGGTCGATCCGCAGAACCTCGCCTACGTCATCTATACGTCGGGCTCGACGGGGCTCCCAAAGGGCGTGCCGGTGACCCACGGCAATGTCGTACGGCTGCTGCGCGCCACCTGGGACCGGTTCCACTTCGGCCCGCGTGACGTCTGGACCCTGTTCCACTCCTACGCCTTCGACTTCTCGGTCTGGGAGCTCTGGGGCGCCCTGGCCTTCGGCGGCCGCCTGACGGTCGTCTCGCACGAGACCAGCCGCGATCCGGCACGGTTCTATCGCCTGCTCGAAGAGGAGGGGGTGACGGTTCTCAACCAGACGCCGTCGGCGTTCCGCCAGCTCACGGGGCTGGAGGAGACGGCGGGCCGGGGCGACCTGTCGCTGCGCCTGGTGGTCTTCGGCGGCGAGGCTCTCGACCTCTCCCAGCTCCGCGGCTGGTTCGCCCGCCACGGCGACGAGCGGCCGGCGCTGGTGAACATGTACGGGATCACCGAGACGACCGTGCACGTCACCTATCGCCGGGTGCGCGAGGCCGACCTGGAGCGCCCCGGCGTGAGCCCGGTGGGCGTACCGATCGCTGACCTGCAGGTCCACCTGCTCGGCCCTGGCGGCGAGGCCGTCCCCATCGGCGTCCCCGGCGAGATCCATGTCGGGGGAGCCGGCCTGGCGCGCGGTTATGCGGGGCGGCCGGCGCTGACCGCGGATCGTTTCGTGCCCGATCCCTTCTCGCAACGGCCCGGGGCGAGGCTCTACCGCAGCGGCGATCTCGCCCGCTGGCGGGCGGACGGCGATCTGGAGTATCTCGGGCGGATCGACCACCAGGTCAAGATCCGGGGCTTCCGGATCGAGCTCGGAGAGATCGAGGCGGTGCTGGGCTCGCACCCCGCCGTGCGACAGGCCGTCGTGGTGGCGCGCCGGGAGGAGTCCGGCGAACGCCGGCTGGTCGCCTATGCCGCCGCCGCGCCGGCGCCGGAGACGGGGGAGCTGCGGCAGTTCCTGGCCACCCGGCTGCCGGCCTACATGATCCCCGCGGCCTTCGTCTTCGTGGAGGCGCTGCCGCTCACGGCCACCGGGAAGATCGACCGCCGGGCGCTGCCCGAGCCGCAGCGGGAGCGCAGCGGAGCCTACGTGGCCCCCCGCAGCGAGCTGGAGGCTTGCCTGGCCGCCATCTGGAGCGAGGTGCTCGGGGTGCCCGAGGTCGGCGTCGAGGACAACTTCTTCGAGCTCGGCGGGGACTCGATCCTCAGCATCCAGGTGGTGTCGCGGGCGCAGCGTGCGAACCTGCGTCTGACGCCGCGGCAGGTCTTCCAATACCCCACTGTGGCGGAGCTGGCAGCGGTCGCGGAGGATGACGCGACCCCCGCGGCGGTGGCCGAGCAGGGGCTGGTAGAGGGCGGGGCGCCGCTGTCGCCCATCCAGCACTGGTTCTTCGAGCGGCTCCCGGTGGAGCCCGGACACTGGAACATGCCGGTGTTCCTGGCGGTCCGCCGGCCTCTCGATCCGGGCCGTCTGGCCGGTGCTCTCGAAGTCCTCGCCCGCCATCACGACGCGCTGCGCCTGCGCTTCCAGCAGACGGACGGCGGGTGGCGCCAGTTCCACGGCAGCGCCGAGGGCGCCTGGCCGCTGACCGTCATCGATCTGGCCGCGCTCCCGCGGGAGCTGGCGGCCACGGCGCGCGAGCGGTCCGCGGCGCAGGTCCAGGTCAGCTTCGACCTCGCCCGCGGTCCGCTGGCGCGGGCGGTGCTGTTCGGTGGCGTCGACGGCGCGGAGGACCGTCTGCTGCTGAACGTCCACCATCTCGTCGTCGATGGCGTCTCCTGGCGCATCCTCCTCGAGGACTTGCAGGAGGCGTACGAGCAGGTCGGCCGCGGGGCCGTGCAACTGCCGCCGAAGACGACCTCCTACCGCCGCTGGACCGAGGGGCTCGTGGAGCATGCGCGCTCGCCCGAGCTCGCCGCGGAGCTGGCCTACTGGGCGGACCCCGCTCGCGACCAGGTGCCGGCCCTGCCGCTCGATCACCCCGAAGGCGAGAACTCCGAGGCCTCGGCCCGGACCCTGATCACTTCGCTCGGCCCGGATCTCACCCAGAGGTTGCTGCGCGAGGTCCCCGCGGTCTATCGCACCGAGATTCAGGACCTCCTCCTCGCCGCGTTGGCGCGCGCGTTCGTCTCCTGGACGGGGCAGCCGCGCTTGCTCGTCGAGCTCGAAGGCCATGGACGCGAGGAGGAGGTCGTCCCGGCCAGCAACCTGACCCGCACGGTGGGCTGGTTCACCAGCCTCTACCCGGTCCTCCTCGACCTTGCGGGCCTGTCCGGGCCGGGCGGCGCGATCAAGGCGGTCAAGGAGCAGTTGCGGGCCATTCCCAGGCGGGGCGTCGGCTACGGCGTATTGCGCTATCTGGAACCAGCCGCCGCCGAGCGCCTGCGCCAGCTTCCCGCCGGCGAGCTGACCTTCGAGTACATGGGCCGGCTCGACCGGGTGCTGCCGGAAGGATCGCCGTTCGCGCCGGCGTTTGACCCGATCGGTCCCCTCCTCGATCCCCGCTCGCGGCGGCATCAAGTGCTCTCTGTCTGGTGCGGCGTGGTCGGCGACGAGTTGCGGGTCACCTGGACGTACAGTTGCAACCTGCATGCGGCCTCGACGGTGCGGGGGCTCGCCGATCTCTATCTCGCCAGCCTGCGCGACCTGATCGAGCACTGCCTGTCGCCGGGCGCCGGAGGCTTCGTGCCTTCGGACTTCCCTCTCGCCGGGCTCGATCAGCAGGCCCTCGACCGGCTGACCGCCGGCGCGCCGGAGGTGGCGGACATCTACCCCTTGAGCCCGATGCAGCAGGGGATGCTGTTCCATACGCTGTCCGAGCCCGAGCGCCTCCTCTACGTCGACCGCCTCTCCCTGGAGATTCAGGGCCGGCTCGATCCGGAGGTGTTCCGCGAGGCATGGCGCCGGATCGTGGCCCGCCATCCGTCGCTGCGCACCACCTTCGCGTGGCACGGCCTGGCCCAACCGCTCCAACTCGTTCACGGCGAGGCGCGTCTGGCCTGGGAGATGGAGGACTGGCGCCACCTCCCGGAGGCTGAGCGGGAACGCCGCTGGCGAGGTCTCCTCGACGACGAAGATTCCGGCTTCGACCTGTCGCGAGCCCCGCTGATGCGCCTGACCCTGATCCAGGTGGCCGACGAGACCTTCCGCTTCGTCTGGGACCATCACCAGATCGTGCTCGACGGCTGGAGCCTCTCCATCGTCTGGCAGGAGGTCGTGGAGCTCTATACCGGCCTGCTCGAGAGGCGTGAGGTCCGGCTGCCGGCGAGCCGTCCTTACCGCGACTACGTCGCCTGGCTGGCGGACCAGGATCTCGGCGCGGCCGAGGCGTTCTGGCGGCGGGAGCTGGCGGGGTTCGCGGAGCCCACCACCCTCGGGATCGGCGGGCGGAACCTCGGCTCCTCCAGCGGCGCCCCGGGCACTCGTCACGCCGAGCTCTCCCGGGAGGCCACCCTCAACCTCGGCGCCCTCGCGCGGCGCCAGGGCCTCACCCTCAACGCCCTCTTCGTCGGCGCCTGGTCGCTGCTCCTCGGCCGCTACAGCGACAGCACGGACGTGGTCTTCGGCGTCACCGTCTCGGGACGTCCGGCGGACCTCCCCGGGGTGGAAACGGTCGTCGGTCTGTTTATCAACACGCTGCCGATGCGGGTTTCGACGCCGCCACAGGAGCGTCTGTTGCCCTGGCTGGCCCGCCTTCAGGCCTGGCAGGCGGGGCTGCGGCAGTACGAGCACTCGCCGCTGGCCCAGGTTCAGGCCTGGAGCGAGATCGGCCGCGGCCGTGCGCTCTTCGAGAGCTTCCTGGTCTTCCAGAACTATCCGCTTGGCCAGGGCACGGCGGCCGAGGGGATCCGGCTCTCCGACCTGCGGGAGATCGAGCGGGCCAACTACCCCCTGGCCCTGGTGATCACGCCCGGCGAGCGTCTGCGCATCGATCTCGACTACGACCGCTCCCGCTTCGACGGTGCGACCGCGGTCCGCATCCTGGGCCATCTGGAGGAGATCCTCAAGGCAGTGGCCGGCGATCCTCTCCGCAAGCTGGGAGAGCTGCCGCTGCTGAGCGACGCGGAGCGCCATCAGGTGCTGGTGGAGTGGCGGGGAGACGGGGAGGCGGCCGGCGGGGAGACGGTCCTGGACTGGCTCGCGCAGGTCGCCCGCCGCCATCCGGAGGAGGTGGCCGTCGTCGCCGGGCGGCAGGTGTTGACGCATGCCGAGCTGCACCGCCGCTCGGACCTCGTGGGGAGCTGGCTGCGCTCGCTGGGCGTCGGGCCCGAAGTACCGGTCGGCCTCTGCGTCGGCCGCACGGCGGAGTTGCCGGTGGGCTTGCTGGGGATCTGGAAGGCGGGCGGCGCCTACGTACCGCTCGATGCGAGCCTGCCGCCGAAACGGTTGCGCGCGGTGATGCGGCACGCGGGGCTGAAACTGGTCGTGACCGTCGAGGAGCTCTCCCCCCGGTTGCCGGAGGAGGATGGGGTGAGCAGGGTATGCCTGGATGCCGGCGGGCCGTGGCCGGGCGCCGGGGAGTCGCCGGCAATGGTACCGGCTCCGGACAGCCTGGCCTACGTGATGTACACCTCCGGCTCGACCGGTGAGCCGAAGGGGGTGGCGGTTCCGCACGCGGCTCTCGCGAGCTTCGCGCGATACGGGGCGGCGCGCTTCGGCCTGGGGGCCAGCGACCGGTTCCTCCAGTTCTCGCCACTGGCGTTCAACGTGGTGCTGGAGGAGATGATCCCCGTCTGGGTCAGCGGCGGGGCCGTCGTCCTGGAGGACGGAGTGGAGCGCTGCTCACCCTGGGAGCTGGGCGAGCTGATCGCGGCGCGCGAAGTCTCCGTGGTGGAGCTCCCCGCGGCGTACTGGCACGAGTGGGTGGAGCAGATGGAGACGCGGGGCTCGGCTCCGCCGTCGAGCCTGCGGCGGGTCCTGGTGGGCTGCGAGAAACCCGATCCGCGCCGGGTCGAGACCTGGCGTGCCTGGGGAACGCCGCTGGCCGTGGTCTTCGGGCTCACCGAGACGGCGGTCACGACCACCGTCTACCGGAGCGACGAGGGGGATCCGGCGCGCCTGGAGCTACCCATCGGCCGGGTGCTGGGCAACAGCCAGGTCTATCTCCTGGATGCCGAGGGCGGGCCGATGCCGCCGGGTGTGGCCGGCGAGCTCTACATCGGCGGCCGGGGACTGGCGCGCGGGTACTGGGGCCGCCCGGACGTGACGGCGGAGCGCTTCGTGCCCGACGCGCTGAGCGGCCGGCCCGGGGCCCGCCTCTACCGTACCGGAGACCTGGCGCGTTTCGGCGAGGACGGGAACCTCGAGTTCCTCGGCCGCCGCGACCACCAGGTCAAGATCCGGGGCTTCCGGATCGAGCTCGGAGAGCTCGAGTCGGCCCTGCGCCAGCACCGTGGGGTCATGGAGGCGGTGGCACGAGTGTGGCGCGGACGGCTGCTGGCCTACATCGTGCCCTCCGCCGCGGGACCGGTGCCCGGAGCCGGGGAGCTGCGGGAATTCCTGGCGGACGTTCTGCCTGACTACATGGTGCCCTCGGCGGTCGTGCCGATCGAGCGTCTGCCGCTGACCGACACGGGCAAGATCGATCGCGCGGCGCTGCCCGAGCCGCAGTGGGAGGGTGCCGGGGAGTACCGGGCCCCGAGCAGTGAGCGGGAGGCCATCCTGGCGGTGATCTGGCGGGAGGTCCTGGGCTTGGAGCGGGTGGGAGTGGAGGAGAACTTCTTCGAGCTGGGCGGCGACTCGATCCTCACCATTCAGGTCGTGTCGCGGGCACAGCGGGCCGGCCTGCGGCTGACGCCGCGGCAGATCTTCCAGCAGCCGACGATCGCCGGCCTGGCGATGGTGGCCGAGGAGGCCGGTGCGGCGCCCCCGGGCGGGGAGCTGGAAGTCCTGGCAGGAGAGGTGCCTCTGCTGCCCATCCAGCGCTGGCTCTTCGAGCGCACGCCCGAGCGGCCCGACCACTGGAACATGGCCCTGCTGGTCACCCTCCGGCGGCGGCTGGAGCCGGAGCTCCTGGGCCGGGCCCTCGCCGCCCTGGCGGAGCACCACGATGCCTTGCGGCTGCGGTTCACAAGCCAGGACGGCGAGTGGCGGCAGGCCTTCGGCCAGGCCGCGGGGAGCTGGCCGCTCACGCTGATCGACCTGTCGCCGCTCGGACCGGCATCCGTGGCGCTCGAGCAGGCGGCGGGTCAGGCGCAGGCGAGCCTGAATCTGGCCGCCGGCCCTCTCGCCCGCGCCGTCCTGTTCCGCCTCGGGGAGGGACGGGGCGAACGGCTGCTCCTGATCGGGCACCACCTGATCCTCGACGGGGTCTCCTGGCGCATCCTGCTGGAGGATCTCGAGACGTCCTACGAGCAGCTCGCCGCGGGCGCTCCGGTGAGCCTCCCCGCCAAGACGACCTCGGTCAAGCGCTGGGCCGAAGGGCTGATCGCCCATGCCGGCTCACCACAAACCGTCTCGGAGCTTGCCTACTGGACGGCGCCAGGGAGAGAAGAGATCCCGTCTCTGCCCGTGGACTCACCCGGCGGACGGAACACGGAAGGGTCGGCCGAGACCGTCACCTTCGAGCTGGACGCGGAGCGCACCCGGTCTCTGCTGCGGGAGGTGCCGCCCGTATACCGGACGGAGATCACCGACGTGCTGCTCGCGGCGCTGGCGAGCGCCTTCGCGGCGTGGACGGGTCAGACACGGCTGCTGCTGGACCTCGAAGGGCACGGGCGCGAAGAGGAGGTCGTCGCCGGCGCGGACCTGACGCGGACGGTGGGCTGGCTGACCAGCCTGTATCCGGTATTGCTCGATCTTAGGGGAGCCCTGGAGCCCGGGGCCGCGATCCGGGCCGTCAAGGAGCAGATGCGGGCGGTGCCCGCGCGCGGCATCGGCTACGGCGTGCTGCGCTACCTCGCCACAGAGCCGGCGGAGCTACTGCGCGGGCTGCCGCGGAGCGAGGTGCAGTTCGAGTACCTGGGGCAGCTCGACCGGGCGCTCTCGGAGACGACGGCCTTCGGTCCGGCCCCTGAGTCCGCAGGCCCGGAGACCGATCCGCGCGCCCTGCGGCACCACCTGCTGGCGGTATCGGCGAGCGTGGCGGGCGAGATGCTGCGGGTGAGCTTCACGTTCAGCCGCAACCTGCAGACCCGCGCCGCGGTGGAGGCCCTGGCTCATGGCTATCTCGCGAGCCTTCGGGATCTGATCGATCACTGCCTGACGCCCGGGGCGGGAGGATATACGCCCTCGGACTTCGCCCTGGCCGGGCTCGATCAGCCGGGTCTGGACCGGCTGGTGGCTCTGCTCCACAGCGAGCGGATCGAGGATGTCTATCGGCTGAGCCCGGTACAGCAGGGCATGCTGTTCTACACGCTGTACGAGCCGCAGGCCGGCATGTACGTCGGACAGCTCTCCTTCGATGTCGAGGGCGAGCTCGACGTCGAAGCCTTCGGCCGGGCCTGGCAGCGGGTCGTCGAGCGGCACGCGGCGCTGCGTACGGGGTTCGCGTGGGAGGGCCTCGACGAGCCGGTGCAGGTGGTCCTGCGGAACGTCGAAGCCGTGGTGGAGCGATTGGACTGGCGAGGCTTGGCCCCAGCCGATCGGGAGCGGCACTGGCGCTCTCACCTGCGCCAGGATCGCCAGCGCGGGTTCGATCTCCTCGCGGTGCCGCTGATGCGGATGCTCCTGATCCGCCTGGACGAGGGTGTCCACCGCATCCTCTGGAGCTATCACCAGATCCTGCTCGACGGCTGGAGCCTGCCGTTGGCTCTGAGCGACCTCTTCCGCTGCTACGGAGCGTTCCACGCCGGCGCGGAACCGCGGCTGGAGAGAGTCCGGGGCGTCTATCGCGATTTCATTGCCTGGCTCCAGGGCCGCGATGCCGCCAGCCGCGAGTTCTGGCAACGCTACCTGGCCGGATTTACCGCGCCGACGGATCTCGGCGCCGGCCGCGGTCTCCTGACGGCGGGATCGCCGCCGGTGTACCAGGCCCGGCTCTCGGCCTTGACGGGAGCGGCCACCGAAAAGCTGCGCGCCCTGGCGCGACAGGACCGGATCACCCTCAACACCCTGGTGCAGGCGGCCTGGGCACTGCTGCTCAGCCGCTATAGCGGCGGCGCCGACGTGGTGTTCGGCGCCACCGTGTCGGGGCGTCCGGGCGAGCTGGCTGGGGTTGAGGAGATCGTCGGCCTGTTCATCAACACGCTGCCCGTGCGGGTGCGGGTCCCGGTTGACGAGCCGCTGGCCGGCTGGGTCTCCCGGCTCCAGGAAGAGCAGGCCGAGCTGCGGCAATACGAGCATGTGCCGCTGGCGCAGATTCAGGGGTGGAGCGAGGTGCCGGCCGGCCGCGACCTGTTCGAGAGCATCCTGGTGTTCCAGAACTATCCGCCGGAGAGCGCCCGGCCGGGGGTGGAGAGCGGCCTGAGAGTGCGCCGCTTCGACTCCGCCGAGCAGACCAACTATGCCATCACCCTGTCGGTCCTGCCGGAGGACCGTCTGGGGTTGCAGATCTCCCACGACCTCCGCCGCTTCGACGGGGCGACGGTCGGCAGGATGCTTGGTCACCTGGAGGTCCTGCTCGAGCAGATCGCTGCCGGGCTCGACCGTCCGGCTGCGGACCTGGCGCTGCTGAGGCCGGCGGAGCGGCACCAGGTGCTGACCGAGTGGAACGAGTCCCGAGCACCAGAGCCGGCGGCGATGGCCTGCGTGCACGAGCTGTTCGAGATGCAGGCCGATCGCACTCCCGAGGCGGTGGCGTTGCAGTGCGGAGGTCGGTGCCTGAGCTACCGCGAGCTCGACCGGCGCGCGGATCGGCTGGCCCGTCACCTGCGGCACCTCGGGGTGGGGCCGGACGTGCGGGTGGGCGTGGCGGTGGACCGGTCTCTCGCCATGGTGGTCGCGGTTCTCGGGGTGCTCAAGGCGGGGGGTGCCTACGTGCCTCTGGACCCGAGCTATCCGATGGAACGCCTGGGCTTCATGATCGCTGACTCGCGCCTGCGGGTCCTGGTGCTGGAGCATGGGCTGGAAGAGCTGTTCGAGACGTTCGCCGGCGAGCGGGTGTCGTTGCCGGCGGACGGCGAGCTCCCGGCCGACGGCGCGGCGGGACGCCTGGTCTGCCGGACCGGACGCATGAACCTGGCGTACGTGATCTATACGTCGGGCTCGACCGGCCGGCCGAAGGGCGTCCAGGTGCCGCATGGGAGCCTGGTGAACTTCCTGCAGTCGATGCTGGAAACGCCGGGGTTGGGGACGCGGGACGTGCTCGTAGCGGTGACCTCCCTGTCGTTCGACATCGCGGCTCTCGAGCTCTACGGGCCGCTGCTCGCCGGCGCCCGGTTGGTGGTGGCCAGCCGGGATGAGGTTCTCGACGGCGAGAGGTTGGCCGGCTTGCTGGAGTCGAGCGGCGCGACCGTGCTGCAGGCGACCCCCGCGGGCTGGCGCCTGCTGGTGGCCTCTGGCTGGCCGGGAAGCCCGGGTTTGAAGGGGCTTTGCGGAGGCGAGGCGCTGGCGCCCGGGCTGGCGGGAGAAATCTCGAAGCGGGTCGATTCGCTCTGGAACCTCTACGGCCCGACGGAGACGGCGGTCTGGTCGACGGCCGAGCGCGTGGTGGCGGATGCCACGCTCACCATCGGACGTCCCATCGCGAATACGCGGGTCTACATCGTCGGCTCCGATGGCGAGCCCTGTCCCGTGGGGATTCCCGGCGAGCTCTGGATCGGTGGGGAAGGGGTGGTCCGCGGCTATTTCTCGCGCCCGGATCTGACGGCGGAGCGGTTCGTTCCGGACGCTTTCGGGGCGGCGGGCTCACGGGCCTACCGGACGGGAGATCTGGCGCGCCTGCTGCCCGACGGCCGGTTGGACTTCCTCGGCCGGATCGACCACCAGGTCAAGGTCCGGGGACACCGTATCGAGCTGGGGGAGATCGAGGCGGTCCTGGCCGGACATCCCGCGGTGCGCGAGGCCGTCGTCGTGGCGCGCGGCGGCGCCGACGGCGAGAACCGGCTGATCGCCTATCTCGTGCCGGAGGCAGGGTCCGCCCACCTGGCCGGAGAGATGCGCGAACTGGTGGCGGACCGGCTCCCCGGCTATATGGTGCCCGCCGCGTTCGTCTACCTCGCCGGGCTTCCGCTGACGCCCAACGGCAAGGTGGACCGGCTCGCCCTTCCCGCGCCGGACGCCGCGGCCGCGAGCAGCGACGTCGAATTCGTGGCTCCGCGCACACAGGCGGAGCAGGCCGTGGCGGCGGTGTGGCAGCAGGTGCTCGGGGTTCCCCGGGTGGGAGCACACGACAATTTCTTTGAGCTGGGTGGCGACTCGATCATGAGCGTCCAGATCGTCGCCCGCCTCCGGCGTCACGGCCTGCACCTGACGCCGCGGCAGCTCTTCGAGCATCCCACGGTAGACCGCCTGGCGGCCATCGCCGGCACGCCGGCCGCGTCCATCGGAGCTGCCGACGGACCGGGAGGAGTGCCGCTGACACCGCTGCAGCGCTGGTTCTTCGAACGATCTCCCGAGGCGTCTGATCCCTGGGTGCTGTCGATGTCGCTCCTCCCGCCGGTACCGCTGCACCCAGGGCGTCTCGCCGGCGCGCTCGGCGCGGTGGCGAGCCACCATGACGCGTTGGCTCTGCTCTTCGCGCGGGAGGGGGATCGCTGGCTGCAGGTGCGCGGGGACGGCGGCGGGTCCTGGCCTCTGACGGTGGTCGATCTGACCGCTGTTTCCGCCGAGGCGGCGATGAGCCTGCTGGAGGGCCTGGAGGGGCAGGTGCAGCAGGCGAGCCTGGATCTGTCGCGAGGACCGCTGGCGCGGGCCGTGCTCTTCCGTCTCTCCGGCGAGTCGGAGAGGCTGCTGTTGCTGGCGCACGGCCTGATCGTGGATGCCGCCTCCTGGAGCATCCTCGTGGAGGACCTGGACTCGGCGTACGCGCAACTGTCGCGCGGCGAGGCGATCGGCTTGCGGCCGGCGTTCCCCTCGTTCCGGCACTTGGCGGAGAGTCTGGCGGCGTACGCCTTCGCGCCGGAGGTGATCGAGGAACTGGCCCTCTGGGTCGCACCGGAAGACGAAGTCCTGGTGCCGCCAGGAGAGGGTGATGCGAGGACGGGAGCTCCGATGCGGACCGTCTCGACCGCTCTCGACCCCGAGCTGACCCGCAGCCTAGCGCGCGAGACCTCCGCCGCCTACCGCACCGAGCCCGACGATCTCCTGCTGGCGGCGCTGGCACAGACGCTCGTGGGCCGGACCGGCCGGCCGTACCTGTTCGTCGAGATCCAGAGGCCGGGCCGCGAGGGATTGGCGCTCGCCGGCCTGGCTCCCGCCCGAACGGTAGGTTGTCTCGCTACCCGGTTTCCGGTTCGGCTCGACCTCGATGGAGACGCGAGCCCGGGAGAGCTCATCAAGGCGGTCAAGGAGCGGCTGCGGGCAGTGCCTAAGAACGGGCTCGGGTACGGCCTGGCGCGTTATTTCCATGCCGGCGGCGAGCGCTTGTGGAGCCCGGACGCGAGCGTCGCCTTCGAGCTGCCGAGCTGGTCCGACGATGAGCCGTCCTCCCTCGTCACGTTCGTGACCGCGCCGGTCCGGCCCTCGAAACGGCCGGCGGTGGGCGGGCCGGCGCTCGCCCTGACCTGCCACCTTTCCGGCGCGGAGCTCCGGATCCTCTGGACCTATGACTCCGGGCTCTACGAGCAGAGCGCTATCGAGCAACTCGCGCACTCTTACTTGTGCAACCTGCAGGATCTGGTCGAGCACTGCCTGTCGCCGGGAGCCGGAGGCTTCACCCCGTCGGACTTCGCGCAACTCGGCCTGGCGCAGGACGACCTCGACGATCTGCTGGCGCAGATCCAGGAAGGGCTGGAGTAAATGGACAAGAGAGATCTGATCGAAGACATCTACCCGCTCTCGCCGGTCCAGTCGGGCATTCTCTATCACGCGCTCGAGGGCGCGGAGCCCGGGATGTACTTCAACCAGTGGATCTACGAGCTCGAAGGGGATCCCGACCTGGGGATCCTGCGCGAGGCCGCGGAACGGGTCCTTGCCCGCCATGCCTCCTTGCGGACCTTCTTCGTCTGGGAGAAGCGGGAGTCCCCCGTGCAGGTCGTGCTGCGGAAAGTGCGGCTCCCGTGGCAGGAGCACGATTGGCGGGACATGACGGAGCCGGAGCAGGAAGACCTGCTCGCGTCGTTCCTGGCCGAGGACCGGTCACGAGGCTTCGACCTGAGCCGGCCGCCCCTGCTTCGCCTCGCGGCCTGCCACTGTGGCGCGGATAGGGTGATCCTGATCTGGAGCTACCATCACATTCTCGTCGACGGCTGGTCTCTGAGCGTGCTGTTCGGAGAGCTTGCCGCACTGCAAGAAGAGATCGCCGGCGGGCATCCGGCCGGCCTGCCGCCGGCGCGGCCCTACGGCGACTACATCGCCTGGCTGCGGCAGCGCAGCCTGTCCGAGACGGAGCAGTTCTGGCGTCGCGGCCTTGAAGGGTTCCAGACCCCCACGCCGGTGCCGCTCGCCAGGGCGTCCGTACCCTTTTCCGGGGAGCGCTACCCCCAGATCGACTGTGTGCTGTCGCTGGAGCTGACGCGGTCGCTCCAGGCGTTCACCCGCGTCCATCATCTCACCCTGGGTACCCTCGTCCAGGGGGTCTGGGCCCTGCTCCTAGCCCGTCACGCCGGCGTGGATGACGTCGTCTTCGGCGTCACCATGACCGGCCGGCCGGCCGAACTCGACCACGTCGAGGGGATGATCGGGCTGTTCATCAACACGTTGCCCCTGCGGGTGGGCTTGCAGCCGGGAGACCGCCTCGTGCCCTGGTTGCGCGCCCTCCAGGCGCAACTGGCGGAGGTCCGCTATCACGAGCACACTCCGCTGCGGGAGATCCACGGCTGGAGTGAGGTTCCGCGCAGCACGCCGCTGTTCGAAACCTTCGTCAACTTCTATAACGATCCGATCTCACGCGGCGAAGCTCCCGAGCGGCGCGCGCTCCGGGTGCGGTCGAGCCGTTCGGTCATCGAGGCGAACTATCCGCTGTCGCTCGGCGTCTCGCAGGAGCCGGAGCTGAACCTCCGGATCTCCTTCGATGCCCGGCGGTTCGACGCCTCGTCGGTCCGCCGCGTCCAGCGGCAGCTCACGGCCCTGCTGGCGGCTTTGGCGGCGAGCGCCGCTGGCCGCGCTCTGGAGGACCTGCCGCTGGTGGACGCGGCGGAGGCGGAGCAGGTCCTGCATGGGTGGAGCGGTGCGCAGGTTCCACGGCTCCCGGTCTCGCTGCCCGAACTCTTCGAGCAGGCGGCTGACGCGACACCCGAAGCGACCGTCCTGGCCGACGACAGGCTCTCCCTGACCTACCGGGAGCTCGATCGCCGCGCCAACCGGCTGGCGCGCTTGCTCCGGCGGGCCGGCGTGGGGCCGGAGGTCCCGGTGGCCCTCTGTGTCGAGCGCTCACCGCAGGCGATCGTGGCTCTCCTGGCCGTGCTCAAGGCGGGCGGTGCGTACCTGGCTCTGGAGCCCGGCGATCCGGAGGAGCGTCTGCGCTCTCTCCTGCGTGAAGCCCGGGCGCCGCTCCTGCTCACGGCGGGTCGCCGGGTACCGCCGGCCTCGCCCGGTATCCGCCAGATCGATCTGGACGGCGATGCCGACCGGATCGCCGCCGAGAGCGGCGAGCGCCTGTCTGTATATCCGGCACCGGAAAACTTGGCCTACGTCCTTTTCACTTCCGGCTCCACGGGCAGGCCCAAGGCCGTCGCGGTGGAGCACCGGCAGGTCGTCCACTATTTCCATGCCGTCCGGGAAGCTCTCGATCTCGGGCCGGGACTGAGCTATGCCCTCGTCTCCACCCTCGCCGCCGACCTCGGCCACACGAGCCTCTATTCAGCCCTGCTGAGCGGCGGTTGCCTGGTCGTGGCCTCCCGCGAGGCCGCCACCGATCCGGACGCCTTGGCCGGTCTCTTCCAGCGTCACCGCATCCGCTGTCTCAAGATCGTCCCTTCCCACCTGAACGCCCTGCTGAAAGCCGCGCCCACCGGGGACATTCTGCCGCTGGAGCGGCTGATCCTCGGTGGTGAAGCTTCCACCTGGGAGGCGGTCGACCGCCTGCGGTCGCTGGCACCGGGCTGCCGGATCTTCAACCACTACGGTCCCACCGAGAGCACCGTCGGAGTGACGACCTACGACGTCCTGAACGGCGAGCCCAGCCATCGTGCCGGCGCACACGTGCCGCTGGGGAAGGCGCTCGCAGGTGTCCGCCTCCGGCTGCTGGACCCCCACGGCCAGCCGGCGCCCCCGGGTGTCGCCGGCGATCTCTGCCTCGCTGGGGCCGGGCTGGCCCGCGGCTATCTGCACAACCCGGCGGCGACCGCCGAACGCTTCCGTCCCGATCCTTTTTCCACCCGACCGGGCGAGCGGCTCTATCGGACAGGCGATCGCGCCCGGTGGCTGCCGGACGGCAACCTGGAGTTCCTTGGGAGGAGCGACCATCAGGTGAAGATCCGGGGGTTCCGGGTGGAGATGGGCGAGATCGAATCCGCGCTCGCGGAGCACCCCGCGGTCGGTGCGGCCGTGGCCGTGATCCGCGGCGAAGGGGCCGACACCCGGATCGTGGCCTATGTGACCGCCGCCCCCGGCGCGCAGCCCGCCGGTCCAGCCTCGGGGACGATCCGGCTGCCCAACGGGATGGACCTCTTCCATCAGAACGAGCACGAGACGCGGGCCCTCTTCGACGAGATCTTCGTCAAACGGAGCTATCTCCAGCATGGCGTCCGCCTCCCCGAGCGCGACTGCGTCATCGACGTCGGGGCCAACATCGGGCTTTTCTCGCTCTTCGTCCGCCACTCCCGGCCGGAGATCCTGGTCTATGCCTTCGAGCCCGCCCGGCCGGTCTTCGAGGTCCTCCGCTCGAACGCCGAGCTCCATGGCGGTGCGATCAAGGTGTTCGACTGCGGTCTGGCGGATCGCGAGAAGGTGGAGGGCTTCACGTATTACCCCTTCTATTCGACGCAGTCCGCTCTCACCGCTCTCGCCGACCCCCGGGAGGACGCTGAGGTCATTCAGACCGTCCTGCGCAACGCCGGCGAGCGTCTCGAGCTGGAGACGGATGTCTTCGGACTGGGCTTCGAGGCGGAGCGCCTCGAGGCCCGTTTCGAGAGACTGTCCGACATCCTGAGACGGGAGGGGATCGAGCGCGTGGGGCTGCTCAAGATCGACGTGCAGCGGGCCGAATTGGAAGTCCTCGGCGGCATCGACGAAGCGGACTGGCCACGGATCGAGCAGGTGGTCGTCGAGGTCCACGATCAGGTCGGAGATCGCGAGTCCGGCCGGGTCGACCAGGTCGTCTCCCTGCTCACGCGCCGCGGGTTCCAGGCGACCGTCGAACAGGACGCCCTGTTGCGCGGGACGAAGCGGTACAACGTCTATGCCGTCCGGGACGCGAGCGCGCCGGCCACCACCGGCGCGTTCGCGCCGGCCACCCAGGTCGCCGCGCCCGGCCCGGCGCTCTCGGGCGAGGAACTCCGGTCCTTTCTCGCCGAGCGCCTGCCGGGTCACATGGTGCCGGCGGCGATCACCATCCTCGAATGTCTCCCCCTCACACCCAACGGCAAAGTCGACCGTAAGAGCTTGCCGGATCCCGAGATCCAGGGACCTGTGTCCGCGAAAGTCCTCCCGCGCAGCCCCCTCGAGCGGGAACTGGCGGAAGTCTGGACCGAGATCCTGGGGATTCAGGAGATCGCGGTCGAGGACAATTTTTTCGACCTCGGGGGGCACTCCCTGCGGGCGATGCAGTTGATCACGCGGCTGCGCCGGCGGTTCCAGGTGGAGCTGTCGCTGCGGGAGTTCCTGAGCTCCCCCCGCATTGCGAGCCTGGCGGTCATCATCGCTCAGAAACGAGCACAGCAACTGCAGAGTGAGGAAGTGATGCGTATTTTGGAGGAGCTGGAGCGGACCGGAGGGAGCGTTCCGCCAACTGAGACACGAGAGTCGAACGTCTGAATGCGGCCGGAATCGAGCCACTCGCCGGCACTTCGAATAGAAAGGTGGATGCTGTGAACCTCACATTGAACGAAACGGAGAAAGCAAGCATTCTGGATCTGGTCAACGGCCTTGCGGCTCGCTACGGATCCGCCGAGGACCCCGACTTCCTCGCCCAGACGACGGTCTTCGCGCATCAACTCCCGTTGCGGGTACGTCAGTTCCTCAACGAGTTTCGCCTTTTCGAGCCGTCTTCGGCCATCTGCCGTATCCTGGGCTACCCGATCGACGACGGCGAGATCGGGCCGACGCCGTCCCACTGGAAAGAGCGGCAGAAGCGCTGTCTCCCGGTCAAGGAGGAGATTCTGCTCGTGCTCCTCGGCTCCCTGCTGGGGGATGTCATCGCCTGGTCGACCCAGCAGGACGGGGCCGTGGTGCACGACATCGCTCCGGTCAAGGGCCATGAGAAAGAGCAGCTCGGCAGCGGCAGCGCCGAGGAACTGACGTGGCATACCGAGGATGCGTTCCATCCCTACCGCGGAGATTACCTCGGGATGATGTGCCTGCGGAATCCCGATCAGGTGCCGACGACCTTCGCCGCTCTCGACGTCTCGGGTCTGGATGCGGAAACCTTGAGCCTGCTGTTCCAGCCGCACTACACGATCCGGCCGGACGAGTCTCACCTGCGCAAGAACCGGGTGGGACCGGTCGCGGGGGGAGCGCTCGAAGCAGCCCACGAGCGCATCGAGAAAATGCATACCAGACCGGAGAAGATCCCGGTGCTGCTCGGCAGCAGGGAGGCGCCGTACTGCCGCCTCGACCCGTATTTCATGGATCCGCCCGAGGACCCGGAGGCACGCGCGGCGCTGCAGCGTCTGATCGAGCTGATGGATCATCGACTCGAGGACCTCGTCCTCGGCTCCGGGGAGATCTGCTTCATCGACAACTTCAAGGCGGTCCATGGACGGCGCCCCTTCAAGGCCCGCTTCGACGGCACCGATCGCTGGTTGAAACGAATCAACATTACCCGCGATCTGCGGCGCTCGCGAGAGGCCCGGCCGTCGTCGGAGTCGCGCCTTCTCCTGTAGATGGAAGCGGACGGAGTCAAAGCGTGAAGGGAATCGATCAGAGGATCGCCGAGCTGCCAGCCGAGAAGCTCGCGCTGCTGCTCGAGCGGTTGGGCCAGGCGCGGTCGCCGGCGGCGGAGGTGCCGGTGATCCGGCCGCGGCGGCGCGGCACGGACACCCGTCCCCTCTCCTTTGCCCAGGAGAGGTTGTGGTTCCTCGATCAGTTGGAGCCGGCCAGTAGCGACTACAACGTATCTCTCGCTCTGCGGCTGCGCGGGGCGCTCCGCGTCCCTGCCCTCATGCAGGCGCTGGACGAGGTCCAGCGGCGCCACGAGATCCTGCGCGTGAGCTTCCAGGACGTCGACGGCAGGCCGGTGGGGATCGTGACCGGAAGCCTGCGCTGCGTCCACGCGCAGATCGATCTCGGCGGCCTGTGCGAGCAGGACGCGGAGGTCCGGAGGCTGGTGCGGAGCGAGGCTCTGCGGCCTTTCGATCTGGGGCGGGGCCCCTTGCTGCGAGTACGCTGGCTGCGTGGAGTGGGGGAGGATACCGTGCTGCTCTTCTCCCTGCATCACATCGTGTGCGACGGCTGGTCCATGCAGATCCTCGTCGACGAAATCGCGTCGATCTACGCCGCTTACAAAGCGGGCCTGCCCTCTCCTCTCACGGAGCCGGCCTTCCAGTATGCCGACTTCGCCGATTGGCAACGGGAGTACCTCCAGGGCTCCAGGCTGGAGGCTCTGCTGCGGTATTGGGAGAGACAGCTCGGCGATGCTCCGCGCGACCTCGAACTCCACCAGACCGTGGCAGGCGAGCATCGCGGGGCCGCCTCCGAGCCCTTCGAGCTGAGCCGCGGAGCCGCCTCCGCGCTTTTGGCCCTCGGCCGTGAAGAGGGCGCGACGCCGTTCATGGTGCTCGCGGCGATCTTCGGCGCCGTGCTCCATCTCTGGTCAGGGCAGGAGGATCTCTGCATCGGGGCCAACGCGGCGAACCGGGGCCAGCTCGAAGTGGAGCGCCTGATCGGCTTCTTCATCAACCAGGTCGTCCTGCGCATCAGGCCGCGGCGTGGCGATTCCTTTCGCGCGTTGCTGCAACAGGTGCGGTACGTCACCTCGGAAGCCTACGCGCATCAGGATCTCCCCTTCGAGAGGGTGGTGGACGCCCTCGGCGTCGGCGGCGATCGCAACCGGATGCCGCTTTTTCAGGCGAAGATCGAATTTCAGAATATCGATCCCCCGGTGTCGCAGATTTCTGGATTGCAGCTCGAGGAGCTGGAGATCGGAGCCGTCCCGCTACGGTGCGATCTTTCGTTGACCGCGGCGGGATCGGCCGAGGGAATCGCTGGAGCCCTGAGCTACGACACCAGCAGGCTGCCGACTGAAACCGTGCGGGAAATGGCCTGGACTCTCTCGCGGACCGCCGAGCTCGCCGCCGCCGATCCGGATCTCCAACTGGCTGAGCTGGTGGCCAGGCTCTCCGGGGAGAGAGAGCGGCGGAGCGCCGCCGAACGCGAACGGCTGGCGCGGCAAGGGGTGGCGAGACTGAAGAGCGCACGCCGCAAGAACGTGCAGCTCTAGACCGAGAAAGGAATCGACGTGGAACCGAAGACCGGAATGCCGCTCCTGCTGAGCCCCCAGATCGGGGGAGAGAATCTCACCGCCTGGGCCGCGAGCAAGCGGGATCTGCTCACAAAGCTTCTGCTCGAAAACGGCGCCATTCTCTGCCGTGGCTTCCGTCTCGACGGCGTCACGGATTTCGAACGGTTCATCGCCAAGCTTTCCAATGAGCTGCTCGATTACAGCTATCGTTCTACGCCGCGCAGCGAAGTGAGCGGCAAGATCTACACCTCCACCGAATACCCCCCGGACCAGGACATCCCGATGCACAGCGAGATGTCCTACACCCGGAGCTGGCCACGCAAGATCTGGTTCTACTCCGTCAAAGTGGCGGAGAGCGGCGGCGAGACCCCGATCGCCGACAACCGAAAGGTTTTTCAGCAGATCGATCCGAAGATCCGCCAGACCTTCGTCGATAAGGGGGTCATGTACGTCCGCAACTACGGCAGCGGGATCGACCTGCCCTGGGAGAACGTCTTCCAGACCGCGGACCGCGCCGAGGTGGAAGCGTACTGCCGTAGCGCCGGGATCGAATTCGAGTGGAATGGCGAAACCGAGCTGCGGACGCGTCAGGTCTGTCAGGCGACCGCCAGGCATCCGGAGACGGGGGAAGAGATCTGGTTCAACCAGGCTCACCTGTTCCACGTCTCGAGTCTCTCCCCGGCGATGCGCGACTTCCTGATCGAAGAGTTCGGCGAAGAGGGTCTTCCCCGCAACACCTACTTCGGCGACCACTCGCCCATCGAGGAGAGCGTTCTGGATGAAATCCGGCAGGTCTACGCGAGGAATCAGGTCGTTTTCCCCTGGCAGGAGGGGGACGTCCTGATGCTGGACAACATGTTGGTCGCCCATGGTCGCAGATCGTACACAGGCAGCCGAAAAGTGGTGGTGGGGATGGCCGAGCCCTGGTCGGGCGAGGCCCTCTGAACACCACGGGGAGAGCAGGTATGCAGCAGGAAGAGATGGCGCAGCTGGCAGGATTCCGACTATCACCCCAGCAAAGGCGGCTATGGGCCGAGGGACAGCGTCACGGCAGCGACTGGCAGAGAGTCGTGGCGACCGCGGTGATAGAGGGAGATCTCGATCTTGGCGCCTTGCAGACCGCCATGGCCGACGTCGTCGGCCAGCACGAGATCCTGCGCACCCGGTTCCATAGGCTTCGGGACGCGGCCTTTCCGCTCCAGGTCATTGGCGGACCGGAATGGAGCTGGTCTCTCCGGGAAGTTGGGGAGGAGAGCGAGGCCGAGCGGATGGCGGCGGCGCTCTCCTCGGGATGCCCCTGCACGCCCGCCACGAGCCCGGTTCTGCACGCCTCCCTGATCCCCCTGGACGCCGGCAGGCACCTGCTCGTGGCGAGCCTGCCGGCCCTGGCGTGCGATGCGACGGCGGTGTGCAACCTGATGCGCGAGATCGCGCGCTCGTATCACGGTACCGGCGAGCCCGAAAACCGGGAAGTCCCGCAATACGCCGACCTCGCCGAGTGGCAGAACGAGCTCCTGGAGTCAGAAGAGATGGCGGCCGGCAGGGCCTACTGGCAACAGCGAGACTGGGCTCTGCTGCCTCCTGTCTGTCCGCCGTTCGTGCGGACGACTGCCCTGGGCTTCCGTCCGCAGACGGTGCCGGTGTCCCTGGATCCGTCCGTGGCTCGCCGGCTGGAGGAACTCGCCGACGTCTATGGCGCGCCGGTGTCGTCCATCCTGCTGGCCTGCTGGCAGATCCTCCTGTGGCGGTTGGGAGGGGGCGGCGAGTTCGTCATCGACGTGGCTTATGACGGTCGACGTTACGAGGATCTGGCGGACGCGCTGGGACCGTTTACACGCTATCTGCCCTTCCCCTGCCGCCTTGAGTCCGGGTTGCCGTTCAGCGAGCTCCTAAAGCAGGTGGCCCAGAGGAGCGTTGAACTCGCCGAGTGGCAGGAGTACTTCGATCTCGACGGGGAGAGGAACGGCGCGCCCTCCGTCCAGTTCGCCTTCACAGATCCCGGGGCCGGCGGCGTGCTCTGGGACGGAGCCCTCCGCTTCCGGCTCGAGCGGATCCGTGCCTACGGCGAGCGCTTCACCCTCGCTCTCCTCGGTGACCGCGCCTCCGGCGCCCTCGGCATGGACCTTCACTACGATGCCGCCGTCATGACGCAGGGCGAGGCCGAGATCCTTGCCGGACGTCTGGCGCGGCTTCTCACGAGCGTGGCCATGGATCCGCGGCAGCTCATCGACGAGCTCGAAATTCTTCCGGACGACGAGCGCCGGATGCTCCTCACCGGATTCAATCCCGCGCCCGCGGAGATCGCGCCGGTCTGTTTCCAGGAGCTGTTCGAAAGGCAGGCCGAGCGGGGGCCGGAACGCACCGCGCTGGCCGCCGGTGGCCGGCAGCTCACCTATGGGGAGCTGAATGCGCGCTCCAATCGACTGGCACGCCATCTCGCAGCTCTGGGAGCGTGCCCCGAGACGCGGGTTGCGATCTGCCTTGGTCGCTCCACGGACATGGTGATCGCGCTGCTGGCCGTCTTGAAGTCCGGCGCCGCCTATGTGCCGCTGGATCCGGCCTTCCCACAGGAGCGGCTGGCTGCGATCCTGCACGACAGTGCCGCACGGCTGCTGATCTCGACCGCGGAGCTCCTCTCTGGCCGTCCTGATCCCGGCATCCCCCGCGTCTTGCTGGACGGTGATGCCGAAGTGATCGGGCGTCACTCCGTGACGAATCCCACGGTGCCCGTCGATCCCGCCTGCCTGGCCTACGTCATCTTCACGTCAGGCTCGACCGGCCGTCCCAAAGGAGTGGCTGTCGAGCACCGGAATCTGTTCGCCTACCTGGAGGGGGTATGCGAGCGTCTCGCCGTCGCCGACGCCAGCTACGCGACCGTCTCGACCTTTGCCGCCGACCTCGGCCATACGGCGGTGTTCCCAGCCCTCGCCACCGGTGGCTGCCTGCACGTGATCTCGGCCGAGCAGGCGACCGATCCCGGTCAATTGGAGGCCTACTTCCGGGAGCATTCCGTCGATTGTCTGAAGATCGTACCGTCGCACCTGTCCGCGCTCCTGGCCGCCGCGCAGGGGGGGGTGGCCCTGCCGCGGAAGAGGCTGATCCTCGGTGGCGAAACCTGCCCGTGGGATTTGATCGAACGGGTGCGGGCCTTGGCTCCGGAGTGTGTGATCCTCAACCATTACGGGCCTACGGAGACCACTGTCGGCGTCACCACCTTCCCGGTCGGGAGTCGCGGCGACGTCTCCGCGGCCGCCTCGGTGCCAATTGGCCGTCCCCTGGCCCATGCCCGGGTCTATCTCCTCGATGCGTTGGCTCAACCCGTGCCCCTGGAGCGCCCGGGAGAGGTCTACCTGGGCGGTGGGAGCATTGCCCGGGGTTATCTCGGGGACCCGCGCCTTACCGCCGAGCGTTTCCTTCCCGACCCCTTCAGTGTCCAGCCCGGGGGCCGCTGCTATCGCACTGGCGATCGGGCGCGGTGGCTCCTGTCCGGGGATCTGGAGTTCCTCGGCCGCGTCGACGACCAGCTCAAGATACGGGGCTTCCGGGTCGAGCCGAGGGAGATCGAAGCCGTCCTGGAGAGGCATCCGGCGGTCGCCGCGGCCAAGGTCGTCGGCCGGGAGGCCGCTCCGGGCGATCTGGCGCTGGCGGCCTATGTGGCCGTCGATCCGCGGAGCGCCGGGCCGGTTCACCGGCTCCTGCGGCTACGTGCGGCAGGACGGCTGCGCGGGCAACCCCTGTTCGACCTGCCCAATGGGTTGACCGTCGCTCACATGAATGAGAGCGAGACCCGGTTCCTGTTCCGGGAGATCTTCGATCAGAGAGCCGGTTTCCGGCACGGCATCCAGTTGCCGCCCGGCGCCTGCGTGCTCGACGTGGGAGCCCACATCGGCCTCTTCTCGATCCTGGCCGCCCAAGGGTGTCCGGGGGCGCGGGTCTTCGCTTTCGAGCCGGTCCCGGCCATCTTCCGTGCCTTGAAAATGAACGCCGAGCTCTATGACGGCATCCAGGTCTTCGAGTGCGGCCTCTGGCGGGAGAGCCGGACCACCGAGATCACCTATTACCCCCAGCTACCGTCGATGTCCGGGCTTTACGCCGACCGCGATCAGGAGCGGGAGATCGTGCGTTCTTTCATCCTGCAGCAGGACGAGAGTGGACGGGTGGCCGCCGACGGAACCCTCTTCGACGAGTTGCTGGAGAACCGACTGGCCAGCGAGGCCGTCCCGGTCTCGCTGCGGCGGCTTTCGGAAGTCCTGCGTGAGAACGCGATCGAGCGGGTCGACCTGCTGAAGATCGATGTCCAGAAGAGCGAGCACGACGTGCTGGCAGGGATCGACGAGGCGGACTGGCCGAAGGTGCGGCAGATCGTGGTGGAGGTGCATGACATCGAAGGCAGGCTGCGCAGCATCGTCGAGCTGCTCGAGTCGAAGGGCTATGAGACCGCGGTCGAGCAGGAGCAACCGCAGTCGAGCACGCCAATCTACGTCGTGAAGGCCCGGCGACCGCCGGCGGAGCTGGAAGGACCGGCCGGCGACCTGGGTGTCGAGACCGCATCGTCCTGGAGCAGCCCTGCCGCCGTCGTCCAGGATTTGCAACGCCATCTTCAGGCGGCACTCCCGGCGCATATGGTGCCTTCGAGCCTGACGTTGCTGCCGGAGCTGCCGCTGACCCCGAATGGGAAAGTGGACCGGCGGGCTCTGCCCGATCCGGGCGATGCCAGCGTCGACCTGCAGCGCCCATACGAGGCGCCGCGGACCGAGACGGAGCGGAGGCTCGCCGCGATCTGGAGCTCGGTCCTGGGGGCCCGGCGCTTTGGCGTGCACGACAGCTTCTTCGAGAGCGGCGGCCATTCGCTGCTGGCAACCCAGGCTCTCGCACGGATCCGCAAGGAGTTCGACGCGGAGGTGTCGCTCCGGACGTTCTTTGACCATCCTACCCTCGCCGGTCTGGCGCAGGCGATCGAGACGGCGGGACCGCGCATCGGAAGCAGGGAAGAACGGATCGTGAGCCTGGTGCGGGGCGCCTATCGGCGTGGCCGGTCCGCACTCGATTGACCCCGGGTCGAGACAGTAGCAGAGCAGCATGGAATCGGAGATTCGCGCATGGCAGAACCGGAGAGAGTAATAATCGACACTACCGAAGGGGGAGAGGAGGACGTCCTCGTCTTTCCCTCTTCGTTCGCCCAGCAACGGCTCTGGTTCCTGGCTCATCTGGAGCCGGAGAGCACCGCCTACAACTGCCACCGCTTCATCCGCTTCACGGGTGACCTGCGGTTGCAGGTTTTGGAGGCCGCGCTGCAGGCGGTGGTTGATCGACATGAATCGTTGCGCACCACCTTCGACACCAGTGACGGCGAAGCGGTGCAGGTGATCTCTCCTTGCTGGGATTTCGCCATGCCGGTGATCGATCTGGAATCGTTGTCCGGTGACCAGCAGGAAAGCGAGGCGCAGCGGCTCGCGCAACAGGCAGCCGACCACCGTTTCGACCTTCGGCGGGGCCCGCTCCTCAAGGCGTGTGTGCTCAGGCTCGGTCCGGAGACGACGTTGCTCCTCTTCACGCAGCATCACATCGTCACCGACGGCTGGTCGATGAGCACGCTCCTGGGAGAGATCTCGGCGCTGTACCGGGCTTTCGTCGAAGGACGTCCTGCCCGGCTGCCCGAACTCTCCATCCAGTACGCGGACTTCGCCGTATGGCAGCGCGAGCGGCTGGCCAGCACGGCGATGACGGACCACCTCGCCTACTGGCGACAGCACCTGGCGGGCGCTCCGGAAGCGCTGGCCCTCCCCTATGACCGGCCGCGCTGGCTGGCCAATCAGGGCTCGCAGGGACTGGTGGAGTCGCCGGTCAGGCTGTCGCTGGAACTGTCGCGCGCCTTCGGTGGGCTGGTCCAGCGCCGGGAAGCCACACTGTTCATGGGCCTGCTGGCGCTCTTCGAGGTGCTCCTCCTGCGCTGGACGGAGCAGGAGGATTTCGTCGTCGGGACGCCGGTGTCCGGGCGCCAGCAGGTCGAAACCGAAGCCGTGATCGGATTCTTCGTGAATACGCTGGCCCTGCGGGCGACGTCCGCGCCCAGCGCCACCTTCAGCCAGCACCTGGCGCAGGTGCGAGCCGAGGTTATCGAGGCTTTCGCCCACCAGGAAGTCCCGTTCGAAAAGGTTGTGGAAGAGGTGCGACCGGACCAGGGCCGGAGCCAGGCACCCCTGTTCCAGGTGCTCTTCACGGTGGACCATCAGGGTGCCGCCCAGGACCGGGCCTTCCAGCTCCCCGGTCTCAGGATGAAGGTCTTGAAGTCCAGGGCGAGCTCCGCCAAATTCGATCTGAGCCTGTTCGCTTTCGCGGCTGAGCGTCTCGGGTTCGCCATCGAATACCGCAGCGATCTGTTCGAGGCTCCGACGATTCAGCGGCTGCTCGGCCACCTCGAGAATCTGGTGGCCGCGGTCGTCGCGTCCCCTGAGGCCCCCCTGGGATCGCTCGAGCTGCTGAGCGGGCCGGAGCGGCAGCAACTGCTCCGCGAATGGAATGACGCCGAGCGCGAGTACCCGCGGGAAGGCGCGATCGACGAGCTCTTCGCCGCTGAGGCGGCGCGGCGACCCGATGCGGTCGCCGTCGTCTGGCGGGATCATGCTCTCACCTACGGCGAACTCGACCGCCGTTCCGGACAGCTCGCGACCTATCTCCGGCGGTGCGGCGTCGGCCCCGAGGTTCCGGTGGCGGTCTACCTGGAGCGCAAGCCGGAGATGGTGATCGCGCTGCTGGGGATCCTCAAGGCCGGTGGGGCCTTCGTTCCCCTGGATCTGTCCTACCCGGAGCAACGGCTCGCCCTCATGATCGAGGACAGCGGAGCTCCCATGCTCCTGACGGAGCGGCACCTGGCGGATCGTCTTCCCGCTTTCGGAACCGCGGTGGTCCTCCTGGATCAGGTCTGGCCGGCTCTCGCCCAGGAGCCGTCGTTCGTGCGCGCGAACGGAGGCGGCGCGGGCACGGCCTACCTGATGTACACCTCCGGCTCGACCGGCCGTCCGAAGGGGGTGCGGGTTCCCCATCGCGGCGTGGTCCGTCTGGTGAAGCAGGATGCCTACATCCCTCTGGGCGAGGAACAGGTCTTCCTGCAGGCGGCGCCGACCTCCTTCGACGCTTCCACGTTGGAGATCTGGGGACCGCTGCTCAACGGCGGCAGGCTGGTCCTCTACGCCGAAGAAGACCTGTCCCCCGAACGGTTGGAGAGGGCCATCTCGCAGCATGCGATCACCACCCTGTGGCTCACCGCGGGCCTCTTCCACCAGATGGTGGACGAGAGAGTCGAAGGGTTCTCGGGCCTCGAGCATCTCCTGGCGGGGGGCGACGTGCTCTCCCCTTCCCGGGTCGAAAGGCTCCTGCGCGAGCAGCCCGGAATTCGTCTGATCAATGGCTATGGACCGACCGAAAACACCACGTTCACCTGTTGCCAGCAGGTGACGGAGCCGCCGCCTCCCGGCGGCACGGTCCCGATCGGCCGTCCCATCGCGAACACGCGGATTTACGTGCTCGACCGCTGGTTGCAGCCGATGCCGGCCGGCGCCTTCGGCGAGCTGTACGTGGGCGGCGATGGGCTGGCCCGCGACTATTCGAATCAGCCGGAGCTCACGGCGGCGAAGTTCGTGCCCGATCCGTTCGCCCGCCGGCCGGGAGAGCGCCTCTACCGTACCGGCGATCTCGTCCGCTGGCTGGCGCCGGGCGTTGTCGAGTTCGCCGGCCGCCGCGACGGCCAGGTGAAGCTGCGCGGCTACCGCGTCGAGCCGGGCGAGATCGAGGAGATCCTGAGCCGTCACGAGGCGGTGCGGGAGGCCGCGGTCGTCGTGCGCGAGGACCGGCCTGGCGACAAGCGGTTGCTGGCCTACGTCGTGCCCGCTCGCGGCGACGCACGCCTCGCGGAGGAACTGGCGGCCGACCTGCGCCGCCAGGTGCCGGGCTACATGGTGCCGTCGGCGATCACCTGCCTGGAGAGCCTCCCGCGGAATCCCAATGGCAAGGTGGACCGCAAGGCCCTGCTGGCAGTTCGGTCGCTACCGGTGCGGACCGACCCCGAGGAAGATCTCGCCGACCAGGACAATCCGACCGAGGCGGTCCTGGCCGAGATCTGGGCCGAGGTGCTGGGCCGCGAACGTGTGGGGACCCGCGACAGCTTCTTTGATCTCGGCGGCCACTCGCTGCTGGCCATGCAGGTGGTCTCGCGGGTGCGGAAGGTGTTCGCCATCGACCTGCCGGTCCGTACCCTGTTCGAAGCGGAGACGGTCAGCGGCCTGGCGAAGCACGTCGAGCAACTCCGGAGGGCCGACCTCCGGCTCGACCTGCCGCCGATCGTGCCGGCGCCGCGGAGCGGCCCGATCCCGCTCTCCTTCGCGCAGCAGCGGCTCTGGTTCGTCGATCAGCTCCTCCCGGGCAGCTCCACCTACAACGTCCCCGCCGTCTGGCAGCTCTCGGGACGCTTCCGCTTCGCCTCGTTCGTCGCGGGAGTCAACGAGATCGTCCGCCGCCACGAATCGCTGCGGACCACGTTCCCCTCCTCCACGGACGGTCCGGTGCAGCAGATCGCACCCCCCGCCTTCCGGCGCCCTCCGGTGGTCGATCTGGTCGGCCTGCGGCCGGAAGATCGCGCCGTGGAAGCGCGGCGGCTGGCGGCCGCCGAGGCCTGGCGGCCCTTCGATCTGGTGCGCGGACCGTTGCTCCGGGTGGCGCTCGTGCGGTTGGGGGAGGAGGAGACGCTCGCCCTGGCGACCCAGCATCACATCGTGAGCGACGGCTGGTCGCTCGGGGTCCTCGGCCGGGAAATCGCGATCCTGGAGGAGGCGTACGCGAGCGGCCGGCCCTCACTGCTGCCCGAGCTGCCGGTCCAGTACGCGGACTTCGCGATCTGGCAGCGCAGGGCGCTCGCGGGAGGAGCGGTCGAGGCCGAGATCCGGTACTGGCTGGAGCAGCTCCACGACGCTCCGGCGGTCGCGGAGCTCCCCCTCGACCGGCCCCGCGCGCTGACGCGGACCGATGCCGGGGCGGTCCGCTCCCGCAGGTTGTCCCAGGACCTCACGGACGCGCTCAAGCTGCTCTGCCGGCGGCAGGGAGCGACCCTGTTCATGGGTCTGCTGGCGGGCCTGCAGGCGTTGCTGGCGCGTTACGCCCGCAAGCCGGATGTCAGTGTCGGCACGCCGATCGCCGGGCGCAACCACGTCGAGGTAGAGGGGCTGATCGGCTTTTTCGTCAACACCCTGGTGCTGCGCACCCGCATGGAGGACGATCCCTCCTTTCAGGATCTCGTGCAGCGGGTTCGTACCCTCACACTCGACGCCCATGCTCATCAGACCGTGCCCTTCGAGGAGCTCGTCGAGCGGCTCCAGCCCGAGCGCAGCCTGACCTCCACACCGCTCTTCCAGGTGATGTTCGTGGTGCAGAACAACGCGGGCTGGGGGAGAGGGCTGGCCGGCCTGCGGGCGAGGACCGCCGACATCGAGAGCCGCACCGCCAAGTTCGACCTCACCATGAGTGTTTCCGAGGACGCCGGCGGCCTGCAGGTCTCTCTCGGATACAACACAGACCTCTTCGACGCCACCACGGCGATCCGTCTGTTGGGCCACCTCGAGCGGTTGCTCGCCGCCGCCGCCGCCGCCCCGGGCCTTCGCGTCTCGGAGCTTTCGTTCCTCCCGGATGCCGAGCGCGCGCACCTGCTGGAATGGAACGACACCCGCCGCCCCTACCCCCGCGAGCGCTGCCTCCACGAGCTCTTCGCGGAGCAGGCGCGGCGCGCGCCCGACCGCACGGCGATGGTCTGGCCCGGCGAGGCCATGAGCTACGGCGAGCTGGACCGCCAGGCCAACCGGCTGGCCCACTACCTGCGCGGTCTGGGCGTCGGCCCCGAGACCCGGGTCGGCCTGATGCTGAAGCGTTCGCCGGCGACGATCCTGGGGATCCTGGGCATTGTCAAGGCGGGCGGAGCGTACGTGCCTCTCGATCCGGCGT
>Ga0070665_100001131_pt1 | contig 32798 bp, 24 predicted proteins | sample KBSS13metaG_FD_65862 | JGI IMG/M metagenome (GOLD analysis project Ga0070665, IMG submission 65862) | Switchgrass rhizosphere microbial communities from Kellogg Biological Station, Michigan, USA - KBS S1-3 metaG | ecosystem: Host-associated > Plants > Roots > Rhizosphere > Soil ... | reverse complement strand
GCTCGCGCAGGCGATCTACCGTGAAGGCGCGAAGAACGTCGTCGCCGGCGCGAACCCGATGGACATCAAGCGCGGCATCGAGAAGGCGGTCGAAGCGGTCACCGCCGAGATCAAGCGCATGTCGAAGCCGGTGAGCGGCAACATGGTGGCCCAGGTCGGCACGATTTCGGCCAACAACGACGAGACCATCGGCAAGATCATCGCCGATGCGATGGACAAGGTCGGCAAGGACGGCGTCATCACCGTCGAAGAGGCCCGGACGCTCGAGACGTCGCTCGACGTGGTCGAGGGCATGCAGTTCGACCGCGGCTACCTGTCGCCCTACTTCGTGACCGATCCCGAGCGGATGGAAGTCGTCCTCGAGAACCCGGTCATCCTGATCCACGAGAAGAAGATCAGCTCGATGAAAGATCTGCTCCCCGTGCTCGAGCAGGTGGCGCGGCTCGGCCGCCCGCTGCTGATCATCGCGGAGGACATCGAAGGTGAGGCGCTCGCGACCCTCGTCGTCAACAAGCTGCGCGGCACGCTGCAGGCCGCCGCGGTCAAGGCGCCGGGCTTCGGCGATCGCCGCAAGGCGATGCTCGAAGACATCGCGATTCTCACCAGCGGGCGCGCCATCACCGAGGATCTCGGGATCAAGCTCGAGTCGATCAAGATCGACGACCTCGGCAAGGCGAAGAAGGTCACCATCGACAAGGACAACACGACGATCGTGGAAGGCGGCGGCAACACCGACGCGATCCAGGGACGCGTGAAGCAGATTCGCGCGCAGGTCGAAGACACGACCTCGGACTACGACCGCGAGAAGCTGCAGGAGCGGTTGGCGAAGCTCGTCGGCGGCGTGGCCGTCATCAAGGTCGGTGCGGCCACCGAGACCGAGATGAAGGAGAAGAAGGCGCGCGTCGAGGATGCGATGCACGCGACCAAGGCGGCCGTGGAAGAGGGAATCGTTCCCGGCGGCGGCGTGGCGCTGCTCCGCGCGTCGAAGGTGCTCGATGGCCTGAAGCTCGGCGGCGATCAGCAGATCGGCGTGAACATCGTGAAGCGCGCGATCGAAGAGCCGATGCGGTGGATCGCCACCAACGCGGGACACGAGGGATCCATCGTCGTGCAGCGCGTGCGCGATGCGAAGGACTCCGAAGGGTTCAACGCGCTGACCGACACCTACGAGGACCTCGTCAAGGCCGGCGTCATCGACCCCGCGAAGGTCGTCCGCTCGGCGCTGCAGAACTCCTCGTCGATCGCCTCCCTCCTGCTCACGACCGAAGCCCTCATCTCCGAGATCCCCGAGGAGAAGAAGGAAGCGCCGGCCGGAATGCCGGGCGGCGGCGGTATGGGCGGAATGTACTAGAATTAAGAATTAGGAATTCTGAATTCAGAATTCGTGCTTCTAAATTCAAAGGGCCCGGCAGGAGAAATCCTGGCCGGGCCTTTTTCGCGTTCTGACCTTCTAACTTCTACCTTCTAAGTTCTAACTTTCAAAACCTTATCGCAGCGTGAACGTGAGCTCGATCGTGATGAGGACCGGGACGGCTTCGCCGAGTCTGGTGCCCGGCGCAAAGCGCCACTTCCTCGCCGCGACGACCGCCTGTTGATCGAGGCCGAACGTCGGATCGAGCGAGCGGATCACCTGCACGTCGCCGACACTGCCATCCGGCTTGACCACGCACTCCAGCAGCACGGTTCCCTGCACCTTCGCGCGCATCGCGTCGGAGGTGTACTGCGGGCGCTCTTCGTGGAGCACGCGCGGAAGCGTCACGCCGTTCCCCGGGCGATACGCACCTCCGCCCGTGCCGCCGCCGCTGCCGGGACCGAGACCTGAGCCGGTTCCAGGTCCAACGCCGGTGCCGGTGCCTGTGCCTGCTCCACCGCCGGTGCCCGAGCCCTGTGACAGCGTCGGGGGACCAGGCGGGGCTTCAATGGCCCCAGGCAACGAGTCCTGAGCTGCGGCGAGACTCTTGGCCGGGATGTTCAGCTGAGCGACCGGATCGGGCTCTTTCTTCACCTCCTGCATTTCCATCTTCGGAGGCTTCGAGACCGGAACGGTAATCTTGTCCTTGCCGGGCATTTCCGCCTGACGAGGCGGTTCCTTCATGCGATTGCCGCCACCGCCGCCGCCTCCGCCCGGCCCCGGTTGACTCAACCAGATGATGTTCGTGTTGGGCTGCTCAGGCAAGAGCGCCGGCGTCACGGTCTTGGCGGCGCCAAAGCGAACGCCCAGGAAAATGACGAGGGCAAAAACGATGTGCGACAGAAGCGAGCCCGCGAGCGCGGACGGAATTCGCTTCTGCTGTTGTTCGAAGAGAAACGGGACTTCGGCCGGATGGGCCCCCTCAACGTGAAAAGACAGATGGCCGGCCGACTCGTTTACACGGATTTCTGGCGCCGGGGTTTCGGACATCGGGAATGTTGTGGGACTCGTAGAGATATTGTTGCGCACCGGTCCGACGGCTGCAACTGCAAAAGGAGTGCCTCGAAACTCGGCCATGTTTGCTAAGACGACGAATCGTCAGCCCCGGCCGGTTGTCCGGAATCCGAAAAAAGCCCGACCTCAATCTCTAAACGCGTCCGGTCCAGGCTCCGATCGCGGCGTTACCGCCGCCGTACGAGAACATGACCGCCAGCGCGTCGGCCGCGCGGGGCTCGCTGTGCACGGCCACGAGAATGCCGCCTCGTGCGACCAGCGCCTCGAAGATTCGTCCGTCGTGGGCCTGAAATCCGACGCGTCGCATCGTCCCCGCCAGGCCGGCCTTCTCGAGATCGCGCGTGTTTCCCTGCAGCGCGTCCACCATCGGCCCATGCAACACGGACGGTCCGACGCCGGGGATATCAAGCGTCCCTCCGGCGGTGCCGAGCGACTTCTCGAGCAGCGCCGCGGCCTCAGGCGTGTGCTTCGCAAGGATGGTCAACGACGCGGGCGGCAGCCCCGCATTCATCAGCGCGGCAATCCCTTTGGTCGCCCACGCGACATCCTGAAACACCCCGACCGTGAACCGTCCTGCCTCGACTTCAACCATGGCCGTGTAATGTATCACGGTGGGTCAGGTAGGTCTGGTAGGTCAGGTGGGTCGGGTGGATCAGGTGGGTCGCGTTGGTAAAGACGATGTGTGATGTCGCGATCGTGGGTGGCGGGCCGGCCGGCGCGGCAGCGGCGTATCGTCTTGCTCGCCGCGGCGCGCGCGTCACGGTGTTCGACGGATCGCGTCCTCGCGAAAAACCGTGCGGCGGCGGCGTCACCGGCCGTGCACTGGCGCTGGTCAGCGACGCCATCAATCCATCGAGTTTTCCCAATACGGTCATCCGGTCCGCGCGATTCACACGGAGCCTGTCCTCGAGAGTGGATGGTGTGCCTCGAAATCCATCCTCCGACGTCGGAGGCAGATCTCGGAGTTTGCGAGCGGGGTCGGAGAATCACGCACCGGTCGAGCCGGGAGTACAGGTGTCGCTCGATCGCGACGCTCTTGTGGTGGTCAGCCGCGCGGTGTTCGACGAGGCGATGCTGAACGCCGCGCTCGACGCGGGCGCCTCGCTGCTGCCCTCGCGCGTCTCGGACGTGACGGTCGACGCGCACGGCGCGACGCTCCGGACGGCCGACGGCGGCACGCATCGGGCGTCCTACGTGATCGGCGCGGATGGTGCCAACAGCCTGGTCCGCCGGCGACTCGCCGAGCCGCTCCGTCGCGATCAGCTGTCGATTGCCACCGGCTACTTTGCGCACGGCGTGACGAGCGACGAGATCGTCATCGAGCTCACACCGGATCCGCCCGGCTACATCTGGTCGTTTCCCCGGCCCAACCACCTCGCCATCGGCATCTGCGCGCAGGCCGATACGCCCGCCACCCCTGAGAGCCTTCGCTCGCACGTGCGGCGATGGATCGCGGCGACACGGATCGCGGAAGGCGCACGGCTCGAACCTTACGCGTGGCCGATTCCGTCTCTAAGCGCGCGGGACTTCGAGGAGCTCGCCTTTGCGGGACCGCGCTGGGCGCTCGTGGGCGACGCCGCGGGGCTGGTCGATCCCATTACGCGCGAGGGAATCTTCTTCGCGCTCGCGTCGGGACACTGGATCGCTGAGGCGTTGACGGGTGAGGCCGTGACGCAGATGTACTCCGCGTCGGTTCGAGACGAGGCGATCCCGGAGTTGACGCGGGCTGCCCGGCTCAAGGCCGGCTTCTTCAAGCCCGCCTTCACCTCGCTGCTGATGCGGGCACTGACGAAGAGCCAGGCCATCCGTTCAGTGATGGCCGATCTGATTGCGGGGCGACAGACGTACGCGGCATTGAGATGGCGGCTGCTGAAAACCTTCGAACTGAGCCTGGCCTGGCGTATTCTCACGTCAGCCGTTGACGACTGACGCACACCGGTCTCCGTCTTACGTAAGCTGCGCATAAGGTTCCACCGGCTGCGTTCAGGCCAGGAGCCGCGGGGAACGGTGGTACAATTGCAGCTTCAAGGAGCGACATCATGGGACGTCTTGGACTGCCAGAACTGCTCGTCATTCTGGCGATTGTCGTCGTTATCTTCGGGGCAAACCGCCTGCCCGGCCTGGGCCGCGGCATCGGCGACGCGATCAGGGGTTTCAAGGAAGGCATCAAGACGGACGAGGACAAAGACGAGAAGAGCGACAAGAGCCGCAAAGCGTCATAGCACCACCCGGCTCTCCCCTACCCGCCGGGTCACGCGCTCGCGATCCAGGTATTCGAGCAACGGGATCGCAAATTTCCGCGACACGCCGAATCGATCTTTGAAGGTGGCCACGTCGATGCGCGCTCCAGCGCCGCCTGACGCCTTGAGCGCCGTGACCTCCGCCTTCAGCTGCTTCAGCGCGTCGTCGTGGAATAAGAGCGTATCCACCTTGACCAGCGTCTTCTGACGCAGCAACAACTTCACCATCCGATCGATCACGGGCGCGGGAGCGCCGACCTGACTCGCGATCGCCGCCGCGTCGGACGGCTTCAGCCCTCCGTCGCGATAGGCGCGCTCGAGTCGTTCGCGCACACGCTCTTCTTCGGGCGTGAGCTCCATGCGGTACGTCGCCAGCGCGACCCGGTCCGTGAGGATGACGATGGGAGGAACCGTCTTCGCGAGATCGTCCAACGTGCGATCGAATATCGACGGGTGGCTGCGGGCGAAGAGCTGTTCGCGTAGTTCCTCGCGTGGCAGGCCGCCCGACAGCGGCTGGCTCTTGTGGTGGGCCGTCAGCGTCTGCACGACAGCCTCGCGGAGGCGCGCGTACACCGTTGCGGATACGAGGACATCGCCCGCGCGAATGACCTGCCCCGCGGCAACGAGCGCATTGGCTCGCGCATCGACCTGTTTCGGATCGATGCCCGCCCGCCAGGTCAACGCATCGAGCGCCAGACCGGCTGGTCCCGCATCATCGACCATCACCCCGACCGCCCGCAGTTCGGCGTCGGTGCGGTCACTCGAGGCCGGATCGAACACTAACCGCTGACATCGCTGGAGCGCCGCCGCCGTGCGGATCGCCGTGCGCGGCGGACTCGGATCCAGGATCAGCCCGCCGCCGATCGTCACCGACGGCGAATACGCGCGCAGAATAAATCGGTCGCCGCGCGTGAGTACGGCCGGTGCTTCGAGTCGCAGCCGTGCGAACGTGCTCATCCCTGGCTCCAGCGTCAGACCGGCAGAGCCCGGCTCGCCCCGCCGAGGTACTGGAGCTGCGGAGGCGGGACCGATCAGCGCCACGCGTCCCAGAATCTCGGCGGTTCCCTGGTGAAATCGCACGCGCGCGCCGTGCTTCAGCGCCTTTGCGCCGGGAAGGAGCTCCAGCGTCGCATCGGCGATCCGCGATTCGGCGAACGCGCCAGGCGTGACCAGCGCCTGCCCGCGCGCGATGTCGTCGACCTCGACACCCGAGAGGTTGATCGCTGTGCGCTGCCCCGCTACCGCGATGGTCTGTCGCTCACCGTGCACCTGCACGCCGCGCACTTTGACCCGGCGGCCGCCGGGAGCGACGAGCAATTCCGCATCGGGGGCGACGCTGCCCGACACCAGCGTGCCCGTGACGACAGTTCCGAACCCCTTCATGGTGAACACGCGATCGATCGGCAGCCTCGTGACGCCGTGAGACTCGCGGCCAGTCGCGCGGCGGCTCACGTCCATCAGCGCTGCGACCAGCGCGTCCATCCCGTCGCCGGTCTTTGCTGACACTGGAACGATCGGCGCGCCTTCGAGGAAGGATCCCGCCACGAGCTCGCGCACTTCCATCGTCGCGAGCTCACGCATTTCGCTATCAGCCAGGTCGGCCTTCGTCAGCGCGACAAGGCCCGCCGGGACGCGCAGCAAACGGCAGATGTCGAAGTGCTCGCGAGTCTGTGGCATCACCGATTCGTCGGCCGCGATGACGAGCATCACGAGATCGATTCCGCCGACGCCGGCGAGCATGTTCTTGACGAAGCGCTCGTGGCCCGGAACGTCGACCAGCGCCACATTGGCATCGCCGATCGTCCGGTGCGCGAACCCGAGGTCGATCGTGATCCCGCGTGCCTTCTCTTCCTTGAGACGGTCGGGATCGATCCCCGTCAAGGCGCGCACGAGCGCGCTCTTGCCGTGATCGATGTGGCCGGCGGTTCCGATGACGATGGAGCGCATGGGGTCAGATCTCGCGTTTCTCGGAGGCGAAGCAGCGGCGAGAAATGCGACATCTGACCCCAATCACCGTCTTCCGCCCTTCCGACCCTGGCGTTCGCGCCGACCCGGGCGTTGCTTCCGACGCTTCTCTGTTTTGGGCACGCTCTTGCTGCGCCGGGAGCCGCGCTCGCCTTCCCGGACACGTTCGAGGATCTCCGACAGGCCGAGGTCCACCTGCCGCATCTCCATGTTGACCCGGATGACCTGCACCCGCACGCGGTCCCCGAGACGGTAGACCTTGTGCGTGTTCTCACCGACCAGCGCGTGGGTGCTGTCGACGAACTTGTAGTAGTCGTCGGCCATCGTGGAGACGTGCACCATCCCTTCGACGAAGTGTTCGATCAGCTCGATGAACAGTCCGAACGCGGCGACGCCCGTGATGTAGCCCTCGAATTCATCGCCGACCTTGTCGGCCATGAATTTCACTTTCTTCCACTGCAGCAGCTCGCGCTCGGCATCGTCGGCGCGCCGCTCCATTTCCGACGTGTGCCGGGCGACCTCGGGCAGCTCGTCGGTCCACTCTTCCCGCGTCTCCTCGGTCAGCAGGCCATGACGGGCCGCGCGAAGAGCACGGTGCACGACCAGGTCGGGATAGCGGCGAATCGGTGACGTGAAATGCGTGTAGCTGGGAGACGCGAGGCCGAAGTGCCCGAGGTTCTCGGGCGCGTACCGCGCCTTCTGCATCGTTCGCAGCATCAGCATCGCAATCGGTTTTTCTTCCGGCTTTCCGTGGATTTTCTCGAGCAGCTTCTGAAAATGTCTCGGCCGCAGCGCATTCACCGGCGCGCCGAGGCTGTAGCTGAAGCCCGAGATGAACTCCTCGAACTTCGCAATCTTCAGGATGTCCGGCTCCTCGTGAATCCGATAGAGCGCAGGCGCCTTCTGCGTCTCGAGGTGCGTGGCGACCGTCTCGTTCGCCAGGAGCATGAACTCCTCGATCAAGCGATGCGCGACGTTGCGATTGAGCGCGATGATCGCCTCGACCACCCCACCCGCATCGATGATGACTTCGGCCTCCTTGATGTCGAAGTCGATCGAGCCACGGCGATGCCGCGCATCGTTCAGGATCTGGAACAGCTCGCGCATCATCTCGAACATAGGTACGAACGGCGCGTATCGCTTGAGCAACTCCGGATCGTGGTCGGTGAGAATCCCGTTGACCGCGGTGTAGGTCATCCGCTCGTTGCTGTTGATCACCCCGTCGTGGAACTCCTGACGGACAACCTGGCCGCGCCGATCGACTTCCATGAAACACGACTGCACCAATCGATCGACGTGCGGATTCAGGCTGCACAGCCCCGTGGCCAGCTCGGCGGGGAACATGTGCACGGCGCGCTCGGGGAAATACACCGACGTTCCCCGATCGTACGCCTCGCGATCGAGCGCGCTGCCCTCCTGCACGTAGTGGGAGACGTCCGCGATGTGCACGCCCAGCCAGAAGTTCCCGTTCGGCAGTTTCTCGATCGTGATCGCGTCGTCGAAGTCGCGGGCGTGCTCGCCGTCGATCGTGACCGTCGGCAGATCGCGGAAATCGGTGCGCCCGCGGATGTCCTTCTCGGCGACCGACGTGCCGAGGCGGACGGCCTCGGCGATGGCTTCTGGTGAATGCGTGTCCGAAATCCCGTACTTGCGGATGATGATCTCGGTATCGACCCCGGGCGCGTTGATGTCGCCGAGTACTTCGCTGACGTGGCCGATCGCGCCGCGGGTGGCCGAAGGCCAGCGCGTGAGCTCGACGATCACCATCTCGCCCGGCGACGCGCCGCCGTCCTGCCCGGGCGGGACGAAAACGTCCATCAGCACGCGGCGGTCGAACGGGATCACGTGGCCCATCCCGCTGTCGTCGCGGTCGTAACGGCCGACCAGCGAACCGGTCCGCCGCTCGAGAATCCTGATGATCTTGCCCTCGGCGCGTCCGCCCTCCTTGATGCGTTCGATTCGCACGACGACGCGATCGCCGTGCATTGCTTCGTCGAGATGCTGGTTGGGAATGTAAATGTCGCCGCCGGAGGGTTCGAGCGGACGTTCGGGCGTCACGAAGCCGTAGCCGGCCGGGTTCGCCTGGAGGCGGCCGACGTAGAGGTCCATCTTCTCGGGCAGACCGAAACGATTGCCCCGAATCTGAATGAGCTCGCCCGAGGAAACGAGCGACTTGACGTGCCGCTTGAACGACGTCTGGTCGTCCTTCGGCACCTTGAGCACTTGTAACAACTCGCGCATGCTGGCGGGGTGATGCACCCGCTCCCGCATCAGCGCGAGGACTTGATCGCGTGAAAACATCTGAATTTAGGCTAACAGAATTACTTGAAGGTCGCCGACGTTCGTGCCCGTGGGACCGGTGTGGATGAGATCGCCCAGCGAGTCGAAAAACACGTAGGCATTGTTGTCGTGCAGAAAGCGCGCGGGTACGAGGCCGGACGCCGCGGCGCGATCGAGCGTCGTCGAATCGATCAGGGCACCTGCCGCGTCCGTGGGCCCATCGATGCCGTCGGTGCCGACGCTGCACAACGCGCCGAGCGCTCCGGCATGGGCGAGCACGTCCGCCGCGGCCAGCGCGAACTCCTGATTCCGGCCGCCCTTTCCATGCCCGGTGACATGAACCGTGGTCTCGCCGCTCGAGACGATGCATGCGGGGCGGCGCAGCCCCGCGGCCCGCGCCAGGACCGCTCTCAGATGGGCGACGGCGGTCGTGCGCGCTTCACCAACGACCGGATCCTCGAGGCGCAGCACGTCGTAGCCGAGCGCGTTCGCCTTCGTCGTCGCGCCGCTCATGGCGTTGCGTCGCGACCCGATCACCGCCGATCGTGATTCGGCGATTCGTGGGTCCGTGGGCTTCGGCGTGTCCGGGATCTCTCCCTCCATCCCGCGACGGAGATGGGCGACGATCGCCGCCGGATACGCACTCTCTCCGCCAACGCGCCGGATCACCTCGAAGGCGTCGACGAATCGGCTGGAGTCGGCGACGGTCGGACCCGACGCGATGAAGCTCGGATCGTCGCCGACGACGTCGGAAATTATCAGCGTGTCGCACCGGCCGTTGGCGCGCGCCGCCAGCCATCCGCCTTTCACCGCCGAGAGATGCTTCCGGACCGTGTTCAGCGCGTGAATGTCGGCGCCCGCTCGCAGCAGCCGGTCGGTCGTCGCCCGCTTGTCCTCGAGCGTGAGTCCTTCCGCCGGCACCGCCATCAGCGCCGAGGCGCCGCCCGAGACGAGTACGAGCAGCCGTTCGCCGGGGTGGAGGCTTTCGGCAAGCGACAGCGCTCGGCGGCCACCGCGTTCGCTTTCGACGGTTGGAATTGGGTGGCCCCCGACAATCAGCTCGAACCCGTCAGGCACCGACGCCGGCGTCGACGCAATAACCAGCCCGGACCGGATGCGCGAGCCCAGGCGGCGAGCCGCGGCGGCGGCCATCGCCGGCGCAGCCTTGCCAGCGGCGACGATTCGCACGTCGTCACGGATCTGCACCGCACCCGCATGAAGCGCCTCATCGATGAGCGCTTCGGGCGCAGCCGCACCAATCCCCGCCCTGGCGATGGCCAGGAGATCGAGTCGGAGATCTGCGAGAGACCGCGTCAGTGTGTCTGCTTGGGATCGGACCAGGCTGAGAGACCGGTCACGACATCGAACTGCTTGAGGAGTGAGCTGACCAATTGTGGGGCGTTGTCTTGCGTGGAGAGTTGTTCGAGCTTGCCCATGATGCGGGAGAGCGCCGCTTCAACACCGGTAATCGCGCTCTCTGAATAGTAGTCCCGCTGTTGCTGTAGACAGCGGCGATGTTTGAGAAATTCTTCCCGGTAGAACTCGGTGAGCAAGTGCTGCGCGCTGATCGGCCTCGAATCACGAACGAAGCGTGGCATGCAGATCCTCGAGATGAATTGTCCCGTGTTATCAACGAGTGTAACGCCGTCTCAAAACGACTGTCAAGATTCCGTAAGCTGTTCTACCGGTTCCACGCCGCCACGACCCCGCCCAGGCACCCCACCGCCATGCCTCCGACAATGAGGGCGAGGCAGAGCTCAATCGGAAGAAAGCTGATGGACGACAGGTTGAGCGCGGACGCCAGGGGCACGAAGTAACGTGCACGCATGGCCAGAAACGCGATTCCGAGGGCCGCCAGGGCCACGATCGCACCGAGCCCGCCCTGGAGCACGCCCTCCATGATGAAGGGCCCCCGCACGTACGCGTGCGGCGCGCCGACCAGGTCCATGATCTCCAGCTCGTCACGCCTTGCGAACAACGCCAGGCGAACGACGTTTGCAACGGTCAGCGACGCCGCGACGGTCAACACCAGCCCGAGGAACAATCCGACGCCGCGAATGATGTTGATCGCCGAGACCACCCGGGTCAGCCATTGCCGATCGTAGCGAACATCGGCGACACCAGGCATCAGCCGCATCTGCGTCGCAAGACCATCGACGCCGCTGCTCACGCCAGGTCCAGGTCGAAGCTTGACCTCGAGCGACGCCGGCAGCGGGTTTCCACCCACGCTGTCGACCGCAGCGGCCAGATCGCCGAATGTCTGCTTGAAGCGTGCGAGCGCGGCCGTCTTCGAGACGTACTCGTGCGACGCGATGAGCTCCCCAGGCGTCAGCGCCGTCTCGAGCACCCGCCGCTCTTCTGCTGAGATGTCGTCCTTGAGATAAATCGACAGCTCGGCGGAATTGCTCCACTCGGCACCCAGCCGTTCGAGATTGGCGGTCACGGCAAGAAATCCGCCGAGGACGAACAAGGCCAGTGCAATCGTGAGCATCGACAGGAGGCCCGCCCGCCAGCCGCGCCACAGGCTGGTGAACGCCTCCTCGAGCGAATACCGCCACGCGCGCACGTCAGGCGACCTCGACGATGCGCCCGTGATCGAGCGTGACCGAACGGCGTCCCACGCGCCGGATCAGCTCGCGATCGTGCGTCGCGACCACGACGGTCGTGCCGCGGGCGTTGATTTCACGGAACAGGTTCATGATCTCGAGCGACAGATCAGGGTCGAGGTTGCCGGTCGGCTCATCCGCGAGCACGAGCTGCGGATCGTTGACGAGCGCGCGGGCGATCGCGATCCGCTGCTGTTCGCCTCCAGACAGCTCCTCCGGAAATGCGTTCATCCGGTGCTGCAGCCCGACCCACTTGAGGACCTGAAACGTCTTGCGCTGCTGTGTGGCGAGCGGCATCCCGAGGACGCGCATGACGAACGCGACGTTCTGAAAGACGGTGAAGCGCGGGATCAGCCTGAAGTCCTGAAAGACGAAGCCGACCGTGCGCCGGAACGTCTGCACCTGCGACGGGCTCAACGTCCTGAGGTCGCGCCCCAGCACCTTCAGCTCGCCCTCGCTTGGCAGATCCTCCCGCAGCAGCAGGCGCAGCAGCGTCGACTTTCCCGCGCCGCTCGGGCCGGTGAGGAAGACGAAGTCGCCTTTGTCGATGGTGAGCGAAAGATCGCGCAGCGCGTAGACGCCACGACTGTAAAACTTGGAAAGGTGATAGGTCTCTATCAACTTCGAGACGTTATATCACGCTTCGAGGGCGCGCTTGAGCAGATCGTTCACGCGTTTCGGGTTGGCTTTGCCGCCCGCGGCCTTCATCACCTTGCCGACCAGGAAGCCGAACGTCGTCGTCTTGCCGCCGCGGTACTGAGCCACGGGATCGGGATTCGCTGCGAGCACGTCCGCGATGAGCGCGACGATCTGCGCGTCGTCGTCAATCTGTGCCAGCCCTTCGGCGGCGACGATGTTGGCGGCGGTCAGAGTCGATCGGAACATCTTTTCGAAGACGCCCTTGGCCATCGATCCGCTGAGCGTGCCCTTGTCGACCAGCGCGATAAGGCCGGCGAGCCGTTCGGCGTCGAGCGGCGACGAGGAAATGTCGGAGCCCTGCTCGTTCAACGCACGCGCCAACTCGCCCATGATCCAGTTGCTCGCCGCCTTCGCGGGCGCTCCGGCTCGCACGGTCGCTTCGAAGTACTCGGCCAGGCCGCGGGACTGCGTCAACTGCGCGGCGTCGTACTCGGGCAGACCGAACGCCTCGATGAAGCGGCGGCGCCGGGCGCTAGGTAATTCGGGCATCGCCGCACGGATGCGCTCGATGCGCTCGGCGTCGAGGATCACCGGCGGCAGATCGGGCTCCGGGAAGTAGCGATAGTCGTGCGCCTCTTCCTTGCTCCGCATGGCGATGGTGCATCCGGCCGCTGCGTCCCACAGGCGCGTCTCCTGAACGACGCGGCCGCCTTCTGTGACGACGTCAATCTGACGCGCGATCTCGTGCTCCAGCGCCTTCTGCAGGAACCGGAACGAATTGAGGTTCTTCACCTCGGCCTTCGTGCCGAGCGCGGCCTCGCCGCGGCGACGCACCGAGACGTTGGCGTCGCATCGCAGGCTCCCCTCCTCCATGTTGCCGTCGTTCACGCCAAGCCACACGAGGATTGCGCGCAGATGGCTGAAGAATTCCGCTGCATCCGCCGCTGAGCGCAGGTCCGGCTCGGTGACAATCTCGATGAGCGGGACGCCGCTGCGGTTGAAGTCGACGTAACTCTTGCGATCGGCGTCCGCGAAGCCTTCGTGCAGCGATTTCCCGGCGTCCTCTTCCATGTGGACGCGCGTGATCCCCACGCGGCGCAACTCGCCCCCGGCCGGAAATTCGACAAGGCCGGCGGTGGCAATCGGGAGCTCGTACTGAGAAATCTGGTAGCCCTTGGGCAGGTCCGGATAGAAGTAGTTCTTGCGCGCGAAGACGGAGTACGGCTGCACGGCGCACCCGAGCGCAAGGCCGGCGCGAATCGCCATGTCGACCGCCGAACGGTTCAGCACGGGCAACGCGCCTGGAAGACCGAGGCAGACAGGACAGATGTGCGTGTTCGGCGCAGCGCCGAACGCCGCGCTGGATCCGCAGAAAATCTTCGTGGCGGTGAGCAGCTGCGCGTGGATTTCGAGGCCGATGACCGCCTCGAAATCACCTGTGGCCGACTCGCTCAGTTGATGCGCCGGGGAAGACAACCGCGAGCCCACGAAGTCACCAGCACGCCGGCGTCAGGCATTGGGTCCCGCGGCCAGCACTTCCGCGGTGACGCCCTGCTCGAAGGTCTTGAAGTTCTCGACGAACATCTTCGCCAGCTTCGTCGCCTGCTGGTCGTACGCCGCCGCACTCGGCCACGTACCCCGCGGCTTCAACACGTCGGCCGGGACTCCCGGACAGCTGGCCGGGATCTCGAGATTGAAGATCGGATCCTTCTCGAAAACCGTCCCATCGAGCGCACCTGACAACACGGCACGGATCATCGCCCGCGTATAGCCGATCTTCATGCGGGTGCCGACGCCGTACGGACCTCCCGTCCATCCCGTGTTCACGAGCCACACGCGAGCGTCGTGGCGCGCGATCTTCTCGCCAAGCATTCGCGCGTACCGGCTCGGATCCAGCGGCAGAAACGGAGCGCCGAAGCAGGTGCTGAACGTCGCCTTGGGCTCGGTCACGCCTTTTTCGGTGCCCGCGACCTTGGCGGTGTAACCCGAGAGGAAGTGGTACATCGCGGCTTCCGGCGACAGACGCGAGATCGGAGGCAGCACGCCGAACGCATCGGCCGTCAGCATGATGACGTTGCGCGGATGACCGCCCTGGCCCGATGCCACCGCGTTGTCGATGAACGAGATCGGGTACGCCGCCCGCGTGTTCTCGGTGTAGCGATCGTCGTCGAGATTGAGTTGCCGCGTCATCTCGTCTACGACGACATTTTCGAGGACGGTCCCGAAGCGGCGAGTCGTCTGGTAAATCTGCGGTTCGGCATCGGCCGACAGGCGAATCGTCTTCGCGTAGCAGCCGCCTTCGAAATTGAACACGCCCCGATCGCTCCACCCGTGCTCGTCATCGCCGATCAGCATCCGATCGGGATCGCTCGACAGTGTCGTCTTGCCCGTGCCGGAGAGGCCGAAGAACAGCGCGGTGTCACCGGCCTTGCCGATGTTGGCCGAACAGTGCATCGGCAACACGTTCCGCAGCGGGAGGATGTAGTTCAGCACCGAGAAGATCGACTTCTTCATCTCGCCGGCGTAGCTGCTGCCGACGATGATTACGAGCTTCTTGGCAAAGTTGAGCGCGATCATGACGTCGGAGTTGCTGCCATGCCGCGACGGGTCGGCCTTGAACGTCGGCGAGTCGATGATCGTGAACTCGGGCGCAGCCGCGTCAGCCGCCGCAGGATCGTCGATGAACAGGTTCCGGCAGAACAGGTTGTGCCAGGCGAATTCGTTGATGACGCGCACCGGCAAGCGATACGCGGGATCGGCCCCCGCGAAACAATCGAGAACGAACAGTTCTTTTCCGGTGAGCGAGCTGAGCACATCCTTGTGCAGAGCGTCGAATTGCGCCGGCTCGATCGGCCGATTCACCTTGCCCCACGCGATCTCACCTGCGCTCGTCGGCTCGCGAACCACGAACTTGTCGTTCGGCGAGCGGCCCGTGTGCTGTCCCGTCCGGCACGCCAGGGGTCCCTCGGCGGCGATCACGCCTTCGTTTCGACGAACCACTTCCTCGTACAGCACAGCTGCGGACAAATTCCAGCGCGCCCGATCGGTCCGGATGCCTTCCTGCTCCAAACCACGTGCGCGATCAACATCGGTGCTCATCAAACGCTCCCTAAGATTCGAAGAGCCAGCAACATACAGACAATCCGCCGATCGTACTCTGCAGGATGGGTCCCGTCAACAACTCCGCGGGATGCGGTAAACTGTAAACGTCTGCCGGAACGCATCGTAATCCTCTATGAATGACGCGCACCCCGCGGCCGAACTCGACGCCACAGACATTCCTGCCCGGCCGGCTGCGGCCGTACGCCGGGGACCTGCGGCGCCGCTTTCTGAAGATTCCCTTCTTGCCGTGGAAATTCGCGGTCTCGTCGAACGCGGCCAGATGGATGAGGCCCGCGAGCGGTTCGGAGAGCTCGTCACCCTTCATCAGCGTCGCGCGTCGAGAATCGCCTATCAGTATCTGCGCGACGCATCGGAGGCCGACGAAGCGGTCCAGGACGCGTTCCTCAAAGTGTTTTCACACATTGGCTCATATCGTGAAGCGTGGCCGTTTGAGGTCTGGTTCACGCGAATTCTCATCAACGGGTGCCTGGATCGCCGCAAGGCACGAAGCCGGCGCGACCGCTGGTTCGTTGGTGGCGAGGTCTCGAGCGCTGACGAAGCCCGGGCATCGGCGGCCACGACGAAATCGGATCCCGAGCACCGGCTGCTCTCTCGTGAGCGCCGGGCACGGCTGGCCGGCGCGATCGACCGTCTCGACGGACGGCAGCGGACGGTCTTCATGTTGTGCCACTACGGCGATTGCACGCCGAGGGAAGTCAGTGTCATGACGGGGCTGAACGAATCCACCGTCCGCGTTCATCTGTTCCGCGCCGCGCGCAAGCTGCGCGGCCTGCTCGGAGGACAACCGTGATCCACCGCGCGTCTCACCTCCAGGAAGAACGGCTGTTCGAATCGTACCTGGCGGAACGGTCCGGCGAGGCGCTCGATCCGCCGGTCGCCGAACATCTGGCCGATTGCGCGTCGTGCGGCACCCGCTATGCCGAGCTCACGACCTTCATGGACACGCTGCGCCGCGACGGCGACGCCGAAGCCGACGCTATCTTCACACCCGAGCGCCTGCGCGTTCAGCAGCAGCAGATCCTCCGGCGGATGTCGCTGGTCGGGCGGCCCGCGCGCGTCCTCAGCTTTCCCGGACGCATCGTCCGGCGCACGATAGACGCGTCGACGTCGCGCACCGCGCCGCGATGGGCCGCCGCCGCAGCGGCCGCCGGACTGTTCGTGGGAGTGGCGGTTGGTGCTTCGTTCCCATGGAGCTCGCGCCCGGCAGCGGGCCAGCGTCCCATGATCCAGGCCAAGGTGTCGCCGAGACCGGAAAGGGGCACTGGAGGCGTGGACAAAGTCGAGATCGCAACCGACGACGCCTTCCTCTCGGACCTCGAGGTCGCCCTCGAGCGGCCGCACACGCGCGAACTGCTGGCCTTCGACGCGCTCACGCCGCACGTTCGCGAGGTTCGAGATCAGCGTTAGGAACAAGCCGGGGTTCAAGGTTGATGGTTCAGGGTGCAGGGTGCTAAACCCGGAACCCCCGAACCCGGAACCCGGAACGAACCCCGAACCCGGCACCATGAACGCTGAAACCCGAATCCGCTACTGATGCCGTCCCTCATCTTCCGAAAGGGCCTCGATCTGAAGCATGCCGTGGCCGGCATGCTCGCCGACAACTATCACAGCGCGATCGTCGAACAGATCAAGGCGAACAACTTCACCCATCACGCTGGACGCCTTACCGTGCACCTCGCGCGCGAGTTCGGTTTCTGTTACGGCGTGGATCGCGCGGTCGACTACGCGTACCAGACGCGTGAGCGGTTTCCCGACCGGCGCGTTTTTCTCACCGGCGAAATCATCCACAACCCTCACGTGAACGACAAGCTGCGGTCGATGGGGATCCGGTTCCTCACCGACGAAGGCGAAGACGCCGATTCTCTGTCAGACGAGGACGTCGTCATCCTGCCGGCCTTCGGCGTGACCGTCGCCATGCTCGAGCGATTCGCCAAACGTGGCTGCACGATGATCGACACGACGTGCGGGTCCGTGCTCAATGTCTGGAAGAACGTGCGCCGCTACGCGGAAGGCGGCTACACCTCGATCATCCACGGCAAGATGTGGCACGAGGAGACCCAGGCCACGGCGTCGCACGCGGTGCAGTACGGCGGAAAATTTCTGGTCGTCTTCGACCGTGCCGAGACCGACATCGTCTGTGACTACATCCGCCGCGGCGGCGATCGCGAGGCGTTCCTGCAGCGTTTCGGGAAGGCCGCGTCGGCGGGCTTCGACCCCGACGTCGATCTTCAGCGCATCGGTCTGGCCAACCAGACGACGATGCTGATGACCGAATCGCTGGAAATCGGCGAGATGATCTGCGCGGCCATGCGCGACCGGTACGACGATGCGGGGCTTGCGGAGCACTACCAGGCCTTCGACACCATTTGCAGCGCGACTCAGGACCGGCAGGACGCCGTGGTGGCGCTCCTTCGCGAACAGGCCGTGGACCTGATGATCGTCATCGGCGGCTACAACAGCAGCAACACGGCCAACCTCGCCCGCCTGTGCCACGCATCGCGTCCGACCTTTCACATTGCCGATCCCGACTGCCTGGTGTCCCCGGACGAGATTCGGCACCGCCCGATCGGCTCGAAAACCGAGGCCACCGCCAGCGGCTGGCTTCCGCTCGATCGGCCGGTGTCGATTGGCCTGACGTCGGGGGCGTCCACCCCCGACAACCTGGTCGGAGCCGCCATCAGCAAACTCAGCGCGTTCTGCGCCTAAACGCCTGTCCGCAGGCCGGTTCCGTCGTAAAAAGTTGTCTCCCGCTAAACAGTTACGGTCTAGGCGTCGTAGTCCCTCAAGTAACTGCTTTCTCAGAGGTTTACGCATGAGGCAGACTTGGACGCACAGGCTGCTGCCGGCGCTCGTCGTGTTGGCGATTGCTGTTCCGGCACGCGGACAGTCGTTCGGCTTCGCGTGGTGGAAAGATGCGCAATTCCAGCACGACCTGGGGCTGACGGCGGACCAGTCCACACGAATCGACGCCATTTTCGAGGCAGCGATTTCGCAGCTCCGGTCGAAGAAACAGGAGCTGGACCGGCAGGAAGAGGAATTGTCGAAGCAGATCGCCGCCGGCGCCGACGAGGCGCTGGTCAGCAAGCAGGTCGACAAGGTCGAGGCCGTTCGCTCGAACATGAACAAGATGCGGACGTTGATGCTGCTGAGGGAGCGTCAGGTATTGACGCCGGACCAGCGGGTCAAGTTGAACAAGCTCCACGAAGAGTGGGAGCGCAATCACAAGAGGCCGTCACAACGGGACGTCAAGTAATGGAGAGACTGGGAATGAAACGGAACGGTTCAATCGGGTTGCTCACCGCGGTCCTCGCTGTGTCGGGTCTCGCCCCGTCCGCGCGCGCACAGCAACTGTCCGACACGCATATTCGGGAACTGATCAAGCAGGCGGCCGCCGGCGTTGCCACGAACCCGCAGGCACAGGCTCCGGCACCCGCGCCCGGCGATACGCGTTCCGCGATGGACTTGACGCTCGACGAAGCGGTCAAGCTGGCGCTCGACCGCAACCTCGACATCGCGGTCCAGCGGCTGAACCCCGAAATCGCCGATATCGGCGTCGCAAGAATCCGCTCGATCTACCATCCGTCGCTCACCTCGACGATCAGCGGATCCGGTCTGTCGCAGCTGCCGACCAGCCAGCTGATTGGCGGCACCAACGTCATCCAGGACACGCAGACCATCAACGGCGGCATCGCGCAGAGCGTGCCATGGGGCGGCGGCTCTTTCTCCGTCGCGTTGAACAACTTCCGTCAGACGAGCACGAGCAACAACGTGCTCTTCAATCCGCAGATTCAGTCCGTGTGGTCCGGCGTCTACACGCAGCCGATCCTTCGCGGCTTCCGCACCGACACCACGCGGCAATCGCTCGGCGTGCAGAAGGTGAACCGCGACATTTCCGACGTGCAGCTGCGCGCCACGATCACCAACACCGTCTCCAACGTTCGCAACGCCTATTGGGACTACGTCTTTGCAGTCCAGTCGGTCGACGTGGCCAAACAGTCGGTCGATCTCGCCATGCAGCTGGTCAAGGACAACCAGACGCGCGTCGAGGTAGGGACCATGGCGCCGATCGATGTCGTCCAGGCCCAGTCGCAGGCGGCGACGCAGCAGCAGAATCTCGTGGCAGCCCAGGGCGCGATGCGCACCGCGGAGCTCGCGCTCAAGCGGTTGATCGTCGGCGGCCAGCAGGATCCCAACTGGAACCTTCGGCTGAATCCGGTCGACCGTCCAGACTTCCGCCCCGAACCCATCGATCTGGAAGCGGCGGTTCGACGCGCGCTCGCCGAGCGGACGGATCTCGATATCGCCAAGAAGAACATGCTGGGCAACGACATCACGCTGAAGTACCTGAAGGATCAGCTCCTTCCGCAGGCGGACCTTCAGGCGACCTACGGCTTCGCAGGAATCGGCGGCACACAGTGTCAGCGCGCGACGTCGGGCGGTCTGGGCGGCGACTGCGTGGTAGTCCCCGGAGGCGTCACAGACACGTTCTCCTCGCTCTTCGCCAACAACTATCCGCGCTGGACGGTGGCGGTGAACTTCTCCTATCCGCTCGGGACGAGCCTGCAGGAGGCGTCGGTGGCCCGTGCGCGCGTGCAATTGAACCAGGTGCAGGCCCAGGTTCATCAGATCGAGCTGCAGGTGGCGACCGACGTCACCAACGCGGCGATCAACGTGCAGAGCGGCATCGAGCGCGTGCAGGCGGCACAGGCCGCGCGGGAGTTCGCGCAGAAAACGCTCGAGGCCGAGCAGAGCAAATTCGAGGTCGGCATGTCGACCAACTACAACGTGATTCTGACGCAGCGCGATCTGGCGACCGCGCAGACCAACGAGCTCCAGGCGATCCTGAACTACCGCAAGGCGCTCGTCGAGCTCGAGCGGCTGCAGCAGACAACCCTGCAGAGCCTGAACATCTCGATCCTGTCACCGCAGTAAACGAGACGCGCCACTCATGAAACGAGCACTCATCGGGCTGTTGATCGTGCTGGCCATTGGAGCCGGCGCCGGTGCGTACTACATCCGCCGCGGCGGGCCGGAGTTCCAGGTCAACACCTCGCCCATCACCCGGGGCGACATCGTCGACACGGTGGGCGCATCGGGAACGCTGCAAGCCGTCACGACCGTACAGGTGGGCAGCCAGGTCTCGGGCAACATCTCGTTTCTGGGCGCCGATTTCAATTCCATCGTCAAGAAGGGACAGGTCATCGCGCGGCTCGATCCATCGTTGTTCGACGCGCAGCTGCAACAGGCCCGCGCCAACCTGCAGCAGACGCGGGCCAACCTCGCGAAGGCGCAGAGCGATCTCGAACGATCGAAGGTGATGCTCACCGACGCTCAGCAGAAGTACACCCGCGCGAAAGAGCTGGCGGCCAAGAGCCTTCTCCCGCAGAGCGACCTGGACGCCGCCAAGATCGCGGTGGACTCGGCGCAGGCAACGCTTTCGTCTGCAGAGGCGACGGTCAACCAGTCGAACGCCGCGGTCAATCAGTCCCAGGCATCGGTCAACCAGAACCAGGTGAACCTCGACCACACCGTGATCGAGGCGCCGATCGACGGCATCATCATCCAGCGCAGCGTCGACGTGGGCCAGACCGTCGCGGCGAGCATGCAGGCGCCTACCCTGTTCGTCATCGCGGCGGATCTCACCAAGATGCAGGTGAACGCCAACATCGACGAGGCTGATGTGGGCCGCATCCGACCTGGACAGCACGTGACCTTCAAGGTCGACGCCTACCCGACCGACACGTTCGAGGGGACGGTGTCCCAGATTCGGCTGCAGCCTGTCGTCGTGCAGAACGTGACGACGTACGGCACCGTCATCGACGTGCCCAACGCGCAGCTCAAGCTCAAGCCCGGCATGACGGCGAACGTGAAAGTCGAGATCGCCAAGAAGAGCGACACCCTTCGCGTGCCGAACGCGGCGCTTCGCTTCCGGCCGTCGATCGACATCTTTGCGGCGCTCAATCAGCCGGTGCCGCCCGAGGCGATGAACGCCGGCGGACGCGGCCGCGGCGGTCAGGGACGAGGCGCCAATCGGAACGGCAACGATGCGACCACGCCGGCGCCCGCTTCACCGGCCCCCGCAGCGTCCGGCGCGCCCCCGGCGGCCGCTACGCCGCCCGCAACGGGTGCTGCCCCGGCGGAGGGAGCTCCCGCTGCGGGAGAACGAACGGGACGCGGCGGGCGTGGGTTCGATCCGGCGCGGATGATGGAACGCTTCAAAGGGATGTCGCCGGACGAACAGAAGCAGTTCATCGCCCGGCTCAAGGATCGCGGGCAGGACACGAGCGCTTTCGAGAAAGAGCTGCAGGCGAGTGAGAAGGCTCCCGCCAAAGGTGCCAAGACGCCGGTCCAGTCCCCGCAGACCATCGACGCATTGTTCGCGCCGCTTCCGTCCGTGGAGTCGCGCGGCCGCGCGTGGCTGTACATCGATCGCCAGCTGAAGCCGGTGAATCTGCGCCTCGGCATCTCCGACGGTACGAACACCGAACTGCTCAGTGGCGAGCTTCAGCAGAACATGGAAGTGGTGACCGGCATCACCGGTCTCACGCCGACGAGAACCACGGCCGGCCCGGGCAACGGCAATCCGCTGATGCCGGCGGGCCGGGGTGGACCTCCTGGAGGCCGCGGGCGCTAACGCCGCACTCCATGTCGTCCACGGTCATTTCGGTCAGGAACCTCGTCAAGACGTACATCGTCGGCGAGGTGCAGGTGAGAGCGTTGCGGGGCATCAACCTCGACGTCCAGCGGGGCGAGTTTCTGGCGGTCAGCGGGACGTCGGGATCCGGCAAGTCGACGTTCATGCACATCGTCGGGTGCCTGGACAAACCGACGTCGGGACAGTACCTGCTCGACGATCAGGACGTCTCGCGGATGTCGAAGGACGCGCTCGCGGCGGTGCGGAACAAGAAGATCGGTTTCGTGTTCCAGGGGTTCAATCTCCTGGCGCGAACATCGGCGCTCGACAACGTCGAGCTGCCGCTGCTTTACGGTAACAACGGCATGAAGACGGCGGAGCGGCACAAGCGGGCCACCGAGATGCTGGAACTGGTCGGACTGGGCAACCGGACAGATCACCACCCGAATCAATTGTCGGGTGGGCAACAGCAGCGCGTCGCGATCGCGCGTGCGCTGATCAACAACCCGTCGATCCTGCTTGCCGACGAGCCGACCGGGAACCTTGATACGCGAACCAGCATCGAAGTGATGGGTATCTTCCAGCGTCTCAACCAGGAACGCGGCATCACGGTAGTGTTGATCACCCACGAGACGGACATCGCCGAGTACGGCACGCGGACGGTGACATTTCGTGACGGACAGGTCGTAGCCGACAAATCGGTCGCGCGGAGACGGCAGGCCCAGGAAGAGCTCGCCGCTCTTCCGACAGCCGAAGCCGTCTAGGAGACGCCATGTCGTTTCTGATGATTCTGCGAATCGCCGTCAAGGCGCTCAACCGCAACAAAATGCGGACGGCCCTGACGATGCTCGGCATGATTATCGGCGTCGCGGCCGTCATTACGATGGTTGCGCTGGGCACCGGCGCGCAGACGTCGATCGAAGCGCAGATTCAGTCGGCGGGCACGAACATGATCATCGTGTCGGCCGGCAACTTCTCGCAGGGCGGCGTTCGCCAAGGCCAGGGCAATGCGAGCACGCTGATCCCGGAGGACGCCGTCGCGATCACGCAGATTCCCGGCGTGCAATACGCGGCCGCCGGCTCGAACACGCGCGGACAGATCGTCGCGGGCAACCAGAACTGGAACACGCAGGTCCAGGGCACGGATGTCGATTTCCCGCTGATACGCGCGTGGCCGACCAGTTCGGGCGCGTTCTTCACGCCGCAGGATGTCACCACCGCGTCGAAAGTCGCCGTGCTCGGCAGCGTCGTCCGCGATCAGCTGTTCGCGCCCGACGTAAATCCCATCGGTCAGGTCATCCGTATCACGAAGCAGCCGTTCACGGTCGTCGGCATCATGGCCAGCAAGGGCCAGTCGGGCATGGGCCAGGATCAGGACGACGTGATCTTCGTCCCGTACACCACGGTGTTGAAGAAGCTGCGCGGCATCACGAATATCCAGAATGTCACCGTATCGGCGGCGTCGGCCGGCGAGGTCAGCAAAGTCGCCGACAACATCGCGACGTCGCTGCGAGTACGCCATAAGATTCAGCCGGGCGATCCCGACGACTTCATGGTCCGCACGATGGAGGAGATGGCCAGCGTCAGGAAAGAAGCGACGCAGACGATGACGGCGCTGCTCGCCAGCATCGCCGGCGTGTCGCTGCTGGTCGGCGGCATCGGCATCATGAACATCATGCTGGTCTCGGTGACCGAGCGGACGCGCGAGATCGGTTTGCGCATGGCGATCGGCGCGCGCGGACGTGACGTGCTGCTCCAATTCCTCGTGGAGGCCGTCGTCCTCAGCCTGTTCGGCGGAGGCATTGGCATCGCCCTCGGCTTCGGGCTTGCTCAGGGCGTGACGCTCTGGCAGGGATGGCCGACGGCTGTCTCCGCGAACGCCGTTGCGGTGGCCTTCGGGTTTGCCGCCATGACCGGCGTCTTCTTTGGTTTCTATCCGGCGCGCAAGGCAGCGGCGCTGGATCCGATCGACGCACTGCGATTTGAATGATGCGAATGAGCCTGCGACCTGTATTCGGAATGATCCTGATGGCCAGCGCCGTTGCGGCGGTGGCGTGTTCCGGCGGCGAAGCCGTTTCCACGACGCCTCCGGCAGGTGGTCGCGGCGGCGGAGCGAACGCTCCGGCGGTGCCGGTCACGACAGCGGTGGCCGTTCAGAAATCGGTGCCGCTGTCGGTCCAGGGGATCGGCACGGTGATCGCCGCGTCGACGGTCACGGTGCGCGCCCAGGTGACCGGCGAGCTGACCTCGGTAAACTTCGTCGAAGGCGATGAGGTGCAGGAAGGACAGGTCATCGTCACGATCGACAAGCGGCCGCTCGAGGCTGCGCTGCAACAGATGCAGGCGGCACTCGATCGCGATGTCGCCCAGGCCGCCAACGCCCGCTCTCAGGCGACGCGATATCAGGATCTGCTGAAGCGTGGAATCGCGACCAAGGAACAGGTCGATCAGATCATGACGAATGCGGCCGCGCTCGACGCGACCGTGGAGCTCGACAAGGCCAACGTCGAAAACGCAAAGGTCCAGCTGCAGTACGCGACGATTCGCGCGCCGCTCACGGGCAAGACCGGCCTGCTGCAAGTGCATCCAGGTAACCTCGTCCGAGCAACCGACACGACGCCGATCGTGACCATCAACAAAATCACGCCGGTCTACGTGTCGTTCTCGGTACCCGAGGCGATGCTGCCCGACCTGAAGCGCTACATGGCCAGGGGCAAGCTCGCCGTCACCGCGCTTCCTCCAAACGATCAAGGAGCGCCCGCGGAAGGCCTGATCAACTTCATCGACAACGCGGTCGATCCGACGACAGGCCAGATCAAGGTCAAAGGCACGTTCCCGAACACGGACCGCCACCTCTGGCCCGGCCAGTTCGTCAACGTGAGCGTCACGCTCTCGACCGAACCAAACGCGATCGTGGTCCCCTCCCTCGCGGTGCAGACCGGCCAGCAGGGCACCTACGTGTTCGTCGTCAAATCCGATCAGACCGTCGACCTCCGGCCTGTCACCGTGGAACGCACAGCCGGCGATCAATCGGTGATCAAAACCGGCGTGAAGCCGGGTGAGACCGTGGTGACCGATGGTCAGCTCCGCTTGAACCCCGGTACCCGCGTCAGCATCAAGAACGGCACCCCGGACAAGGCCACGTCATGAATCTTGCCGCTCTCTTCATCAAGCGCCCGGTCACGACGGCGCTGATCATGCTCGGGATCATCGTGTTCGGCACGCTGTCGTACCAGCAGCTGCCGGTCAGCGACCTGCCGACGGTGGACTTCCCCACCATTCAGGTCGGCGCGGGGCTGCCGGGCGCGAGCCCGGAGACGATGGCGTCGGCCGTCGCGCTTCCGCTCGAGAAGCAGTTTGCGACCATCGCCGGTCTCAACTCGATCAACTCCACCAGCTCGCAGGGCAGCACGAACATCACGCTGCAGTTCGACCTGAGCCGCAACATCGACGCCGCGGCGCAAGACGTCAACTCGATGATCGCGAAGACGGCGCGCCAGCTGCCGCCGCAGATGCCGACGCCGCCGTCGTACCAGAAGGTGAACCCCGGCGACCAGCCGGTGCTCTTCCTGGTCCTCCGCTCGGCGACGCTCCCGATGTCGACGGTCGACGAGTACGCCGAGAGCACGATCGCGCAGCGGATTTCGATGGTCAGCGGTGTCGCACAGGTGAACGTCTTCGGCGCCGCGAAGTACGCGGTCCGCATCGACGCGGATCCCAACAAACTGGCGGCGCACGGTGTGGGGCTCGACGAGCTGGCCACCGCGATCTCGAACAACAACGTCAACCTGCCGACCGGCACCATCTACGGCCCCGACAAGACCTACGTCGTGCAGGCGAGCGGCCAGTTGATGCGCGCAGCCGCGTACGGACCGGTGATCATCGCCTACCGCAACGGCAACCCGGTACGTCTCGACGAAGTCGCCCACGTCTACGACGGCATCGAGAACGACAAGAGCGTCGCGTGGTACGGCGGACAGCGGACGATCTATCTCGCCATCCAGAAGCAGCCAGGCACCAACGTCGTGCAGGTGGTCGATGCGGTCAAGCAGCTGCTGCCGACCTTCCGCGAGCAGCTGCCGGCAGCCGTTTCGCTCGACGTCCGCACCGACCGCTCGGTCGCCATTCGCGAGTCGGTCTCGGACGTCAAATTCACGCTGCTGCTGACCATCGGGCTCGTGATCGCCGTCATCTTCCTGTTCCTGCGCAACGTCTCGGCGACGATCATCCCCAGCCTCGCGCTGCCGGCGTCGCTGGTCGCGACGTTCGCGGTGATGTACCTGCTCGACTACAGCCTCGACAATCTCTCACTGATGGCGCTCACCCTCTCGGTCGGCTTCGTCGTCGACGATGCGATCGTGATGCTCGAGAACATCGTCCGCCACATGGAGATGGGCAAGCAGCCCATGCGGGCGGCGTACGACGGATCGAAGGAGATCGCGTTCACGATCGTCTCCATGACCGTGTCCTTAGCGGCCGTCTTCATCCCGGTGCTCTTCATGGGCGGCGTCGTCGGGCGGCTGCTGCACGAGTTCGCGGTCACCATCAGCGCCGCGATTCTGGTCTCGGGGTTCGTGTCGATCAGCCTGACGCCCATGCTGTGCAGCCGCTTCCTGAAGCCGCCGCACGCGCAGAAGCACGGCTGGTTCTACAACGCGACCGAGCGGATGTTCGAACTCTGGCTGAAGGTGTACGACGTCACGCTGCAGGCGTGCATGCGCTTCCATGTCGTCACGATGGCGGCGTCGATCGCGCTGATTTTTGGCACGGTGTACCTGTTCGGCCTGGTGCCGAAAGGATTCCTGCCGAGCGAGGATCAGGGACGCTTCAACGTCAGCATCGAGGCGATTCAGGGGATCTCGTTCGACGAGATGGTGCGGCACCAGCAGGAAGTGTCCGAGCTCGTCGCCAAGGATCCAGACATCGCCGGCATGAGCAGCAACATCGGCGGCGGTCCGGGCGGCGGCGGCCTGAATCAAGGCAGGCTCTCGATTGACCTCAAGCCCAGAGCCGAGCGGAAGCGATCCGTCGATCAGATCATGGCGGAGCTGCGGCCCAAGCTGTCGCAGGTGCCAGGCGTTCGCGTCTACATGGTGAATCAGCCGCCGATCAATCTTGGCGGACAGCAGGGTGCGCGCAGCCTCTATCAGTTCACGCTCCAGGATACCGACACCGCCGAGCTGTACCGCTGGGCGCCGATTCTCGAGGCGAAGGTGCGCGACCTGCCGGGCATCGAAGACGTCAGCACTGACCTTCAGATCAAGAACCCGCAGATTCAGGTCGATCTCGACCGGGACAAGATTTCGGCGCTGGGCCTGAACATCAATCAGGTCGAAACCGCGCTCTACAACGCGTACGGCACGCGCCAGGTCTCTCAGATCTACGCGCCGAACAATCAGTACCAGGTGATTCTGCAGGTCGCGCCGGAGTATCAGAAAGATCCGGCGGCGCTGTCGAAGCTGTACGTCCGCTCGACGGCGGTCGCACCCGGCGCCTCGCAAGGTCCTCTCGTTCCGCTCAGCACCGTCGCGAAGGTGCGCACGGAAGCCGGACCGCTGACGGTCAGCCATACCGGGCAGCTCCCGTCGGTCACGATTTCGTTCAACATCAAGGCCGGCTACGCGCTCGGCGACGCAGTGACCGCGATCCAGAACGCCGCAGCCACGACCCTGCCCTCGACTGTCGCCACCAGCTTCCAGGGCGCGGCGCAGGCGTTCCAGGACTCGCTGCGCGGCCTTGGTCTCATCCTGCTGATGGCGATCGTCGTCATCTACATCGTGCTGGGGATCCTGTACGAGAGCTTCACGCATCCGCTCACGATTCTCTCCGGCTTGCCGTCGGCCGGATTCGGCGCGCTGCTGACGCTCTATCTGTTCAAGGTCGAGCTGAGCCTCTACGCGTTCGTCGGCATCATCATGCTCGTCGGCCTCGTCAAGAAGAACGGCATCATGATGGTGGACTTCGCAGTCGAGGCGCAGCGCGAGCACGGCAAGACGCCGCGCGAAGCGATCCACGAAGCGTGTTTGGTGCGCTTCCGGCCGATCATGATGACTACGATGGCCGCGCTCGTCGGCACGCTGCCGATCGCGATGGGCATCGGCGCCGGCGCGGAGTCTCGCCGGCCGCTGGGTCTCGCCGTTGTCGGCGGCCTGCTCGTCTCCCAGCTGCTCACGCTCTACATCACGCCGGTGTACTACGTCTACATCGAAGGCGCACGGCTCTGGCTCGCCGGCCGCAAGCGCACAACCGTCGAAGCCACTCGCCGTGATGTCCACGGCGCGCCGGTCGACGCGTCAATCGCACTGCAGAACATCGAGGAACGCGGACGCGCATAGTCTGAAAAAGACCGTGCTGCTGGCGTTCGTGCGTCCAGCACATAAAGGAATAGAAAACATTGTCTATTCGATTCGTAATGATCCTCGCGGCCGGCCTCGCCGCGACGGCCTGCGAAAGCACATCCGGCCAGGCGGCGGGATCCGGTGGCGGGCGAAGCGGACGCGGCGGAGGGCGCGGCGCCGCAGTCGCCACGCAGACGGCAACAGTCCAGCGCATGAGCGTCCAGCGCGAAGTGGATCTGTCCGGCACGCTGGTCTCACCTGAGCAGGCGAAGATCAGCAGCGAAGTGGCGGGCATCGTGCGCGAGGTGCGGATGCAGCTCGGCACCGAGGTGAAGGCCGGCGATGTGCTCGTCCGTCTCGAACCGAGCGAGCTTCAGTTCGCGCTCGATCGCGCCGAGAGCGCACTCCGCCAGGTGGAAGCGCAGCTCGGCATCGACCGGGCACACGACAAGCAACCGCCGCCGGACGAACAGATCGCGTCCGTCCGCCAGGCACTCGCCAACCGCGATGATGCGCGCTCAGCGTTCGAGCGCGCACAGCAACTGAACGGCCGCGGCCTGCTCACACGAGCGGACCGGGATACCGCCGACACGAGACTGAAAGTTGCGGAAGCCAACTATCAGGCGGCGCTCGATACCGTGCACAGCCTGAAAGCCAGCCTGCAGGATCGGCGGGCGTCTTACGACCTCGCACAGAAGAAGCTGGCCGACGCGGTGATCAAGGCGCCGGTCGCCGGATCGATCTCGGAACGCCTCGTCCAGCCCGGTGAGTTCATCCGCGAGAACACCGCGATCGCCACGATCGTCCAGGTGTCGCCGCTGAAGTTGAGGACCGCGATCCAGGAGAAGCACGCGAGCGTCATCAGGCCTGGCCAGGTCATCGAATTCGATGTCGAGGCGTTCGTGAACCGGAAGTTCAAGGGCACGATCGCCTACGTCAGCCCCGCCGTCGATCAGGCGACCCGCACCTTCGCGGTCGAGGCGCTCGTGGACAACGCGGACCGGCAGCTGAAGCCGGGTTTCTTCGCCAAAGGCGTCGTCCTCACCCACGTGGATGCGAGAGTGCTGGCGGTGCCGGAAGAAGCGATCTCGACGCTCGCCGGCGTCTCGACTGTGTACGTGATCGAGAACGGGAAGGCGCGCCAGCAGCAAATCGCCCTCGGCGCGCGGCAGAACAAGCTGGTTGAAGTCACAACCGGACTGAAAGGCGACGAACAGCTGGCGACTACGAACCTGAGCCAGCTGGCCACCGGCGTGAGCGTCAAATTGGCCGAGGAGCCTGCCGGCCACGGAGCGCGGCCATGAACATTGCCGAGGTCAGCGTCAAGCGGCCCGTCTTCGCGATCATGATGACGGCGGCGCTCATCGTGCTGGGCGCCGTGTCGTACGAATCGCTCGGTCTGGATCTCATGCCGAAGACCGACGCGCCCGTCGTCTCGGTGCAGGCGAACCTCCCCGGCGCGAGCGCCGAGGAAATCGAGACCCAGATCACCAAGCGCATCGAAGAAGCCGTCAACACGATCAGCGGCATCGACGAGCTGCGCGCCTCCTCGGATCAAGGCAACTCGCGCGTCACGATCAATTTCACGCTCGAGCGCGACATCGAATCGGCCACCCAGGACGTCCGCGACAAGCTGGCGCAGATCGTCAGTCAGTTTCCTCGCGATACGCGGCCGCTGCAGATCACGAAGATGGATCCCGATGCGCAGCCGATTTTCGGCTTCGCCGTGTTCGGACCTCGCGCCGGAAAAGAGCTCACCGAGATCGCCGAGAAGCGGGTCAAGCAGGAGCTCGAGACCGTCAAGGACGTCGGATCGGTCGGCTACAACGGCGAGCGGAAGCGCGAGATCCAGCTGCTGCTCAACGCCGACCGTCTCAACGCCTACGGCCTCACGGTGGATCAGGTTCGTACCGCGATCGAACGTCAGAATGTCGAGATCCCGGGGGGCCAGTTCACGGCCGGTCCCGCCGACGTCGCGCTGCGGACGATGGGCCGCATCAAGAACGTCGAGGACTTCAACCGCATCGTGATCTCCTACCGCGCTGACGGATCGGTCATCACCTTCGCAGACGTCGGACGCGTGCAGGACACGACACAAGAAGTTCGAAGCGCCACGCGCCTGAGCGGGACGCCGGCGATTGGCGTGCAGGTCCGGAAGCAGTCGGGCACCAACACCGTCGAGGTCGTCGATCGCGTCCAGGAACGGCTGCAGCGCATCCAGGCGCAGCTTCCCCAGGATATTCAGATCAGCATCGGGAACGATCAGTCGCGATTCATCCGTCGATCGTTCGAGGACATCAAGCTGCACCTGATTCTCGGCGGCCTGCTGGCCAGCGTGGTGGTGTTCCTGTTCATCCGGAACCTTCGCGTCACCTTCATCGCCGCCCTCGCGATTCCCACCTCGATCATCGGCACCTTCACGTTCATGAAGATCGCCGGCTTCACCCTGAACAACATGACGATGCTTGCGCTCTCGCTCGCGACCGGCATCGTCATCGACGATGCGATCGTCGTGCTGGAGAACATCTTCCGGTTCGTCGAAGAGAAGCGCGTCACGCCGAAGGAAGCCGCCGCCGACGCGACGAAGGAAATCGGGCTGGCCGTGATGGCCACCACTCTGTCGCTCGTCGTGATCTTCGTCCCCGTCGCGTTCATGACCGGTCAGATCGGGCGCTATTTCTACAGCTTTGGGCTGACGTCGGCCGCCGCGATTCTGCTCTCGATGTTCGTGTCGTTCACGCTCACGCCGGCGCTGTGCGCGATGTGGTTGAAGCCCGAGGACGCGAAGTCGGATCATTCCACGACGAAATCGTCCGGGTTCTACGCCGCGATCGATCGCGTCTACGGCACGATGCTCGAGTGGTCGCTTGCGCACCGCGCCGTGATGATGGGCATCGCCGCCGTCGTCGTCCTCTCGGCGGCGTTCCTGTACCCGTACGTCGGAAAGGAGCTCGTGCCAGACGACGACCAGGGCGAGTTCAGCATCAACGTCCGCCTGCCGCGCGGGACCAGCTATCTGCGCACCGAGGAGTTCATTCAGCCGATCGAGAAGGATGTGCTCGCGCTGCCCGCACTGCAGCGGGTCATGCAGAACGTGAACTCGGGCTTCGCGAACTTCAACATCACCATGGTGCCGCTGGAGGAACGGAAGATCTCGCAGCAGCAGCTCATGATTCAGGCGCGCCAGATGCTGCGCAAGTACCAGGGCGCGCGGATCAGCGTGTCGGGCGGCACCGACATTTCCGGCGCGTCGAGCGGCGGACGCGGCGGTCCCGGCGGCGGCGGAGGCGGAGGCGGCGGCGGCTTCAACCGGTTGAACATCCTCATCCAGGGCCCTGACATCGAACAGCTCCAGGCCTACACCGTGCAGTTGATGGATTCGGTGCGCACGATCCCCGGAGTCGTCGACGTCGACACGAACTTCGAGCCGACGCAGCCGGAGCTGCGCATCAACATCGATCGGGCGAGGGCGGCCGATCTCGGCGTCAACATCGACACGCTGGCCAACAATCTGCGCACGCTCGTCGGCGGCGAGGAAGTGTCGGAGTTCAAGGATGGAGACGATCAGTTCAAGGTGCTGCTGCGGCTCGACGAGCCGTTCCGCACGACGACCGTGATGGGCGGCCTCCTCGTGGGCGCCGGGCCCGGCGGCTCCGGGCGCACCGTCAAGGTCAGCGACGTCGCGCAACTGAAAAGCGATTTCGGTCCGGCGTCGATCGATCGCTACAACCGTCAGCGGCAGATCTCGGTGAACGCCAATCTGCAAGGCGTGCCGCTCGGCGAAGTGCTGGCGAACGCCCGCGTCAAGGTCGAAGAGCTCCACTTGAAGGCCGGCTATCAAGCGGTGTTCGGCGGCAGCGCGCGCACGCTGGCGGAAGCCTCCAGCAATTTCACGATCGCCCTCGTACTCGCGGTGATCTTCATCTACATGGTGCTCGCCTCGCAGTTCAACAGCTTCATCCACCCGCTGACGATCATGACGTCGCTTCCCCTCAGCCTGCCGGCCGGCCTGCTGGCGCTGATGGCGTTCGGCATGACCATCAACGTCTACAGCGCCATCGGGCTCATGATGCTGTTCGGGGTCGTGAAGAAGAACTCGATCCTGCAGGTGGACTACACCAACACGCTGCGCGAGCAGGGGATGGAGCGTCACGAGGCGCTCATCGTCTCCAACCACGTCCGGCTGCGGCCCATCCTGATGACGACGATCGCCATCGTCGCCGGCATGATCCCGATCGCGTTCGGAAAGGGCGCCGGCGCGGGGTCGCGGGCGTCGATGGCGGTGACCATCCTGGGCGGACAGGTCCTGTGCCTGCTGCTGACGCTCCTCGTCACGCCGGTCGTCTACTCGTATTTCGACGATCTGCGTGAATGGTCGCCGATGGCATCGCTCAAGCGCCTCACGGGGCGGACGGCCGTAGCGGCTCGTCTGAAGGGCTGAGGGCTCAGGAGACCTCAGAGGTTTCGTCTCAGAGGTCCCGTCTCAGAGGTTTCGTCTCCCTTCCCCGCCCCAACCCCTAAGCCCTTCGGCCCACAGGGTTTCAACCT
>Ga0070665_100001129_pt1 | contig 32819 bp, 29 predicted proteins | sample KBSS13metaG_FD_65862 | JGI IMG/M metagenome (GOLD analysis project Ga0070665, IMG submission 65862) | Switchgrass rhizosphere microbial communities from Kellogg Biological Station, Michigan, USA - KBS S1-3 metaG | ecosystem: Host-associated > Plants > Roots > Rhizosphere > Soil ... | reverse complement strand
CGGCGCCACGTACGTGCAGTTCGATGTCTCCGGGTACATGATGCTGTCGGCGTCGCCGCTCGGTCAGGTCGTGCGGGCGAAGGGAATCGATCTCGACGCGCTGCTCGAGCGCATGCTCGAAGCGGACCGGCGCGTCGTGGAGGGGCTGACCGACGAGGTCGTCACCTGCCTGCACCAATGCCGTGGCAACTACGCCTCGCGGTATCTGACCCCGCACGACCATCTCGGTGAGCTCGGCGAGGCGTTCTTCGCGCTGCCGTACCAGCGCTTCACGCTGGAGTGGGACGGCCACGTCGAGCGGACGGCCGCCGACTACGCCGCGCTCGAACGGGTCCCGCCCGGTGGTCCGACGGTCGTGCTCGGCGTCGTCAGCACCCGTCACTCCGAGCTCGAGTCGCCCGCGGGCATCCTGGCCACGGTCGAGCGGGCCTCGCAGCACATCCCGATCGAGCAGCTGGCGATCTCGCCGCAGTGTGGCTTCGCCTCCGCGCTGACGACCGGCCACGACGACCGGCCAGACGGCAACGTCATCGACGACGAGGCTCAGTGGCGCAAGCTCGAGCTTCTCGTCGGGACCGCGGAGCGGATCTGGGGATGACACCGCGGGTGGCGCGAAGCAGCAGATAGCTGTACGATACGCACCGTTTCGTTCGGAGGAGATTCCCATGCCGCATCGACCGTTGTCCATGCTGTCGCACGTCGAGTTGCTGACGCACAAGCCCGAGGAGTCCGTCGCGTTCGCGCGAGACATCCTGGGGCTCGACGTCGTCGGGGAGGAGGGCGACTCCGTCTACCTGCGCTGCTGGGGCGACTACTACGCCTACAGCCTCGTCCTGACCGCCGCCGCAGAGCCGGCGCTGGGCCACGCGGCCTTCCGGTCCTGGAACGCCGAGCAGCTCGACGCCGCCGTCGCTTCGGTGGAGGCTGCGGGCGTCCAGGGCGAGTGGATCGACTCGTCGTTCGGCCACGGCCGCGCCTATCGGTACATCGGCCCGGGCGGGCACTCGGAGGAGCTCTTCTGGGAGGTCGATCGCGCCATCGTTCCCCCCGGCGAGGAATCGCCGTTCCCGGAGCGGCCGCAACGCGCGCCGTCGCGGGGCATCGGCGTGCGCATCCTGGACCACGTCACCGTGACCGCTCCGGACGTCCGGGCCGCGACGGTCTGGCACGGCGATGTCTTGGACTTCCGGGTCATGGGCGGCGTCTCCCAGGGAGGGGACTCCCCCTGGTTCCTCGGCCTGGCGAGCTGCAACGAGAAGTCCCACGACTTCGGCTTCATCCTGGACCGTGAGGGCAAGGCGGGTCGCCTGCACCACGTCGCGTTCTGGGTCGAGACGAACCATGACGTCACGCAGGGCGCGACGTTCCTCATCGAACATGGCCACGACGTCGACTTCGGGCCCGGCCAGCACGGCATCGGCGAGCAGAACTATCTGTACTTCCGTGACCCGGCGGGCCTGCGCTACGAGCTCAACTCGGGCGGCTACCGCAACTACGTGCCCGACTGGGAGCCCGTCGTCTGGCGCTTCGAGGAGGGGCCCAACAACACCTACCGGACGGAGATCGGCCTCCCCGCGGTGTACATGGCGGAGATCCCGCCTGGCATGGTGGGTCGCAGCGACGAGATGATCGAGGGCATCATCGCGAAGGGCTGAACGCGATGGGCGCCTGGGGCCGACCCGAGGCGTCTGTCCGCTCGCGAGCGCGGCGCTAGCCGGACGGGACCTGGCTCAGGTCGTAGGTCTGATTGGGCTCCAGATCGAGGTACGGGTAGCGGGCGATGGTCGCGCGGACGTCCTTGATGGCGGCGCCGAAGTCGCCCCACCGGACGGTGACGTCGGTGCCGATCTCCGCCAGTACGCGATCGATCACGCAGTGCGAGATGACCTCGCGGTAGTAGTAGCTGTAGATCGTGCCCGAGGAGATGCCGACCGGGGCCCCGTCCTTCAGGACGTGATCGGCGTGGGCGTGGACGCCTCGCGAGTGCGGGTGCGTGGGGAGGTCCAGCGTCTTGTACTCCTCGCCGGGACGGAGCAGGGAGGCGTAGATGTCGATGACGTCCTCCGGGTCCCACCGCAGCGTGACGATCGTCCGCTTGGGGTCGGCAACCTCCGCCTCGAGTGCCTCGCGCCCGATGAAATCGTGGTCGAAGCGAGCCGCGCGGTGCCAACCCAGCTCGACCGGCGTGCGGTAGCGCGCGCGCATGTCCGAGGGATCGACGCTGCCCGAGACCAGCATGGCGACGTCGTGGGCGGGGGCGAACTGCGCGTAGCCGGCGTCCTCGTTCGCCGCGAACATGAACGTCCACGCGAGCTGCGGGAAGCCCCCCTCGACGTGGTTGACCATGTAGGTCCGCCAGCCGAGGCGGTGGATGCCGAGATCCGCGCCTGCACGGAGCACGGCGTCGTAGACCTCGGGCCCCTCTGCGATCGGACCACGGAGCTCGTAGGCGAGCGTTCCCGACATCCCGATCCGGCAGATCTCGGTCGTCTTCCCATCGACGCTCGTGGGACGGAAGCCGAGGAAGCCGACGTCGTGCAGGTTCTCGCCGGTCGCGCGTTCGAGCGTCTGCAGCGAGGTTGGACCGGCGATCTGGAACAGGTAGATGTCGTCGACTGCGAACTGAACGTCGAACTGCGATCTCGTTGCCTGGTAGAGGGCCCATGGGGGGACCGCGAACATGCGGAACCGATCCTCGGCATCACGCTGCACCAGGGCATGCGCGGCCACAAATCCTTCGTCGGTGAGCATGATCGCGTGCTTGGCGGTGCCGTCCGGGAACCGCGAGAAGTCGTTGATGCAGATGCTCGAGAGGAAGTCGGCCGCCTGCCGGCCCGTGAACGTGAACTGAGCAGGTCCCGAGAGGCCAGCGTGGATATAGCAGCCGGTCTTCCACGACATGCTCTCCGGCTTCCAGCCGTCGAACTCCCATGCCTGCAGGCGCCCGAACGGCCGGACGAACATCCGCAGATCGGCGTAGAGGGGGTGCGCCAGGGTGGCGTCGAACGTCGGTTCCGTCATCTGAGGACCGTCCCATCCTGTCGCGGCTACGATACGTCTCGTATTACTACCACCTACCGGCCAGTCGGTCCACAACACCGCGTATCGTTTGCGTCATGGCCAACAGAAGTGAGACGAGTCGCCTGTCGATCCTGGACGCGACGCTGCGTCTGCTCGACGATGAGGAGACGACCGTGAAGTCGCTCAGCATCGAGGCGATCGCGAAGGAAGCGGGCGTGGGGAAGACGACGATCTACCGCTGGTGGCCGAGCAAGGCAGCGGTGGTCATCGACGCCTTCATGGAGAACCATCTCCTGCACACGCCTGTTCGGGACGATGTCCCGGTCAGAGAGGCCCTCGCGATCCACCTGCGCTCGCTCATCAGCCAATACGCCGGCAAGCCCGGCCAGCTGGTGTCGCAGATCCTGGCGGAGAGCCAATACGACGCTGAGGTTCGCGCGATGTTCCGCGAGCGGTTCTTCGACGACCGGTACTGGACGATCGTCCGTCTCGTCGAGCGCGGCATCGAGAGCGGAGAGCTGTCGCCGGACGTCGATCCGCGGATCCTGAGCGAGATGATCTACGCGCCGGTCTACCACCGGCTCCTGATCGGCCACCGGCCACTCGACGATCAGTTCGCCGACGATCTCATCGCGACGGCGCTGGGGCTCCCGGCGGTCGAGTCCCGCGGGCGTTCGACCCGCAAGATCCGCGCCGCGAGCTGATCAGCCGCGGGGATCTGCCACGCAGGTGTTGCGCTGCCGGCCGAGTCCGGTGATGGTCCCCTCCATCACGTCGCCCGGGCGCAGCCAGCGGTTGTCGTGGTGTCCCGCGTTGCCGGCGGGGGAGCCGGTCAGGAGCAGGTCACCGGGACGTAGGTCCAGGACGCTGGACGCGTACGCAACGAGCTCCTCGACGCCGTAGATGATGTCGTCGACGGTCTCGTCCTGCATGGCCTCGCCGTTCACGCGCAGCGTGATGCGTAGCTCGCGGTAATCCGGCACGAACTCGGTAGGGACCAGGTATGGGCCCGTCGGGAAGAAGGACGGCCTGCACTTCGACAGCAGCAGGTCGGTCATCGGGAAGCCCGGGCGGACGAGCAGGTCGCGCGTGCTGACGTCGTTGCTGATCGTGTAGCCGGCCACGTACTCCATCGCATCCCCCGCCGGGACGTTCGACGCGTGCCGGCCGATGACGACGGCAAGCTCGAGCTCCCAGTCGTGCTGAACCCCAGGGCCCCACAGGACGATGTCGTCCTGCGCGCCGCACATCGCGGCCGATGGGGCGCAGAAGACGTAGGGCGTGCCGGACTCGGCGCGCTCCCGGACGCTCTCCTCGGCGGCCGCGCGCAGCAGATCGTCGCTGCGCCGCTCGTCCGGGTTGCTCTTCGCGGCGCTGAACATGATCTGCCGGACGTGCTTGGTGTAGTTCGCGCCGGCACAGAACACCTGGGCGCTCGCGACGGGCGCGTGCTGCCGCAGCTCGTCGAGCGGTCGCAGGCCGGCGGGCTCCGACCGGCGCAGCGCACGCAGTCGGTCCAGCGACCGGCTCCAGTCCGCCAGCATCCCCAGCGTCGTGACCTCGGATCCGAGGGCCGGTCGCAGGTCGAGGACGGCGTCGTCGATGACGAGACCAGGGAACGGCGCGCCGTCGTCGCCGGAGAACGTCCCCAACCCGAACACATCAGCACCGGTCGTCATCTGCTGGGTGCCGAGCCCGCCGGCGCCACGCCCTCCGGGGGCGGGATGACCGGCGTCTCCTGCGCGACGACGCGCTCCGGCACTGCTCCTGCTGCGCGGCCGCGGGTGCCCAGACGCTGCCTGGCCTGCTCCGGCGTTGCGGGCTCGAGCTGGAGCTCCCGGGCGATGCGGACGACGCGCTCCACGAGATGGGCGTTGTCCCTGGCCAGCTCCGTTCGGCTGTAGCGGACGTTGTCCTCCAGCCCGACCCGGACGTTGAGACCCATTGCAAGGCCGATCGTCGTCAGCGGAAGCTGCGCGCGGCCGATGGCGATCACGTCGATGTTGGCCCCGGCCGGCGTCCGGCGCACCATGTCGGCGAGGTTCTGCCACGTTCCACGCGCCCCGCCCTGCGATGCGGTCCCGAGGACCAAGCCGATGTTGAGTGGCTGGGGGGCGAGGGCCCCGTCGATCAGCCGCTCGAGCTCCTCGAGCATGGTGATGTTGTAGATCTCGTACTCGGGGACGACCCGGCGGGCCATCATCTCGCGCGCGTACCACTCGATCTGCGGGCGGGGGTTCGCGAGCATCATGGGCGTGCCGTCAGGCGCGAAGAACAGCACGAAGCCCATGTTCAGCGAGCACATCTCCGGGCTGAGCAGCGCGGTGCTGATCCGCTGCTCAGGGGTCTGGTCGAGGCCGCCGCCCGTCGTGAGCTGGATGACCGCGTCGGTCTCCGCGCACAGCCGAGTGTGGATCGCGCGGTAGACCTCGATGTCGGCGGTGTTGCTGCCGTCCGGGTCGCGGGCGTGGATGTGCAGGACGGCGGCGCCCGCCTCCCACGCCCGGATGCCCTGCTCGACGATCTCCTCCGGCTGCTCCGGGAGGCTAGGCCAGTCGACCTTGCTGTGATAGCCGCCGGTCAGCGCGCACGTGATGATCGGCGCGAGAGGGTCACGGGCCATCGTCGACTCCGTCGATCAGGACGAATGCCATGCGCGCCGGCTTGTCCGTCCGATTCGCCCATGCGTGCGAGGTCCCGCGCTGGATGAGCACATCGCCCGGCAGCATGCGGGTCTCGTCCTCGTCGAGCAGCGCCCAGATCTCGCCGTCCAGGCAGATCGCGAAGTCCAACGTGGGCGTCTTGTGGAACCAGAAGTGCTTCTCGAAGCTCTCCGGTGGCACCCCGTTGCGTGGGTCGTCTCCTCGGTTGATGTGGTCGAACATCTCGCCGATGTCGACGCCGTCGTACGCGCTGTCAGGAGGGAAGTCCGCGATGCGCAGCAGCACGCCGCCCTCGGGCGGCCCCATGGCCGCCTTCAGGTCGGCGGGGGCGGCGTCCTCGTTGCCCGCGTTCGACGCCGGCACGCGATCGGTCACCCACATCACGCTGGCGACGTTCTCGGGCAGGCCGGGAGGCGACACGACGTTGGGCGCCGGCCCATCGCTGACGATGATCGAGCGGCCGCGCGCATCGTGGCCGGTGACGATCCGTCGGGGTCGCGGCCGCTGCGTCGAGACCTGCTCGTCGGCGCGCTGTGCAGGGCCTGCCACGTCAGACCGCCGCCTCGGTCTCGAAGGGGTTCGGCTTCGGCGTCGGCCACCACGGGTACTGCTCGATGGTCGCGGAGAAGGTGTTTCGCAGCGTGCCGATGCCCTCGACGGTCAGCTCCACGACGTCCCCGGGATTGAGGCTGCGCCCGAGCTCGGCTCCCGATCCGTGACCGACCGTGCCTGAGCCGATGATGTCTCCCGGCTGCAGTCCGTCCGCGATCGACACGTACGCGAGCAGTTCGGCCGGCGTCCAGAACATCCCCGTGGGGTCGCCGACCGACCAGCGTTCACCGTTCACGGACGCCGAGAACGCGAGCTCCGGGATCGGCGGGAGCTCGTCGATCGTCGTGATCCATGGCCCGATCCCATACGCGAAGTCCTTGGCGTGCTGCGGGCCCATGAGCATCCCCATCTCGCGTCCCTGGACGTCGCGGATGCTGAAGTCGTTGAAGATCGTCAACCCGAACACGCATGCCTCCGCCTGCTCCGGCGTGAGGTTGCGGCCGGGCCGTCCCACGACGATCCCGATCTCCAGCTCGTAGTCGATCTGCTGTCCGATGGACGGGTACGGGACCTCGGCCTCGTGGCCGTACACGGTTGCGGTCGACCCCTTGAAGTACCCAGGCGTCTCGAAGAACTGCGGATTCGGAGGCCCCACGACCTTCGCGATCTGCTTCATGTGGACCGGGAAGGTCATCGAGTCGCGGATCACGGGCGGATCCAGCGCGGCTGCCCAGCGCACGTCCTCGAACGACAGCGACGCGTCATCCGGCGCTTCGCGGTCCGCGGCTGCGGCCGCCTCCACGAAGGCGCCGCCAAGCGCGATCGCGTCAGACATGCTGGAAGGGAAGAGCGCTCCGGCGAGGCGGCGCGCGCCGGCATCTGACGCCCCGTCGCGGCGGAGCCTCGCGGCCTGTGCCGTTGCGAGGTCGACGACCCGCTGCTCGTCGGGATGCACGGCCACCACTCGGGTCACCGGCCCGTCGGGACCGTCCTTCCAGATGCGTCCGAGCTTCATGGCTTCCTCCCTTGCCCGTGTTGATACGCCGCGTTTCGTATCGTACACGAGACGGGCGGACGACGCCGCGACGGGTCCCCGATGGCGCATCGGACATTGTCGTCAACGTGGCAAACAGGTACGATACGGTGCGTTTCAGTTTCCGGACTTCGGGGGAGGGATCGCTGGTGCGTGCGGTAACAACAGCGGGACGGCTCTTGGCGGCTGCCATCACGGTGGTAGCGCTCGGCGTGGGTGTGGGCGCTTGTGGCAGCAACGACAGCGGAGGCGGAGGAGGCGGCACGAGTACCGCGGCCGCGGGGAGCGCAACGGCCTCTGCGCCGAAGTGCGGCCTCGGCAACGGCCAGAAGGCGTCAGGTACGCCGATCAAGCTCGGCGCCATCGCGACGAAGCAGCCCGGCGCGGACTTCACGCAGGTCCCGGGCATGGCGAAGGCCTACTTCGACTGCGTCAACGACAACGGCGGCATCAACGGCCGACCGGTCCAGTACATCACCGAGACCGAGCAGACCAACCCGCAGCAGGTCGTGTCGCTCGTCACGAAGATGTGGGAGGACGAGAAGGTCCTCGGCTTCGTGGGCAACATGAGCTTCCTGGATTGCCCCGTCAACCAGCAGTTCTACGCCAAGAACAACATCTACGCGATCGTCGCCGGCGTGTCGCGCGAGTGCTTCGAGCAGCCGAACGTCGCGCCGGTGAACATGGGGCCGAACTACTCGTCGCTCGGCGCGGCGCAGGCGCTCGTCAGCCAGGGCGCGAAGTCGCTCGTGGCGATGACCGGCAAGGTACCGGGCGCGGATTACAACAACGAGGGTGTGCTCAAGCTCGCCAAGAAGCTCGGCATCCCCGGCCGGAGCTTCCTGGAGCCATCGCCGATCAACGACGGCGCAGCGGTCGCGCTGCAGCTCGTCGAGGCCGCCGGCGACGGCGGGGGTGTGGTGTTCGCCGACCAGGGCACCGAGGTGCTCAAGGTCCTGAAGGGTGCCGAGCAGCAGGGCTTGATCGACCGGGTGAAGTGGGGTTGCGCGACGACGTGCAACGACGCGTCGCTCGCGAAGGCGCTCGGTCCGGCATGGAACGGGAAGCTCGCCGTCAACGCGGAGCTCAACCTGGTCGACACCAACGGCCCGGACATGCAGCTCTACCGGCAGGTCAACGAGAAGTACGCGCCGAGCATCCCGTCGGGCAGCTTGGGGCAGATGGGGTTCCTCATCGCCCGCCTCGCGACGCAGGCGCTGCTCGAGCAACCTGACAAGGACTACACGCAGACGACCGTCAACGAGGCGTTCCGGGGCATCAAGCCGGTCACGACCGACCTGCTCTGCAAGCCCTGGTACTTCGGCACGGGGAAGATCCACGTGCCGAACAACACGGACTGGACCATCGCCGCGCAGGACGGCAAGTTCGTCAAGAAGGCGGACTGCACGGCGATCGAGGCCCTTCCCGGCAACAGGCTCGCGGAGGTCCGCGCGTACGAGAAGGCACAAGGCATCGGATGAGCACGATGGGCACTCGGGCGGTCCGCCGGCCGAGTGCCCGTCGTACTGCGAAGGAGGGACGCCCTTGCGTCTGATCGCGTTGGAGGAGCACTACCGCTTGCCGTCGCTCGAGAGCTCCGAGGCAGTGTTGGCGTTCCAGAGGGATGCGGGATTCAGCTCGGACTCGCCGATGGGCCGCCGGATGGCCAAGCTGTCGGAATTGGGCGAGCAGCGGCTCGACGACATGGATGCCGCCGGGATCGACATGCAAGTGCTCTCCCACTCCCATCCGACGCCGGCGGAGTTCCCGCCCGACGAGGGGGTCGAGCTGGCACGCGCCGCGAACGACCTCGCCGCGCGCGCGGTCGCCGCGCATCCCGATCGCTTCGTGGCGTTCGCGACCCTCCCGATGTCGGCGCCGCAGGCTGCGGCGGACGAGCTCGAGCGCTCCGTCTCCGAGCTCGGCTTCCGCGGCGCGCTCGTGAACGGCCACACGGACGGACGCTTCTTCGATGACCGCTCGCTGTGGCCGGTCCTCGAGCGCGCGCAGCGCCTGGACGTGCCGATCTACCTGCACCCGGTCGAGCCGCCGGAGGCCGTGCGGCGGGCGTATTACGAGGGTCTGCCGGGGCCCGCGGGGAAGATGCTGTCGGCCGCCGGATGGGGCTGGCACGTCGACACGGGGATGCACGTGCTGCGCATGGTGCTCGGAGGCGTGTTCGACGAGTTCCCGCGCCTGCAGCTCATCGTCGGGCACATGGGCGAGGCCCTGCCGTTCATGCTCGCGCGGTCCTCGCAGATCCTGCGTCCCGCGCTGGACAAGCCGCTCGAGCAGTACGTCGAGGAGCACCTGCACTTCACGACGAGCGGGATGTTCACCTATCCGCCGTTCCTCTGCCTGCTGCTCGTCGTCGGCGCCGACAGGGTGATGTTCGCCGTCGACTATCCCTACAGCGACAACGAGGAGGGACGCGCGTTCATGCTCGGCGCGCCGATCAGCGAGGCCGACAAGGAGAAGATCGCGTACGGCAACGCCGAGCGGCTGCTCAGGATCGGCGCGCACGCGGGTGGCTGAGGTGCGAGCGATCACGATCGAGGAGCACTTCTGGACCGAGGACCTGTCCCGGGTCGCCGCGCCGGAGATCAAGGCATCTCCCCTCGATGAGCTGCTGCTGGACCTGGGCGAGAGGCGACTCGCCGAGATGGACGCCAACGCCATCGACGTCCAGGTGATCGGGCACACGGTCCCGGCCGCGCAGGGATTGCGTGGAGCCGACGCGATCCGGCTGACCCGCCAGGCCAACGACGCGCTCGCGGTGGCCGTGCGCTCACATCCGACGCGCTTCGCGGGCTGGGCGACGTTGCCGACGGATGACGCGCACGCCGCCGTGGAAGAGCTCGAGCGCGCCGTCGGCGAGCTCGGCTTCGTCGGCGCCATGGTCAACAGCACACTGGGGACGAACGGCGTCTTCCTCGACGACCCGCAGTTCGACCCGCTGTTCGCAGCACTCGAGCGGCTCGACGTGCCTCTGTACCTGCATCCCGGCTTCCCGCCCCCCGTCCTGCGCGAGCTGCTGTACAGCGACCTGCCAGAGCCGAGTTGCCTCAGCCTCGCAGCGGGGGCGTGGGGCTGGCATTCGGAGGTCGCGCTGCATCTCCTGCGGCTGGTGCTGGCCGGCGTGTTCGAGCGGTATCCGAACCTGCGCGTCGTCATCGGGCACGGAGGCGAGATGCTGCCGTTCATGCTGCGGCGGATCGATGACTTCCTGGCTCCCGAGCGCGGCACCGGCCTGCAGGACGTGCCGTCCGCGTACCTGCTCAGGAACGTATGGATCACGACCAGCGCGATGACCGCCCTGCCTCCGGTGATGTGTGCGTTGCAGGTGTTCGGTGTCGACCGCGTGCTGTTCAGCGTCGACTACCCCTACACGCCGATCGCGGACTGTCGCGCGATGCTCGACGCGCTTCCTATCAGTCCCGCGGACAAGGCGAAGGTGGCAGTCGGCAACGCCGCGGCGCTGCTCGGGCTCGACGCGTGGTCGTCGAGCGGCAAGCCTCGCTGACGATACGGTACGATCCGTCTCGCTTCATATCGGAGGGGATCAGATGAACGTGGACACGCATGCCGCCGACACGCTGCTCGAGCCGTTCTCCATCAACGAGTTGCCGGTCGCCAACCGCATCGTGATGGGCCCGATGGCGGTGCTCGCGCCGGATCCCGACGGCCGGCCGAGCGAGCAGACCATCGCGTTCCTCTCCGCGCGCGCCAAGGGTGGCGTGGGGATGATCATCCTCGGAGGGACGACCGGAACTCGTCGCGCGTCCGCGGAAGCGCCGGTCAAGGCCGTGGTGCGCTTGGAGGAGGAGCGCTTCAGCCCCGATCTCGAGAGGTTGACCGGTGCCGTGCACGCCCACGGGACGTCGATCATCGCGCAGCTGACCGCGGGCTTCGGGACGATGGCCAAGCCGTCGGACGACTGGCCGCTCATCGCAGCGAGCCCCAGGAATGTCGTGATTCGGCGTGATCAGTTCCCGCGGGGCATCCCGGTGCCCGCAGATCGCGTCACGGCCATGCCGCGCGAGGCGACCATTGAGGAGATCCACGAGCTGCAGCGCGAGCTGGCCGCGACCGCGTCGCGTTGCCAGCGCGTCGGCTTCGACGGGGTCGAGATCGCGGCGCACATGAGCTACTTCCTGGCGTCGTTCCTGTCGTCGCGCAAGAACGTCCGCAGCGACGACTACGGAGGCAGCATCGAGAACCGCGCCCGTGTGCTCGTCGACATCGTGCGCCTCATTCGCGAGCAGGTCGGACCCTCGTTCCCCATCGGCCTGCGCCTCAGCGCCAACGAGCACGTCGACGGCGGCCAGGGTCCCGAGGAGTACGCGGCGATCGCACAGGTCGTCGAGCGCGAGGGCCTGGATTACGTCGCGCTCAGCGACGGCAACTACGAGTCGATGTACCGCAGCGCGCCGGCCACCGACGCACCGGCGGTCGAGCACGGGGAGGCCCAGGTGTTCCGGGCGGCGCTGTCGTGCCCGTTGATCGTGGGGAGCACCCACGACCCGCGTCGCGCCGGCCAGGTCGTGGCCGACGGTCACGCCGACGCGGTGATGTTCGTCCGTCCGATGATCGCCGACCCCGAGTACGCCAATAAGATCCGCGACGGTCGGCTCGAGAAGATCGTGCGCTGCGACCGTGACAACGTCTGCATGCGCCGCATGATCATGGGCATGCCGATCCGCTGCCCCGTCAACCCGCGCATGGGCCGCGAGAGCCGACCGCCCGGCAAGCACCCGCCGATCGAACGCCTCATCAAGGCGCCCATCGAGCAGGCCGTGCTGACCGCCACCGGCTCGGAGCGCATCATGAGCCTGGTGGGGAAGGTCTCGAGGAAGTAGGCCGGCGACAGACACGCGGCGCATGCCGCCGCCTGTCAGGCGTCCAGAACCTCTGGGGTGATCGGCGTCGGCTCGACGCCGCCGATGCCAAGCTGTCCACCGTCCACGACGAAGTCGGAGGCCGTGACCCACGACGACTCGTCGGAGGCCAGGTAGAGCGCAAGGTAGACGACGTCCTCCGGTCTGCCGAGGCGCCCGAGGGGCATCGGCATCGGGGGGAACCAGCCTTGGGCTGCGGCAGCACGGAACCCCGGCGTCACGATCAGTCCTGGGCTGATCGAGTTCGCGCGAATCCGGTGGCCGCAGCCCTCGGCCGCGAACTGGCGCGTCATCGCGATGACCCCGCCCTTGGTGGCCGCATGGGGAGAGCCCGGTGTGCCGGCCGATCCGACGTGACCGGCGACCGAGGCCGTGTTGATGATCGACCCTCCGCCGCGCCGGACGAGATGCGGCCAGGCCGCCTTCGTGGTCCACACGATGAGGTCGAGCTCATTGCGGACGGTGAACCTCCAGTCCTCGGGGTCGACGTCGCCGACGAACCCGGGCCTCAGCGCGCTGGCGTTGTTGTAGAGGATGTCGATTCCACCGGTCTCGGCGATGCCCCGTTCGACCCACGCACGCGCAGCGTCGGCGTCGCTGAGGTCGACCGAGCCGAACGAGCTCATCTCGCCGCCGGCCTCGCGCACCATCGCGGCCGTCTCCCGATCGTGCTCGCCCTCCACGTCGCACCCGACGATGCGAGCGCCTTCGGCGGCGAACATCCGCGCCGCCTCGCGCCCCTGCCCGCCCGCGGTTCCAGTGATGAATGCGACCTTCGCCGCGAGTCGACCGGGACGGTTCGCTGCCATTGCCCACCCTCCAAGACCTCGGACCTCGTCGCGGGCCACCCGCCTGGGGGTGGTGCGCTCTCGAGCAAAACGATACGATCCGGCGCGTTTCTGGTCAAGCTCGCCACGTTGCAGCCCTAGCGCGTGTCGGCATCACGCGGAGACGCGAAGAGGGGGGAGTTGCGGTGACGGTCTCGGAGACGTTCCAGGGCCAAGTCTGGCGGAGGGGCGAAGAGGGATATGAGGACGCGCGGCGCGCGGCGGTCTGGCAGGCACGGAAGTTCGAGCGCTACCCGGACGTCATCGCTCGCCCCGCCAACGACGCGGACGTCGTGGACGCCGTGCGCTACGCGCGGCGGGAGGGTCTGAAGGTCAAAGCCCGCGGTGGCGGGCACAGCCACACCGGATCGGCGCTGCGCGATGGCCTGATGATCGACTTCACCGACCTCCGGGAGTTCACGATCGATCCGCAGACGCGTACGGGCACGGTGACCCCCAGCGTCTGGAGCTCCGAGTTCGGCGCCGCGGCCTGGGAGCACGGGCTGTTCTTCCCGGGCGGCCATTGCCCCGACGTCGGCATGGGCGGCTACCTGCTCCAGGGTGGCTTCGGCTGGAACGGACGTACGCTCGGCATGGCCTGCTCGAGCGTGCGTGCGATCGACGTGGTGACCGCCGAGGGTGAGCTGATCCACTGCGACGACACCGCCAACAGCGACTACCTGTGGGCGGCCCGCGGCGCCGGGCCGGGCTTCTTCGGCATCGTGACCAGGTACCACCTCGATCTGCACCCGGCGCCGAAGGCGATGCAGGCCAGCGTCTACGTGTATCCGTTGGACGTGCTGGAAGAGCTTCTGCCGTGGTTCCTGGAGACGGGCGCGGGTCTGCCCCGGCCGGTCGAGGCCTTCATGATGGGCGCCTGGACGCCCGACGCCGACGAGCCGGTGCTGGTCATCTTCGTGGTCTCGTACTACGACGGCGAGGAGGAGGGCCGCGCCGCCCTCTCGCCGTTCGAGGCATCTCCCGTGATCGATCGCGCGCTGGCCCGCACGTTCGCCAGGCCGACGACGTACTCCGGGCTCTACGAGCTCATCGATGAACCTCCGCAGAGCCGCTACCACTGCGACGGGATGTGGACGGACACGCCGCCCGAGACGCTCGGCCCGCAGCTCTACGAGTTGTTCCGGACCCTGCCGCCGCCCAAGAGCACCCTGTTCATCTTCCCCTGGCGCGAGGCGCATGTGCACGACGGCGCCTTCTCGCTGCAGGCCGGGCTCTACGTGTCCCCGTACGCCACCTGGGACGATCCTGCCCAGGACGAACGCTGCAGCGAGTGGGTGATCGAGCAGATGAAGCGACTCGAGCCGTTCTCCGTGGGCATCCAGCTCGCCGATGAGAACCTCATCAACCGTCCGGCGCCGTTCATGTCCCCCGAGAACCTGCAGCGGCTCGAGCGGCTACGCGCGATCTACGACCCAGACGGCCTCTTTCACAGCTACCTGGCATGACTCCGGAAGACGGCGCACCGTCTACGGGCCGTCAGGACTCCCTGCCGGCCGGTGCGGCGCGGCGGCCGACGTTGGATCGGGTCCGAGCCGCGGCCGACGGCATGCTCGCACACGGCGCCGACGAAGAGTGGACGATCAAGGAGCGTGCGAAGATGCGTGCGGACGTCTCCATGGCGCTGCAGCTAGCCCGCGAGTCCGTGCAGGTGCTGTTCGAGAACAGCGGCGCCACCGGGATCCAGGACGACATCGTCGTCCACGGTGTCTGCGCGACATCAACGCCCTGTCGGTCCACGCGCTTCTGCACGGGAACAACAGCTTCGGGATCTACGCGGGTGCTGACCGGCGGTGAACCGCTCACGCCGCCGCGGACCTGCCCAACCAGCAGCCGCTGTCCAACCGCCAGAGGCCCGCGTTTGCGCTTGGGCGTCTCGATGTCCCACTCGATCGGCTCGGTGAGACGCAGCGCTACATGATCGCGCTCGCCCCGCCGTCGACCACGATGTTCGTCCCAGTGACCCAGGCTGCTTCGTCGGACGCCAGGTACAGGCCGGCATGGGCGACCGCCATCGGATCTCCCGGCCTCGCGGTGATCGTGCGCTCGACGACGGGCGCGACGGGCGCGCCGGCGCCCATCTGCTCGTACATCGCGAGGATCGGCGGCGTCGCCATGACGCCAGGACTCACGGAGTTCACGCGGACTCCCACGGCGATGCCCTCGGCCGCGAGCTGGCGGGTGAGGGCCAGGACCGCACCCTTGGCCGCCGCGTGGGCGGCCTGCGGCAACGTCCGGACACCGGCGAGCCCAGCCCCGGAGCCGATGTTCACGATCGCGCCGCCGACCTCGGCCAGGTGAGGCCATGCCACCTGGCAGGCACGCCAGACGAGATGCAGCTCGTTGTCGATCGTGAACAGGTAGTCCTCGTCGCTCTGCTCGGCGAACGGAGCGAACCTCGGCATGCTGGCGTTGTTGTAGAGGACGTCGATGCGTCCGTGCCTCGCGACCGCGCCCTCGACCCACGCCTCGACGTCGGACCGGTCGCCCAGGTCCACGGGAGCGCTCGAGTCGATGGCGCCGCCCTCGGCCTCGACGAGGCGGGCCGTCTCCGCCGCGCCCTCCGGGTTCAGGTCGCAGCCGACCACCGCGGCGCCCTCCCGTGCCATGAGCCGGGCCGTCACCCTGCCCATCCCGCTGCCGGTACCGGTGAGCAGCACGACCTTGCCTTCCAAACGACCGGACACGGTCACCTCCCTGCGTTTCGCGGATGACGTTCCCGATCTCAGCACGCGAGCGGGGCTCGGAGCCGAGGACGTGCACGGACTGCACAGCTCTGTGCGGGATCTGCCCACTCCCGTCACGCCGCGTCCCCTGCCCGAGTACAACCACGTCCGACCAGCTATGCGGCACACCCGCCCCGGCTGCGAAGAGGAGAAGCCATGCTCGACACCAACCGTCCGGTCCCGCCCGGCGTCACCGAGGACGCCCTCGACCGCGCGCTCGCCGCGATCGCCGCCGCGATCGGGGACGACAAGGTGGCAACGGACGCCGGGTCCCTCGCGGACTTCCAGGATCCGTTCCAGTTCCCCGGCTCCGCCCGGAACGTCCCCTGCGGCGTCGTGAGCCCGAGGACCGTCGAGGAGGTCCAGGCGATCGTCCGTATCGCGAACGAGCACTGCGTCCCCCTCTGGCCCGTTGGCCGCGGGAAGAACAACGGATACGGCGGTGCCGCGCCGCAGGTGCGCGGCACGGTGATGCTGTCCTTCCGCGACATGAACCGGGTCCTCGAAATAGACGAGGAGCTCGGCTACGCCATCGTCGAGCCTGGCGTGAGCTGGTTCGACCTCGACGAAGCCATCCAGGCGGGCGGCCACGAGCTCGTCGCCTCGATCGTCGACATCGGCTGGGGCGGCGTCGTCTCGAACACGCTCGAGCACGGCCTCACGTACATGCCCTACAGCATCGACCAGGCGTCGCACTGCGGCTTGGAGGTGGTCCTGCCCGACGGCGACCTGCTCCGCACCGGCTCCGGCGCCATGGATGGCAACCCGACCTGGCCGCTCTACAAGCGCGGCCTCGGCCCGACGTCCACCGAGCTGTTCATGCAGTCGAACCTCGGCATCGTCACGAAGATGGGCTACTGGCTGATGCCGAAGCCCGAGGTCTACATGCCGTTGTGGCTGCAGCTGTGGGACGACGCGCGCATGCCCGACGTGGTCGATGCGCTGCGGGAGCTCATGCTCGCCGGCACGATTGCCATGCGCCCGCAGCTCTCGAACACGCTCTGCATGGCGTCCATGCTCACCGCCCGCGCGGACTGGTACGACGGCGCCGGCCCCATGCCGGAGGAGGTCATCGACCGGATCGCGAAGGAGCTCGGGCTCGGGCGCTGGATGATGCGCTTCGCGCTGTACGGCGACGAGGCGGTGGTCGACCACAACTTCGCCAAGCTCAAGAGGCGCTTCGAGTCGATACCGACGGTCTCGGTCGTCGGGGAGAAGCGCGGCGCCGACGAGTGGAGGACGCTACCCAACCCGCACGAGCGGGTGATGATCGGCGTCCCGAGCATCGACCTGTACAAGATGGCCGGCTGGTCAGGCGGCGACGAGGGCGGCCACGTCGACTTCTCGCCGGTGATCCCGCTGACCGCGCAGCACGCGAAGGCCGCCCAGGACCTCTTCTCGAGGATGTGCACCGACGCGGGCTTCGACTACCTCGGCGGGATGCTCCCGATCAACGGTCGGGCCACCACGTTCATCAACGTGATCCCGTTCGACACCAAGGACGAGGCGCAGGTAGACGCCGCGTACGAGCACGCGAAGCGGATGGTCGCGACGGCCGGCAAGCTCGGCTACGGCGAGTACCGCGCCCACCTGTCGTTCATGGACCTCGCGGCGGACCAGTTCGGCTTCAACGACCACGTGCAGCGGCGGTTCAACGAGGCGATCAAGGACACGCTCGACCCGAACGGCATCATCGCGCCCGGCAAGTCGGGGATCTGGGGGACGCGGCTGCGCGAGGCCGGCTTCCCGCAGCCGTAGGCCGTGTCCGTCACACCCGACCAAGACCTATCCGTCGCCTGCGCGCCGGCGCAGGGCGCGCGGGGACGATCCGTACGCCTGGCGGAAGGCCCGGCTGAAGCTCGAGGCGTCGCGATAGCCCCACCGGGAGGCGATGGTGCCGATCGAGGCATCGCTCGATCGGCGGAGGTCGGCAAGTGCCCGTTCGAGCCGCTGCTCGCGGATCCATGCCGCCACCCCGCATCCGGAGGCGGCGAACAGCTTGTGCACGTAGCGCGTGGAGACGAAGTGGGCCCGCGCGATCTGCTCCGGACCGAGTCCGGGGTCGTGCAGGTGCTCCAGCGCGTACAGGCGCATCCGCTCGAGGAGCGCCGTCGAGCGCAGCCCCGGCGAGGCATCCCGGTCGCTGCCGCCGGAAAGGGTCCACAGCATGCCGACGAGCATGTCCGAGAGCCCCTCGGCCTCCGGCTCGGAGACCGGGGACCGCTCGACGGTACGGGCCAGGCCGGCGAGGAACGGGGTTCCGAGCCGCACGATCGACCCCCTGCCGGGCGACATCTTCAGGGCCGAGCGCCGGGCGAGGACGTCGCCCCGGACGCCGAGCAGCCACTTCGGGAAGTTGAAGATCGCCACGTCCAGCGCGTCGACCGACTCGAACACCGAGGGCCGCGACGAGTCGTGCGTGGCGAGCTCGCCGGGACCGAGCACGCAGGAGCGGCCGTCCTGCTCGATCCTGCACGAGCCGCGGCGCACCAGGTAGAGCAGGATGGACTCGGAGTCGCCCTCGCCGATCATCCGGGTGGTCCGCCTGACGCGATGCGGCACGCCGATGATCGAGCGCACCGCGACGGCCCCCACCCGGCCGCCGGTCAGGCGGGCCTCGAACGACCGCGCGCCCACCGAGTCCACGCGCATCGGGAAGAAGTGCTCGGCGATGCCCGCCGACCAGTAGTCGGGGCGATCGGACGCGGAGACCGTCCAGGTGTCGAGCAGGGTGGTCATCGCCGGGTCATGTCAATGCTGCTGCAGCTGCCCCGGGGGTTGCCACCCCGGGCTGGTCACCACGGACACGAGGAGCTCCTCATGAGACTGCAAGGCCTGCACCACGTCACGATGCTCACCGCCGACGCGCGCGAGAACCTCCGGTTCGGCGCGGAGGTGCTGGGGCTGCGCTTCGTCAAGAAGACGATCCATTTCGACTTCGGCCAGTTCTACCACCTGTACTTCGCCGACGAGGACGCGACGCCGGGCGCGGTCCTGACCTGGTTCGAGATGCCCGACCTGCCCCAGGGGGAGGCGGGCGCGGGGATGATCCACACCATCGAGCTCGGCGTCGGCTCGGCCGAGGCGCTCGGCTTCTGGGAGGAGCGCCTGAACCGCGTCGGGTATCCGGCGCGCCGCGAGGACGGGGCGCTGCACTTCGAGGACCACGACGGGCTGCACTTCGCGCTGACGGTGGCCGGGTCGGGCAACCCGCCGCTGCGTGCCGAGCATCCGGAGATCCCGGCGCAGCACGCGATCGTCGGGATCGAGGGCGCCCGCGCGTACGCCGAGGACCCGGCGGCGGCGAATCCGGTGTTGACCGACGTGCTCGGCTTCACCGACCTCGGCGACGGCGCCTACCGGCTCGACGGCGAGCTGCGCACGTTCGGCTGGGCGTACGATCCGGCGCCCGAGACCCCGGGCGAGGCGCGCGGGCGCGGGAGCGTCGCGCACATCGCGTGGGCGTCCGCCGACGCCGACCATCTGGAGTGGCAGCGACTGCTGCGCGAGGCGGGGCAAGATGTCACCGAGGTGAAGGACCGCGACTACTTCCGGTCGATCTACCTGCTCGAGCCCTCAGGCGTGCGGTTCGAGCTGGCCACGCTGTCGCCCGGCTTCACGCGCGACGAGGATTCCCAACACCTCGGCGAGGAGCTCTGCATCCCGACGCAGTACGCCGACCGCCGGGAGGAACTCGAGCGGACGCTGACGCCGTTGACCAACCCGCGTGCCGCCTGGCGGAAGCACGAGCCGGCCTGAGGAGACCCACGCCACCGCCACGGTGACACGGTCAGACGACCTCCAGCGGCCTGACCTCGTGGAGCGCCGGAAGCACCTCCTCCGCGAACAGCCGGGACTCCTCCAGGGAGAAGGATTCGACGACGAGCCGGCGTGCGCCGGTCTCCTCGAGCGTCTCCAGGAGGCTGTCGCGGACCTGGTCGGGGGTGCCGACGACGGCGATCGCGGGCCGTCGTCCCTTGGGGCCGTCGGACATGATGACCTCGGCGTCGGTGGTGGGGGGTGGCATCGCGCCGCGCTCGACGTACATCGTGATGAAGCGCTCGATGGAGGTGACCATGCGCTGGAGGTTGCGTTCGGCCTGCTCCTCGGTCTCGGCGATGGCGACGAAGCGCTCGACCATGCAGTTCGCGCCGGTGAGCTCGTGGCCGTGCTCGCGGCCGACGGCTGTCAGGTGCTCGAGCGCGTCGCGGTGGTCGGCGGTGGTGCCGAAGTTGCGCATGACGTTCCAGCCGTTGCGCGCGGCGATCTCGGTCGTCGTCCGGCTCGCGCCGCCGAGCCAGACGGGCAGCGGGTCCTGCAGCGGCGGCGTGGCGATCGTGGTGGGTGTCGGGACCTGCCAGAACTCGCCGTCGAAGGTGAAGTCGCGCTCGGTCAGCGCGGTGCGCAGCAGCTCGACGCCCTCGATCCACCGCCGCATGAACACGTCGTCGGGCATCGACTCGCCGAGCGTGAGCCCGACCTCGCCGGGGATGCCACGTCCGAGGCCGAGCTCGAAGCGGCCGTCGCTGAGGGCGTCGAGCGTGCCTGCCTCCTCGGCGACGCGGATGGGGTTGTAGAGCGGCAGCACGGTGACCGCCGTGCCGAGGCGGATCCGGCTGGTGCGGGTCGCGGCGGCCGCGAGGAGGAGGTGGGGCGCGGGGCACGCGAACGCGCGGGCGTGGTGCTCGGTGACCGTCAGGCCGTCGAAGCCGAGCTGCTCGGCCTCCTCCGCGAAGTCGACGAAGTCGAGGATCTGGCGCTGCTGCCAGCGCGGGTCGTCGTAGTCGGGCGCGGGATCGTCGGTGTGGAGGCCGACGCCGTAGGTGTGGACCACCTTGATCCGGTCTGCGTCATCACTGAGCTTGGGCATGACGGGACCCTTGCAGCCTCATGGTCCATTTGTCAACACGCGTCAAATTTTCCTGACGCATGTCGAAACGGCGTAGAGTGCGCGTCATGACCAAGAGCGCGACGACGCGACGGCGCCCGCAGACCTCGCGGGGCGACGTCCGCGAGGCCCGCCTCATGGAGATCGCGGAGGGGCTGTTGCGCGACGGACGCTTCGACGCGACCTCGATCGCCGAGATCGCAGCCGCGGCGGACATCACCCGGTCGGCCTTCTACTTCTACTTCGCCTCCAAGGAGCGGTTGCTGGAGCGTCTGATCGAGACGACGCTCGCCGAGTTCATCGACCGCCGCCTGTCCGATCTGGACGCCCGGGACGCGCCTCCGGCCGAGCGGTTGCGCCGCCTGCTGCACGGCGTCGCGGAGATGTGGGTCGAGCACGGCGTGGTTCTGTCCGCGGCTGCGGAGCTCGCCGCCAGCGTGCCGGCGCTGTTCGACCGCATCGCCGGCGTCATCGCGTCAGGGGTCGAGACGCTGACGCCCGTCCTGGCGGAGCACGACGGGAACACCGACCCGGTGCGCACGCGCGAGACGGTCTCCGCGCTGCTGTGGATGGGCGAGCGCACGTTCTACGTGCTCGCCCGCAGCAACCCGTCGCCGGAGGAGTACCACGCACTCGCCGACCGGCTCCTCGTCATCTGGGTTCGCGCTGTCGGCATCGAGGACGAGCCTGGAGAGGGACCCGCATGAGTGCAGACGCGACCATGGTGAGCCGCGTGGAGCTCTCGCGTGACCCGTATCCGGCGTACCGCCGGCTGCGCGAGCAGGGTGCATGCGTCTGGCTGGAGGCAGCAGGCCGCTACGTCGTGCCGCGGTGGGAGGACGTCGTGGCGATCGACGACCACCCGGGGATCACCGCCCGCGAGGACCCGTCGCTCATGACGCGCGCGATGGGCCGATCCATGCTGCGCACGGACGGTGAGGAGCACGCGCGGCTGCGCGCGCCGGCACAGGCGCCGCTGCGCTCCCGTGGCTTCGCGGCGCGGTGGGGCGACATGCTCGAGCGCGAGGCGCACGACCTGCTGGTGCCGCTGCGCGATCGAGGGCACATGGACGTGCTGCGCGATTTCGCCGGGCCGTTCGCCGCGCGGACCCTGAAGGTCCTGCTCGGCCTTCACGCTGCTCGCGACGCGGACCTCGAGTTCGCCTCGCAGGCATTCATCGACGGGATCGGCAACTACGCCGACGACCCCGACACCTGGGAGCGCTGCGAGCGCGCGAGCCGGCTCGTCGACGAGGCCATCACCGTCGACTGGGACCGCGCGGAGGACGGGACCGTCCTGCGCGCTCTCGTCGACGCCGGCACCTACGGCGAGGACGAGGTCCGCGCGAACGTCAAGCTCTTCATCTCGGGCGGGCTCAACGAGCCCCGCGACGTCATCGCGACGACACTGCACGCGCTGCTCGCCGATCCCGATCAGGAGGCGCTCGCGCGCGAGGACCCCGAGAACCTCGCGCAGGCGACCGAGGAGAGCCTGCGCTGGACGTCGCCGATCGGGATGTTCCCGCGCGTCGTCCACGAGGACACCGAGCTCGGCGGCGTGCACCTGCCCGCGGGCAGTCGCATCGGGGTGCTCATCGCCTCCGCGAACCGCGACGAGCGCCACTGGGAGGACCCCGACCGCTTCGACCTGCGCCGCGCGACCGTCCGGCACATGGCCTTCTCGCGCGGCCCGCACGTCTGCCCCGGCGCGTACGTGGCCCGCCAGCAGGTCGCGCGAGCAGCGCTTCCCGCGCTGCTCGCGCTGCCCGGACTCCGCCTCGCGTCGGCCGTCGTGCCCTATCAGGGGTGGGTCTTCCGCGGTCCGGCCCGTCTCGACGTCACCTGGAAAGGACGCGCATGAGCACCTCCGAACCGGTCCCCGGCCTGCACCGCATCCCGTTGATGGGAGGCTTCGTCGCCGCCTACCTGCTCGCCCACGACGGCGAGCTCACGCTCGTCGACACCGGCCCACCGGGCAGCCTCCCGGCGATCGAGGATGGCGCTCGCGCAGCCGGCCTGGACGTGGGCGACGTGACGCGGATCGTCGTCACGCACGCCCATGCCGACCACAGCGGCGCGGCGGCCGCGGTCCGCGAGCGCACCGGCGCACCGATCCTCATGTCGGCGGCGGACGCCCGGCTCATCGCGTCGGGCTGGTCCTCGCGCGGCGTGACGGTCCTGCCGGGCCAGGAGGACACGCTGCCGTTGCCGCCCGGGGTCACCGCCGAGATGCTCGCGCAGCCTGCGCCGATCGAGCCGTTCGTCGTCGACACGGAGCTGGCAGAGGGATCCGTGCCGGGCGTCACCGACCTCGAGGCGATCGCGACGCCCGGGCACTGCGAGGGCCAGCTGTCGCTGCTGTGGCGCCGCCAGGGCGGCGTGATGTTCTGCGGCGACGCGGCCGGCAACTTCGACGCGCTCGCCATCGCGGCCGTCGGCGAGGACTTCGACGTCGCCCGGGGCTCGGCGAGGCGCCTCGCCGCCCGCGACTTCGAGGTCGCAGTGTTCGGCCATGGCGAGCCGCTGACGGAGGGTGCGTCGGCGCAGTTCCGCGCGACCTTCAGCCACTGACCTGCTCGGGCCGCGCCGCCGCGTCGTCGTCAGGGGGTCACGACCGCGGCGCGCCCACGACCTCCTCGACCACGCGACCGTGCTCACGCATCGTCTCGAGGCCGTCCTGCCCGGGCTGGCGGCCGAAGCCGCAGTACATGGCGACGCCGAAGTCGTCGAGGTACTTCGACGCGGCGGCGCGAAGAACCGGTCGTCCTGGCTGCGCAGGTCCTTCGGGCCGGCGAGGTGCAGCCAGTCGACGGTGCGCCCCGAGTTCTCCACCGCGTAGTTCGCCATCCGTACGATGAGCTCCATGTCGCGCGCCTCGTACATGGGCCACGTCGGGAACGTCCCGTAGCAGAGGTGGTAGCCGACGAGTGCCTTCTCCGGGATGAGCCGCGTGATGCGGGTCACCGGGCCGGCATAGCGCTCCCAGGCGTCGTCGTCCGTCCAGTCGATGACGCCCTCGAGGTCGAGCACCTCCCAGCACACGTCCCACTGGATCGCGAGATCCTCGGGCGGGATCGCGTCGGTGAGCCGGGCGATCTCGCGTGCGAAGTCGTGCTTGAAGCTCGCAGCGGTGCTCGTCCGGAACGGGAGGCTCAGCTGGAAGCGCATGTGCGCCGGGATCACGCCCTCGTCGCGCAGCGCGCGGAACACCGCGTAGGACTCGATCGCGTCGTCGATGCGGGGCCGGCGGTCGAAGCGCAGCTCGTCGACATCGGGCTTGACGCCGAGTACCGGGATCTCCTCGACGCGGGGCGGCGCGCCGCCGGGCCGCGTGATCTCGATGTCCGGATGCGGGTTCAGCAGGCTGATGAACTCGTAGGCCGCCCACAGCGCGCGCGGGCCGGTCTCGCCGTCCGGCAGCGCGAAGACCAGATCGCCGAAGAGCTCGCCGCCGGCGCGCAACGCCTCTTCCGTCGAGGACGCCGGAAGGCTTCCGACGAGCAGCAGCTCGCTGTCGATTCTGCTGGGCACGATCCCCATCCCCCTCTTTGAGATCCGCGGTCCGGACGCACCGGACAACACAAATACGAAACGGCCCGTATCATTTGCGGCGTGACTCTTGTGCTGTCGGACGCGGAGGTCCGTGACGCTTGCGACATGGGCGTCCTCGTGGACGTCATCGAGCAGGCGATCGAGATCGAATCGCGCGGCGGTGTGCAGATCGTGCCGCGCATCAACTTCGGCGTGGAGGGCGGCTTCTTCCGCCTCATGCCCGCCGTCATCGAGGAACTGGACGTCATGGGGCTCAAGGCGTTCGACGCGAAGTTCCCCGAGGCCCGCTACCTCATCGCGGTGTTCACGCCGTCGACCGGTGAGCTCGACTGCCTGGTCGACGCGGCGTATCTCACGGCCGCCCGTACGGGCGCGACGACCGGCGTGGCGACCCGCTGGATGACCGCGGTCGATGGCTGTCGCGAGGTCGGCGTCATCGGCTCCGGCCTCGAGGCGCGGACGAACCTCGAGGCGGTGCTCGCCGTCCGCGAGGTCGAGCGTGTCAAGGTCTTCAGCCCCAACCCTCAGCGCCGCGAGCGCTTCGCACGCGAGATCACCGAACGCTTCGACATCGAGGCGCGCGCGACGGGCTCGCCTGCTGAGGCCGCCGACGCTCCCTGCGTCGTCGTGGCCACGAACACGGGGGCTGGGGGACCGGTCGCGCTCGAGGGCGCGTGGCTCCGGGAGGACGCCCACCTCAACACCATCGGCGCGACAGCACCGGTGCTGCGCGAGGTCGACCCCGAGACCTTCGCCCGCGCGGCGGCGATCGTCGTCGACACCGAGCACGCAGGCCCCGAGTGTGGCGACATCATCGCCGCCGAGCAGGCCGGCGCGTGGGACGAGCGGCGGGTGACGACGCTCGCGCAGGTGGTCGGCGCCGGAGCTCCGCTCGCCTGCGAGGGGCTCACCGTCTTCAAGTCGGTGGGCACCGCGGTGCAGGACCTCGCTGCTGCCGCCGCCGTTGCACGGGTCGCGCGCGAGCGCGGCCTCGGCCGCGAGCTGGACATCGTCAGCCCGAAGACGTTCTGACCCAGGAGGAGACTGCACGTGCCCGACTACGAACGCGGAGCGGCCCGGGAGTGGGCGCGCGAGCACCTCGTCGGCTGCTCCAGCGTGACCATCCCGACGTTCACCGCCGACCTGAAGCGCCTCAACGAGGCGGCGGTCGCCCACGACATCGCGCTCGGGGTCGAGCACGGGTTCGCCTACACGCTGCTCGTCACCGAGACGAACATCACGCCGGAGGAGAACGCGCGGATGACGGCGATCGCGCGCGAGGCGTCAGTGGGCAGGATGCGCCTGTTCTTCCATGCGGCGTTCGGCACGCTCGAGGACAACATCCAGGCGGTCCAGCTCGCCGAGCGCGAGGGCGCGGACCTGGCGCTGCTGTCCTATCCGCCCCAGTTCTGGCCGACGACGGAGCGCGAGGTCTACGAGTACACGAAGGCGTTCTGCGATGCGACGTCTCTTGGGGTGATGCTGTTCGCGCTGCCCGCGTGGGGCTTCGAGCGCATCCACCCCGCCGGTATGCCGGTGGCGTTCGTGCGCCACGTGCTCGACACGATCCCGAACATCGTCGCCATCAAGTCCGAGCAGGGCTTCCCGCTCGTCGCGGGCGTCTGCGAGATGTACCACCACTTCCGTGACGAGGTCGTCATCAGCTGCCCGATCGAGGCCGACGCGCTGCCGCTCATGGGCGTCATGGACATGCAGTTCTCCGGCACGAGCAACACCGAGTGGATGAGGGGCTGGTACCCCGAGACCTTCGAGTTGGCCCGGACGGGCCGCTGGCCGGAGGCGATGGAGCGCTTCTGGGCGGTGCAGCCGGCGCGACAGGCCAACGCGGCCGCCACCCAGGCCTACATCACCGGGACGAACGTCCTGAACCGGACGACGTGGAAGTACCAGGACTGGCTCGCCGGCTACAACGGCGGCCCGCTGCGCGCGCCGGCGATGCGCATCCCCGACCGGCTCATGCGCCAGTTGCGCGCGGGGCTTCAAGCAGCGGGCCTGCCCGTGACGGACGCACCCGACAGCGAGTTCATGAGCGGCCGAAACCCCTCGTAGAGGTGCGACTCGAGCCCCGGGCGTCATCCCTTGGCGACGATGCCCTCGATCATGTCCTCGTGGCGGCCGACGATGCCCGGGGGGATCTCCACCATGTGCACCGCGGGCATGCCGATCTCGGTGCGGTAGGTGTTGTTCGGGCCGTCCTCGAAGCGCCAGATCGCCGGCTCCCAGTCGGGGACGTAGTTGCGGTAGCCGCCGGAGTTGAGCTCGTAGCGCAGCCCGACCGGGTCGCGGAAGTACAGGTAGTGCTGCTCGCCGATGCCGTGCTCGCCAGGGCCGAAGTCGATGGCGTGGCCGTGCTCGATTAGGAACTTCGCGCCGCGGGTGAGGTCATGGTTGGTCTCCACCCAGAAGGCGACGTGGTGCAGGCGTCCGGGCGTGCCCTCGCCGTCCAGGATGAAGCCGAAGTCATGAGACTTCTCGTTGCAGCTGACCAGGCCGAGGAACCACGGAGCCCCTGGCGCTCCCTCCACGCCGCCCATCACGCGGAAGTCCAGGACATCCTGGTGCCAGAACGCCGCGGCCTTGACGTCGGGGGCGGTGACGGTGAGGTGGTCGAGGATGCGTACGCCGATGCCGCGCGAGCCGCTGCGCTGCGGGCGCTCGGGATACGGGGACTCCTCGCCGGGCGGCGCGACAGCGCGGTCGACGTCCCAGAAGAGCTCCTCGGTGTGGCCGGCCGGGCCGGTGTAGCGGTATGCGCGGCCGTGGCCGAAGGAGGACTCCACCCATGCGCCCGTCACACCGGCGGCCTCGACGGAGGCGACGGCGATGTCGAGCTGCTCTGCGTTCCAGGCGCGCCAGGCGCCATGGCCCAGCCCGGGCTTCGCCGCGGCGGTGAGCACGAGGCTGTAGCCGTAGAGGTCGCCCCAGCAACGCAGGTAGACGGAGTCGCCCTCCTCGGCGACGACGTCGAGGCCCAGGATGTCGCGCGCGAACGCGACGGAGGCGTCGAGCTGCGGGGTGAGCAGCTCGACGTGTGACAGGACGGACAGGGGACGGTGTGGCATGGGTTCTCCTCGTCGGTGACGTCCTACGCCCGTGGGGGCAGCAGGACGTCGCGGTGGATCTCGAGCGTGGGGACGACCTCGTCGCGCGGGATGCGCCCGATACCGCATTCCGTTGCGACGCCGAACGACACGACGTGGCGGGCGGCCGTATCGACGCGCCGCTGCGTGCCGGCGGCGCCGTCCTCGAAGTGGACGAGTCCGAGGTACAGCTCGGTCTCCTCCGGTCGGCGTAGCTCGCGCAGCGGGGCGAAGAAGTCGTCGTCGTCGCGCTCGATCGGGACCGGCATGTGCACCCAGTCCACCCGGCGGTCGATCTGGTCGAGCATGGCGTTGGTCAGCCGCACCATCGCGCCGGCGTCGCGCGGCTCCATCCAGTGCTTGCCGTGCCCGCTCTCGGCGTCTGGCGGGTCGCCGTAGCAGTGGTGAAAGCCGAGCTCGACCCTCTCGGGCACGAGCGCGGCCATACGTCCCACCTGGGCGACCGCGTCGTCGAAGCTCCAGGTCACCGGTGGTGACACACCCTCGGTGATCGAGACCTCACACGGCGTGTCCCACTGGATGGCGAGGCGCTCGGGATCGATGACCTCCAGCATGCGTGCGATCTCGCGCGCCAGCGCCCGCTCGTAGGCCGGGATCAGGGCGTCGCGGTGCTCGATGTCGACGAACGCCATCACGGCCATGAACGCCGTCGGCAGGGCGACCTGGAAACGCGTGTCATCGCGCAGCGTGCCGCTCTCCACGGCGGCGCGGAAGCGGGCGTACGACGCGATGGCATCGTCGGCGTAGCCGAGGTTGCCGAACTCGACGTCCTCGGGCGCGACACCGTCTCGGGGCCGGTACTGGTCGAAGTGATGGTCGATGTGCTCGCCCCAGGAGGCCGGGGCGAGCTCCAATGCATCGACCGCCGCGAACCGCGGCGCCAGCGAGAAAATCCAGCCCAGCCGCTCCCCGGTCTCGCCGTCGGGCACGCGTGCGACGTCCTCGCGCAGCGCCGCTCCGACCGCGGCGAAGACCGCGTCTGGGGACTCCAGGTTCAGGCTCCCGACGAGCAGTGAACGGGCCATCGTCAGGACACCGGGTCCCGTGGTCGGCTGCTCATGTCCAGATCCTCCTGGCGGTCGTGACGAGCAGCTCCAGCTTGCGCCACTGGGCGTCCTCGTCGATCGGGTTGCCGTCCGGCCGGTCGTCGTCGCCGGTCGTCAGCGCGGAGGCGAACCCGCACTGCGGCGAGATCGCGATTTGCTCGATCGGGATGTGCTTCGCTGCCCGCTCGACCGTCGCCAGGATCTCGTCGGCCGACTCGACCCGGTCGTGACGGGTGCTGACGACGCCCAGCACCACCGTCGCTCCGCCACGGGGGACGCGTCCCAGAGCCGCGTAGTCGGCGTCGGTGCGCTCGACATGCCCGTCCCACTCCAGCGTGAAGCGGTCGTAGGGCAGCGAGAAGAACGTCTCCCCGAGCTCACCCAGATGGTCGTGCGGGGTCAGGTAGCGGGAGGCGTAGTTGCCGCGACACTGGTGCAGGCAGGTGGTGACGTGCGCGGGCAGGCCGGCGACGATCGCCCGGTCGGCCTCCAGCATGCGATCGAGGAGCGCGTCGAGATCGATGCCCCGAGAGCGGACGAGCTCCCCCAGTGGCGACCCCGAGAGCATCATGTAGCCGGAGACGTCGAACTGCACGTAGGTGGCACCGGCCTCGATGGCGTCGTCGACCAGGCTGCGCAGAACCCCGACGAGGCTCTCGGCTGCCTCCTCGGGTGAGTCGTAGGCGGCGAGCCCCGGACCCAGCGCGGCGTTCCCGACGAGGAACGATGCGGTGGGGAACGAGACCTTGACCGTCCGCTGGGTGAGCTCGCCGACGAAGGCGGCCTCGCGCGCGGCGGGGCTGTCGATCTGCGCGACCCGGCCGGTGATCGTGGCCGCTCCCTCGTGCTCGACGACGCTGCCGTCGTCGCCGCGGAACTGCAGCCTCCCCTGGCTGGGAGAGAGGCCGTCGACCGCGTCGAAGAACGAGTTGAAGTACATGAGACGTCGGAACTCACCGTCCGTGACGACCTCCAACCCGACGTCCTCCTGCCTGGCGACGACGCGACGGATCGCCTTGTCCTCGAGTGCGCGCAGGTGCGTGAGGTCCTTCGCGCGCTCGTCGGCGAGCAGCGACGTGTGGCCGGGTTCGTACACCCTGTGGACCTCCGCCAGCAGCGCCTTCGGCCGCTGGAGGCTGCCGATGTGGTCCGCGCGGATGGTCATGCCGACACCACGCGGTTGCGCTGGGTGCCGAGGCCGGTGATGGAGCCCTCCATCACGTCGCCCGGGCGCAGCCAACGGTCGTAGTGACTGCCGTTCCCAGCGGGGGAGCCCGTCAGGACGACGTCGCCGGGGAGCAGCTGCGCCTGACGGGATGCGAACGCGATGAGCGACGCGACGTCGAAGATCATGTCGGCCGTCGTCTCGTCCTGCATGAGCTCGCCATTCAGCCTCAGCTGGATCTGCAGGGCCTGGGGGTCCTCGACGAGCGCGGCCGGTACGAGGTAGGGCCCGATCGGCTTGTACGTCGGCGCGCACTTCGACTGCAGCCAGTCGGCGCCCACCGGGCCCAGGTCGTCGCGACCGACGAAGTCACGGGCAGTCAGATCGTTTGCCACCGTCCAGCCCGCCACGCACGACAGCGCGTCGTCGCGAGGGACGTCGCGCGCCGGCACTCCGATGACGGCCGCGAGCTCGAGCTCCCAGTCGGTCCGTTCGCTGTCGGCGCGCAGGACGATGTCGTCGTCGGGACCGCACACCGAGGTCGGCAGTCCAACCCACAGGAACGGCACGCCGCTCCGGGTTCGTTCGTCCATCACCGCGGTGGCTTCGGCGCGGATCTCGTCGACGCCCATGCCCGGGCGCGAGCCGACGCGTTGATCGACCATCAGGTCGATGACGTGCGTGCGGTAGTTCAGTCCGGCGGCCAAGAGCTGTCTGGGCTCGACCGGTGTCAGGCGCCGCAGTGACGTGACCGGCTGGGTCTCCAGGCCGCCGCTCACGGCCTGCTCGGCCGCGCGCGAGAGGTCATCAGCGAGTTCGTCCCAGCGCGCGAGGACAGCGACGGGAGGCAGCCCGTCGCTCAGGCCGTCCCGGACGCAGGAGAGCCGCGCGACCGCCTCGCCGACCACGAGGCCGGTGAAGGTGCCATCCGGCCCGGCGAAGCGTCCCAGCCCGAAGGGCGTCCCAGTTGCGATCACCTGTTGTCTCCCGCCCGCACAGCCTTCTCCTGTCTCGTCGACACAGATGCGAAACGTCTCGTACTGAACTACGCCTGAGCGTTACTATACGCAACGGCTCGTATCGTGACGATGCGACCTGCACTCGAGGAGGAGGGACCTATGGAGGCGGAGATGGCTGCGCCGTCGTGGCGTCGCCGGACAGCGGTCGGGCTGCTCGTCGCATTGGTCGCGGCCGGCGGCATCACGGCGTGCGGAAGCAACGATGACTCGGGGGATGGGGCCGGAGCAGCCTCGCCCGCAACGTCGAGCACACCGGCGCAGACCTCGCCGGCGGATGCGGGCGCCGCGTCGGGCACCGGCGTCACGGACTACGTGCAGTACACCGGGGGCACGAAGGGCGCCGCGGACGCGAGCAAGAGCAAGATCGTCATCGGGTGGACCAATCAGCAGGGGGGACCTGCCGATCCGAGCCCGTACGCGACCGACGGTGCGAAGCTCGCCGTGAAGTACGTCAACGAGGAGCTGGGTGGCGTCGGCGGCCATCCGATCCAGCTCGCCTCGTGTTTCACGTCGACGACCGAGGAGCAGGGGCAGAGCTGCGGTCAGAAGTTCGCCAACGACGACGGTGTCGACGTCGTGGCCGTCGGCGCGATGTCCATCGGTTCCCAACCGCTGATGGCGTCGATCGACGGGGCGAAGCCGATGGTCTACAGCGTGGCGGCCGGCGCGTCGGACGCGCAGAACAAGAACGGCTACATCCTGTTCGGCGACCTCATCCGCGTCCTGCCGCCGCTGGCGACCTTCTCCAAGGAGGTCCTGAAGGCCAAGACGGCGGCTGTGATCTACCCCGAGGCACCGGGACTCTCCTACGCGGCGGATGCGCTGACGGGCGGTCTGAAGGCGGCCGGGATCACGTACAAGCGCGTGAGCTACCCGGCGAACGCGACGGACCTCGTCGCGCCGCTCTCGGCGGCCGGCGCCCAGACCGCCGATGTCGTCAACCCGGTCGTGCTGCCGCCGCAGTGCGTGACCGTGGCCAAGGCGCTGGAGCAGAGCAAGGTCACGGCGCCGGTCGTCGCCACCCCGCTCTGCCTGAACAGCAACGTCGCCAAGGCGCTCGGAGATCTGCCGCAGTGGTACTACGGCATCGCGTCGTCGCTGACGGCCGACCGCAGCGATCCGGCCGCAGGCGCGTTCATGGCCGTCGCCGCGAAGAACGGCGGGGTGGAGAAGGCAGCCGATCCGTACTACTCGATCTCGTTCGCGGAGATCCTCACCATCGTGCAGTGGATGAACGCGATCGGGCCTGACAAGCTGTCGCCCGAGTCGATCGCCGCGAAGGCCAAGGCGTTCAAGGGACCGCTGGCGCTGGGGCCGCCGACGGTGCAGTGCGGCGAGTACCCCACCGCACCGGCGATCTGCAACGACCAGATGAAGGTGTTCAAGTACGAGGGCAAGGGCGTGTTCAAGCCCGCCTCGGACTGGATCGGACCGCCGAGCTGAGCCGCGTGGGGGCCGCCGGCCGCGGCCCCCACGCGCCGTGTCAGAACGGCTGCGCCAGCAGGGCGTAGCCGTTCATCATGATCCCCACGGTCTGCTCGTCAGGGATCGCCGCGTCCTGCTCCGCCTTGCAGATGGCGAGTGAGTGCTCGTAGATCGGCCGGACGCGCTCGGCGCGTCGCGTGCCGTACGCCTCGAGCGCGGCCTCGACGTCCTCGTGGGCGTCGAGCTCCTCGCAGAGCACGACGGCGTCCTCGATCGCCATCCCGCCGCCAGACGTGAGCTGCGGCGTGAGCGCGTGCGCGGCGTCGCCGAGCAGCACGACCCGTCCCTGGTGCCATGGCGCCGGCAGCAGCACGTGGTCGATCGGCCGGAAGCTGATGTGGCGCGACGCGTCCATCCCTTCGACGGCGTCTCGGATCATGGGGGCGCTGAACGGCGCGAGCCGGTCGCGCAGCAACTCGCCGAGCCGTTCGGGCGGCATGTGCACGTGCTCCGCCGTGTTCTCGAGGTAGAAGAGGTAGCAGTCGTCCTCGGACAGCGGCAGCGCCCCGACCACCTCGCCGTCGCTGGTGCGGTGCAGCGTCAAGCCGTTCACGTCGGCGGGGCGCGGGATGGTGTAGCGCCACACGCCCTGGCCGGAGTAGACGGGCCGGCGGTCGTCCCCGAAGAGCTGCGTCCGGGTCCGTGAGTAGGCGCCGTCGGCCGCGACGAGCAGGTCGTAGGTGCCGGAGTCGCCGTCGGAGAGGGCGACGCTGACGGCCCCGTCGCGCTGCTCGACGCGCTCGATCGTCGTCTCGAACGCGATCGACGCGCCGCTCGCCCTCGCGTGCTCCTCGAGCAGGTCGC
>Ga0070665_100001127_pt1 | contig 32837 bp, 27 predicted proteins | sample KBSS13metaG_FD_65862 | JGI IMG/M metagenome (GOLD analysis project Ga0070665, IMG submission 65862) | Switchgrass rhizosphere microbial communities from Kellogg Biological Station, Michigan, USA - KBS S1-3 metaG | ecosystem: Host-associated > Plants > Roots > Rhizosphere > Soil ... | reverse complement strand
GGCGACACGCCAGCCAAAAACTTTGGACCCATCGCACTCAAAGCGGTTCGGGAGAAGATGATCAAGAAGAATTGGTGTCGTCGGCACATCAACACGCAGATCTCTCGCATCAAGAGCATGTTCCGATGGGCTGCTGAGCAAGAGTGGGTGCCGGGATCACTTCATCATGCCCTACTCACCGTTAGAGGGTTGAAGCAGGGACGGTGCGAGGCGAGGGAATCAGAGCCGGTTCGACCCGTGCATGATGACTACGTGCAAGCGATCAAGCCCCATGTTAGTGGTCAAGTGTGGGCCATGATCCAACTCCAGCTCTTCACGGGGGCTCGCCCAGGCGAAATTTGCAGCTTACGGAAGATGGACATCGACAACACGGGTGACGTTTGGTCGTGTCGGCTGGAGGAGCATAAAACGGCACATCATGGTCACAAGCGGGTGATCTTCCTCGGTCGAAAAGCACAGGCGATCATCCAGCCTTTCCTCGATGCTCACCACTCCGAGGAATATTTGTTCAGTCCGTCCGAGGCCGAAAAGGAGCGGCGAGAGAAAGTGCATGCAGCAAGGAAGACCCCGCTGTCATGTGGTAATCGCCCAGGGACTAATCTGCGATTAAACCCTGCCCGAACTATTGGCCTTCGCTACGACGTGGCTGCATATCGAAGGGCTATTGCTCGGGGATGCGACCTGGCGTTTCCACCACCCCCACCACTCTGCAAAACGAATAATGAAACGCATACTGCGTGGATGGCTCGTTTAACGGCTGAGCAACAGCGAGAGGTTTCGACTTGGCAGAGCAATCACCGCTGGCACCCTCATCAACTCCGGCACAATGCCGCAACTCGATACCGCAAGGAACGCGGACTCGATGCGGCAAGAGCAATCCTGGGACACCGGAGCTTGGCGATAACGCAGGTGTATGCTGAGTTGGATATGGGAGTGGCGATTGACACCATTAGAGAATTCGGATGACTCTAAGCAGGTCTGGACGCCAGTGCGATCTGTGGCTGATAATCTCGGTATGCCTTCAACTCCGCCAGGAAATCCAGTACGCGAAGAGATGTGCGACAAGATCGACAGAGCATTGTCGCGGGCAGACATCCCGCGTACAGCGGTTGGTGAGGAACTCGCGGCAGTTCTCGGCTGGCTCTGGCAACCATTCAAACCGTTGGTCGGTGATGCGAAGACTCACCTGGACAAGCAGTGGGCCGAAAAACAACTGCGAGCCGCGGGCCTGACAGTTCTGAAAAGGGCACGGCACCCATATCAGTTGAAGCCCTTTTTGGCGGAAGGTCACATCACTGACATAAAGGCTATCGGTGGACTCGCCGTGTTCGCACAGCCATTCAAAGTGCGATTGAAGGGATGGGATCATCGACGCCCTCTCTGGTCGGAGATTGAAGGCAAACTCTTACGCGAGCACAAAGTCCCTGCACGGAAGCTTCGCAGGCTCACGTTGCTCGACATCCGTCGGTATCTACTTTCAGAATCCAGCAAGCCCAAGAAAAAGAAAAGAGGGAAACGCGGGCCGTACAAGAAGAAGCTGACACCTAAGCAAATGCAGGCACTTGGCCAACGGTTGACGGGCGTTCCGGTTCTAGAGATTGCCAAGCGGAAAGGCACGTCAAAATCAAACGTCCAAACTCTGCTAAAAAGAGCTCTCCGGAATATGAAATCACTACCCAGGCCTTCGGGAAAGTCAATGCGGGCCAGCACGAACGCTGATGATCTCGAACAGCGTGCCCAACAAAGTCGGCGAGACGACGACTAACCGTTTTGAGCAGGTTTCAGCAATCATTTTCAGATTTTCACAAATTCCTCTATCGCTCAGAGAAATAAGGCTTAACGCCATTCTCGCTTACAGTTGAATTCTAATATGGTTGATGCACTCGCCACCTGTTGAGGGTTGCCAATACGGCCGCCCACAACCGAGGCGAGCCATGATCGACATCTCCCGTGAAGCCATTCGTCCCATCCGGGACATAACCAAATTCGTCAACACGCCCGTCTGCGGTCTCAAGCTTCACTACGGCACGATCCACCGTTGGTGTACGAAAGGACTGCGTGGCATCCGACTTGAATCCCTCAAGGTTGGAGGAGCACGTTACACCTCCACAGAAGCGTTACAACGATTCTTCGCCAAGCTCACGTCAGCTTCCAACGTCGATGGTCTAGAAGTTGATCCAGCGACCAATGAAGACACAGCATCCAAATACATTCACCACCGCTCTCGCACTGAGTCAAGGATCAACCTCATTCTCGGTCGCGACAGTTCAGTCAAGGGGATGTGATGACGCTCACACTTTCATCACAACGAAAGTCAAAACTCTGGATGCGATTTACTCAGCAATTGATTAGTGAATTTGGGCCACTGGGACCCAAGGCTTTATTGCTCCACCTGGGGGCGATGACGGGACTGACTGGGACACCGGTGGCGATGCGAACTACTGGGGAAAGTGAATTCCACTCCCAGATCGCGTTGAGCATCGAAAGGATGCTTGGCTCGCTCAAAGTCATGTACGTCTCATCGGCCAGTGAAGCCGGTATTGTCGGAATGGGGACGCACGAGTATATCAAATCCTTCATCTTGGATGGATGCACACCCGGCAGTGCGACCATGCCAGTGATTGCCCGTCTCATTCAAAGGCGTCCAATCCGGACTCTCGATGCCCCGTTGGGCGACACGATCCGGGCAAGGTCGTTCGACCGGCCCATAAGCGTCCTTCTGATGCAGGCCGACGACATTGACGACCACGACCTACTCAACACGTTGGTAACGGTCGATCTCAAGCATAGTCAAGACACTCTTCCGGCATACCTCCAGTCACTGACGGCCAAGTGGCTCGCCGTGCCTGATGCAGGGAATGCCAAGTTTCGACGAATACTCCGCTGGCAATATGCCTTTGACCTGTTGGCGTGGGAGGTTCCCTGCGCTTCCAACTTTCTCACGGACGGCCTGATCGGCAAGGTGACAGATAGAACGACCGGTGAGAGGGTGCGTCAAGTCATTGCACTCGCGAATGTAGTGGCGATCCTATTGTCCACTCCACGGGACGGCCGTGGGAGCATCGTTACAAGTCTCGAAGTAGTTCAGTTCGTAAACGAACTCTTCGCTCTTGCAGACGTTGACGAGAACAAAGAATCGCTGACACCAGCGGAACAGGCGACGTTGAACGAGTGTGTAAACCTCAGCCGTTCCGAAGAGGCAACGACACCAAGGTACAAACAACCTGACGTGCCTTCCAAAAGAGCAACCGCTGGGCCCACGACGACTGTGACGGCAAAGGAACTGCATCAACGCGAATCGCACAGAAATATCGGTATATCAGCCATTCATACCCGCCTGAACGCCTTGGAGGACAAAGGCCTCCTCGAACGCAAAGGCAAGTGTGATGGAAAGCAAATGCATTGGGAAATCACTGCCCGGGGTCGTGTATATTCACCCGCGACGGTGGCTACGTCTCTTAAGAGCATGTTTTCCCAATTTAGTTCCGGTCCCACGCCCACCACGAAGACGTTGGACCTAACCATCGAACAGTTGAAAGTTGCCCTAAATCGGGGTGTTTGGAGAACTTTGGACAGCGGTCATCCGAGGCTGGAACCGGCGTGGGACGGCAATTCTGGCACGAAGGGCGACAACTTTGGGTCGGCGGAAGGTTCACACACGGCGGCAACACCCGACAACCAATCTTGAAGGAGCGGTGCATTCAATGGACATACCCTCACTATCAACAGCAAATCTCCCAACCGATCTGCACGTTAAGTACAGACCCGGACGTTTTGAGGAGTTGTGGAATTATCCAAGAGACCCAAACCTACAACGGATCGAGCGAGGGCTTCGGTCAGACCGCCTTGCAAGTGTCGTTGTCCTGACCGGCCCGTTCGGCTCTGCCAAGACCACCATCGCGATGCTGCTTGGACAGTGGTCATCCTGTGCAAATTGGAAAACTCATCCGCTCCCCTGCGGGGAATGTGCCGGATGTAAGCTCGTACGTTTCGGTACCGGCCAACTTCGTTCGGGCTTCTTCGAGATCGACGCGGGTTGGGAAGGCAACGATGGTGCAGAAGAGGAAATTGTCAGAGGTATCAACTCATTCTTCCACGCTGGGAAAGGAGACATCACGGATGCCAGAACGGATAATCCAAGACGGAAGGTACTCTTCATCGACGAAATACAGCGTCTTTCGGGCAGAGTCCAAGACATGCTCTTGAAGAAACCTGAAAGATTGCGAGGTGGCATCCTGGCTATGGCGAGCAACGATGAGACGAAGATTGACGGCGGTCTGAAGTCGAGAGGAATGAATTTTAGATTGAGTTCACCATTGCCCGAAGAGGCAGTTGAACCGCTAATCCGTATTGCAAAGTCAGAAGGCTTCAGACTCCTACCTGATGCGGCCAGAAACATCGGAGATGCCGGCGAAGGAAATCCACGCGACTGCCTTGAACTATTGCAAGAAACAATGGCATACGAAAAACCAGTAATCACCATTGTCGAAGTGAAGGCGGTGCTTGGTCAGTGACAACGCGGGAGCAATGGGTGAGGGAAAGGGTCTCATCTTTATTCAAGGAGACCACAATGCCCGCAAACATCGACTCCATCGCCTACACCGGCCAAGTACCCTGGCATAAGCAAGGTACGAAACTCGACAACCCCATGACCGCCCAAGAAGCCATCGTGGCCGGTGGGCTGGATTGGGACGTTCAGAAGTCCCCTCTCTATTCGATCGACAACGACCGCCAGATCCTCATCAAGGGTCGATACGTGACCCGACGGTGTGACCGGCTGCATCAGCCGGATGGTGGCCAACTCGGTGTCGTCGGCCGGGACTACCACGTCCTGCAGAACAGCCAAGCCTTTAAGTTCCTTGATCCTCTCCGGCTCGGAGATCGTGCCGTGTACCACACTGTGGGTGCTCTGGACGGCGGCAAAAAGGTCTGGCTCCTCGCAAAGCTCCCAGGAGAGATTAAGGTCGCAGGTGACGACATCACTGAGAAATTCCTTCTGCTCAGCAACAGTCACGACGGCAGCAGTGCCGTTCGCGTTCTTTTCACGCCCATCCGGGTGGTCTGTCAGAACACTCTGAACATGGCTCTTCGAACGTCGGAAGGCCTGTGGATCAAGCATCACGCCGACGTTCAGGAACGAGTCAACCAAGCCTACCGTCTTTTGCACATCGTGAATGAAGCATTCGACCGAGCGGCAATCACCATGAAGGCCATGGCTCGCGTGCAGGTTCATTCTGAACAACTCCGTCGATACTTCGAAGCTGTGATGCCAATGCCAAAGGAAGACGAAGGCGAACGCGTGAAGGTTCTTGAGCGGCATCAGCGATGGGAACACCTCTTCACCGAAGGTGACGGCAACCGCATGACAGGAGTTCGCGGGACGGTGTGGGCGGCCTACAACGGAATCACTCAATGGGTCGATCGTGAGTCATTCAGCAAACGAACACGTGAGCCACTGAAGTCGATCTGGTTTGGCAACGGGCGTCTGATCAAGGAACGAGCATTCGGCGAAGCCGAAAAGCTTTTAACGGCATCAGCAAACTGACGACGCCTATGCCTACGACCACTTTAGTGACGTACCCTGCCCTCATGCTTCGCATGCATGAGGGCAAAGTCTTTTGTGGCCGAGAAGCAGATCGCCTGGGCCACTCGCCGGGGAATCCAGCTGAGACCCAATCTTCGTGCAGGTGAACCACTCGGGGAGTACCGCGGACAGGAATACCGAACGGCGTACACCGCTGCGTTGGACGACAACCTATTTGAACAGATGAGTGATGGGGTTCGGTCGGATTTTGCAGCCGGAGACGGTGGCGAGTTGGCGGAAAAGATGCTTGCCCTTTACTCCTCCTCGGCTCTTGCCTGCAACCTTTTTCACCATCTCAAGACTCACGGACTAATGGATGTCGCGGCGATGGCATTGGGTTGTGCCAAGCCGGCGGTGGACATCCGGTTCGAGCAGCAACGGCCGATCATGGAGAATCCAAAGAGCAGCGGCTTCCGAACGAACCCGAACCTTGATGTGGTGTTGGATCACGGCAGCGGACAAGCAATCCGGGAGACGGCGGTCGAATGCAAGTTCATTGAGCCCTACCGCGACAAGACCAAAGGCATCAAGGCCCGCTATCTCGAAACCGTCACCCTGTGGAGCGAGTTGCCAATCTGCTGTGAGTTTGCGAAGAAGATCGGTTCAGATAATGACGACCGTAACCATTCCCACCTTCATGCCAGTCAACTCCTGAAGCACCTACTCGGGCTTTGTCACCGCAACGGCAAGAGCGGTTTTGAGCTGGTGTATCTCTGGTACGCAGCACCAGGACTGGACGGTTCCCGTCATCAAGCGGAAATCGAGTCGTTCATCAAACTGGTCGCCCAAGACGGGTTGAAAGTCCGCTCAGTCTCAGTTCAAGAGTTCGTGCTGAATCTCTGGCGAAGCCGCACCAAGATCCCCGAGCTCGTGGACTATCTCGCCGACCGCTATCTGTGATGACCACGAAAGAATTCGTCCACCCCTACGACCATGTGTCCGTCGTACCCCCGACGGAGAGTGCTACGCACAAGGCTAAGGGTTCCAATGCCAGTGCGTGGTGGGCGGATAGCTCGGCTTCTCCAACTGATCGCTCTTCTAAAAGGGCCGACCAGCTGGAACGGTCGTCGGCTAGCAGAACACTTTGGCACCACCCGCCGCAATATTCAGCGTGACATTCAGGTGATGAGAATGGCTGGCATTCCAGTCATACGAGACGAGGAATTCGGCGAGGGAGGGTCTTACCGCATTCGCTCGGACTTTTTCATGCCTAGAGCCAGTCTGACCGACCAGGAATGTCTTGATCTATCCGTGCTTGCCCGGATAGCCGAACGGAAGTCACTTCCTTTACTTGAGAAAGCCGCACACGTTCGAGACAAGTTGCTGGAATCATTACCGCCGAAGCAACAGGAGATCATCCGCGAAGCGAGCCAGCTATTTGACGTGCTGAGCTTGGGAATGGCGGACCATGCACGCTGCTCTCACGTCATGACCCAATTGCAGAAGGCCCTGCTCACGAGACGACAGATCGAAGGCACCTACAACACGCCCCACGGGAAGAAAACCAAGCGAGTCTTCCTCCAGCCCCGTCGAGTTTTTCTTGCCGGCAACTGCTGGTACCTCGCAGCACATGACAACGAAGCAAACAGCACAAAACTCTATCGTCTTCCAAGATTCCGAACTGTGAGTGTCACCAATAAGGCACTCGACTTGGAAGATGGCTGGTCTTTGAAGGAGCAAATTGGCAACGCATGGACGGTATTTAAGGGCGACCGTGACTGGCACGTTGAAATTGACTTTGAGCCAGAGGCAGCAGACTTGGTCCGAGAGGTGATCTGGCACCCCACTCAAGAACTCAAAGACCTCGATAATGGAAAGCTCCGCTTCCGAGCGATGGTCTCAGGCCTGGACGAACTAATCGGCTGGGTTCTCAGTTGGGGATCCCGAGCGATTGTTCGTAAGCCAACCGAACTCGTACTCCTTGTTCGAAAGCAAGCAGAGGAAATCACCAAGCACTACACGACTAAGAAGTGATCGGTCGAGGCCGAAAACCATGGCTGAAGAATACCCAAAGCATTCGATACAACCGATTACGTGGCTCATAGCCCTATTGGTCGTTGGGGGCACGACAATTGAGCATCTTTCGGGTGGCAACAATCGAGCAGCGGCGATGTCTCTGACAGTTCTCATAACATTGACCGTCGTATGGCTTTTAAGCCCTGCGGCTCGGCGGAGACCGGGGCTAATGCTGCTGTGGGTTCTTCTTGGAATCATTCTACCTGTTGGGATATTTGGGCTGTCCGATGGATTAATTCTGCTGGGCACCACTGCTTTTGCACTCGTCCTCATCTGGGGATTGGATGTCGCGGTGCTGTTCTGCCAAGTGTGCCTGAGGCAGGCGAACCAATCATCGGGCCGTCGTGGGAACGGACGAGGAGGTTCATCATGAAACCGAACTTCTTGGAGTGGATAGTCAATCAGCGGCACCGGAAAGACCAAGTGGGCTTTCTCGCCCGTCAAATCAAGGATTATCCGGAAATGTTGAAGGCTGCTGAACATCCATTGGAAGAAGTCCAGACGATGAACCGTGAACAGATTCAAGGCAAGTTCGCGAACAGCTTCAAGGAAGCGGTTGCGGAATGGCAACGCACCATGATTGCCTGACGTGATGGGAGCGATGAAGAATAATTCAGTTGGCGGCACACGTATACAAAGTGCAACAACTGGAGATTCGTATGAAGCTGGTGCATAAATCGGTCTACATCGAGGCGTCGGTATGGCAGCAACTTCGGATCAACGCCAACATCAGTGGTTGCAGCCTCCGTGACTACCTCACCTACCTGATCAAGCAATCCCACCCGATCGAAATAGACGACGCTACCGCCCAGGCCGCACTGGCCAAGATCTCCGCGACCTACGCTGCACCTGCTAAAGCTGACCCCATCCTCAACCGTCGTGGTGGCACAACTGCCACTGATGCCAAGACCAGCAAAACTGCTACTGAGTTGTTGAGCCGGCACATAGAAGAAATGGCATCGTGCCGTTTGGGTCATCCGAATGTGGGAGTCGAAAATTCATGCCCCGAGGCCGAACAAATATTGCCGTTTCCAACTTGAGCATCTTGATCCCCCGTGACATCCACAATAGGGCACGAGCGAAGGCAGTTCGTTCAAACGCACCCAGCTTTGCTGCGTACGTCGCCAGTGTTTTGGAATCAGCACCGGCGGCTATGTCTCCGGAGCAATGGGAACGGACTCAGATGATCGAACTCAAGATCATTGCTAACCTACGGAGAAAATCATGAATCTTCGAAAGCGATCCGGCAGACCAGGTAATCTTTGGCAGGCATCGGTCGAATACAATATTGCAATCGATGAAATGAGAATTCACGTTGGCATCTCGCAGAAGCATGACCCGTGGAAGATAGTCGAGCAAATGGTCTGGCAAGCCCTACCTCCTCCGTTCCGCTCCGCCTCGATGGAGCTGAGGATTCTCAATTCGGGCATACAGAGTTTCGACATCTGCTTGGCCAAGCGTGGATTCCCACGAGACCGATCGAAGCAGGCCGTCGAACTCGATGCTCTTCACTTCCGAGTACCACGTCGAGTACCACGTATTACGTGGGGTGATATCGACATCATGCATGAGATCGAAGTCAGTGAAACCGCACTTGGCCAACCACTTAGCCGATCTGGATTCTTACAGTTGCTTCACGCAGCAAAGAACGTGGCGGTATTCTTTGGTGCATTTCCGATCGAAGTCAGAGGCTTCTTCAACCAGGGTGAATTCTTTCCAATCCAGGGAATCCAGAGGAAGGAGGTCCTCGACTTCAACTAGGCGGGCTTTCGATACGTTCCTGTGTCGACTCGCAGGCCAGCAATGGCACTCACGCGACAACACCAAGAAAAATGATAGCAATTGAACTCAGTTAGAATGTACTACAGCATCAACAAACAATTCAGAACCTGAAATGAAAGCTCTAAACTCAAAACTCATTGCCTCTCTTCAAAGAGATTGCAAGCAAGAGAGCGAGGAAGTCACTTCACAGCAGTCAGCAGAAGGTGCAACAGCATCCAATCCTACTGCATGGAATGACCGACGAGCATTCAGCACACAGACTACCCATTCATCTTGCCCTTACGGGCCCACAAAGGCGAAAGCCTTCCACATTGCACATTCAGCACAGCGAAGAGACACAATCAGATCGATAAGCGTCAAGAACAGCTTCTCAGGAGGAGGGTGCGGATTCTTAGAACGAATCTTCAACCTACTCCTACGGAGGCTGCTCAATGCCCACGCTCATCAAGATCAATGTCAGTCGAAAACTGTCCAAGGACTTCCAGTCGCAGGGCTTCGGCTTAGAGATTCAGACGGAGTTGCCGTCCTCGGCCGTCTCCAACCCGAACGAGATGGCAGAGGCCAGCGACGAGTTGTTCCGGCTGGCCGAAGACCTACTCCAAGAGCAGATCAACAAAGCTCAGAGAGAAGGCGAATCCGTCACCGCCGCTCCGCAGGCACGGCGGAACAACCATGCAGTTTCAAAGGAACTCATGCCCCAGGGCCGCTTCAACGGCAATGGGCACTCGGCAGGCAATGGTCGTCCGATCCGAGGGACCAACAACGGTGCGGGGAATGCCCAGGCCAGCGGCCCACGGCCGATCACGGGCGCACAGATCAAGGCGGTCGAACGAATGGCTCAAAAGCTCGACGGCAATGCCGAGGCGATCTGCAAGGAAGACTTCGGCAAAGGCCTCAAGTCCCTATCCCTGCAGGAGGCATCCCAACTCATCGACAACCTGAAAGCTGCGATCGAGTCCGCTCCAGCTCAAGGAGGTCAGCGATGATCCTTGCTGCCGCCACCAACGGGAAGGTTCACCCACCCACCCCCGGAGAGATCGCTCAAGCCATGACGGGACGGGATTACCTCAGCTATAGCCAAGTGACCACCTATCAGGCGTGTCCGCTCCAGTGGTGGTACAGCTACGTGGAGAAGGCACCGAAGGAGCATGTCTCTGCAGCCTTGCTCCTTGGCTCCGGTGTTCATGCAGCCATCGAATACCACCTACAAGCGGTCATGGCCGAAGACCCGGTCCCATCAGTCGATGAGTTGATGGGCGTGTTCCAGCAGTCGTGGAAGACGGACGCAGGCGTACTCCCCGTCCAGTACACGGGAGAGGATGACGCCAACGGCCAGGGCGAGACAGCTCGACGCATGATTCAAGCCTATTTGGAAAGTCCTCACTCTAAAGTGCAGGGAGAACTGATCGGTATCGAGGAGCAACTTCGAACGACGTTGGCTCCAGACCTGCCCGACCTCTTGGCCGTCATCGACAAGATTGAACACCGAGAAGGTGAGCTCGTTCTGACGGATCATAAGACAGCCAGATCAATGTGGAGTGCCGGCACCGCCTTGGAGCACGCTGATCAGCTAATCCTTTATGCACAGGCGGCCGAGGCGATCGCGGGTGAACTCAATGCCAAAATAAAACTGGAGTTCTGTGTCATCACGAAGGCGAAGATGCCCAAGGTTGAAACCATCACAGTCGCCTACGACTCAGACAAAGCCAATCGAAGCAAAGCAGTGATCCGGAATGTCTTCAAGTCGATGCAGTTGGGTGTCGTTTACCCGAGCCCGTCAGCGATGAGGTGCCCAACATGCTCATTCAGGAAAAACTGTGACGGTTGGCACAAACGATGAGAACTGATCTTGACCGAACCGCGGTTATGATGGGGGCCGATGTCGAAACCCATTCCGACGCATGTCATCTACCCGGTACCGGCTATCGAGGTGAAGCAACTTGAGGATTTTTTGAAGGATCACTCTTGCTTCTGCACCATTCCAGTACCTGCCTTCGATCCCTATCGCGTCCTCGATGTTTGTCGAGTATGTGTGGTGCACGACTCAACGTTCATGCTCATCCAAGACCGGAATGCCCTGTCGTACACGCTAGAGCTCATCGACTTGCCAAAAGAGAAGTTGACTGAGCAGCACAAAAAGGCGGCGGCAGTGATGGCGTTCGCCATCATTACCGGGATGGCCTTCTATCCCATCGCTGCGGTGGGAGAAACGACGATGACGAATGGCACTGATCGTGGCCATCACGACACAGCCATGATGGGTGCCCTCCAGAACCTTAATCCACAGCTGTACCTCGATGTCATGCTTGGCCGGACCTCATGCATCGGACGAGAAGAACTCGACAAAGAGCTATCGCCGAAAATCCTGAGAGGAGCCAAGTCTTTGGATGTGAACTTCTGGCGTGAAATGCGCCCTCACTATGGGGCTGCTCTCAAGCTCGCGTCACTACTTCACTCATGCAAATCACAGGCATCGTACCAGCATGCCTTTCAGGAATTCCTACGCTGGTCCTATGAGGAGTTTCTCTTCCTCAGTGGTGCCGTCGTCTACGGAAGTCTCGCGTGCAGTCCGAACAGGCGTAAAGAAATGTTCAAGTCATTACGGTCTGGCAACTGGGAACTCGCACTGAACGGTGTTCGTAATGCAGCTTGGGATATGGGGCTCATTGACCACTGGGCTCGGGAGATTCAGGAAGGGATTCCGGAAAGGCGTTTCGTTTATTTCAGCACCTTCGACCAGACATTGGCAAAGTGTGCCAAGAGGTTCTTGAGCGTCGAGCAGGACAAACTGGGAGAGATGCAAAGACTTCTGATTGAGGACTGGGGGGCACAAAGTGGCAAGATGATTTTTCACCAATACGCTGCGTATGCGAGAGCCACCGAGTCGCCAGTACGCAAAGCGAGCTCCAAACCTAAAGAAGCATACTGGTCAACCTTTATCGACGATCAAGAACGAGATTTCAAACGGCTGGCATCGACAACACCTACAACTTGAAGACGTCAGCGACCCAAAGGGCTCCTTATGGGTTCCATCAGCATGAGCCTTGAGGTTGAACTGCACAAAAAAGCTGGAAAGGTCTGTCCGCAGGCAGCGAATGGAGAGATCAGGTGTCCCCTCATCGTTAGGCAAACCAGTGAAGACGTAGTCACAGGAACCGTCTTTGGAATACTTCGCCACATAAGACCTCACCTATGGCTTGGCCCCCTGCTCAACGAGGCCTTTCAAACCACGACCTTTCAGCAGGTCTGGTACAAAGAACTGAGCCTAAGGTTTTGGGAACGGCAGTCTCGATTCCCACCAGAGCTCTTGGACTTCCGAGAGGGGAAGAGCGAGATCGATCTCATCATCGAGTGGGAGAACAAACCCACCACGATCTGGGTGGAGGCCAAGCTGCTCAGTGAACTGGCTACTGGAACGACGCACAGTTGTGACAACGATCAGGTGGCACGCGGTGTACGCACATTGCTTGCAGCCACCGGACACATTCAGCCGAACCGACTATTCCATCAAACCAAGCGAAGGCCCTTGTGGCTTGCCCTCTTAGCCGAGAAGCCCCACGACCTCGTGGAGCGGTATCGCCAAGGAATGGCGATAGGAGGGATATGCACTGAGCCGGCCCCCGCTCCCCCACCTGCAGAAATGATTGGGACGATCACGTGGTCAGACATCCGAGAGGTTGTTACGACCCACCGCCGGTTGATGAATCCCACCGAATATGACATGTCCAAGCGTCTGACACAGTACCTCGATCTAAAGCTCCACGAGCTGAAAGAGCAACGAGATTTGTCCAAGAGGACGGTCAGCCTGCCGCTGCTCTCCGGTATGTAGCGACGAACGCCGAATTGTTCACACCGTGCTCTGCCAGTACACTACTTATCGATCGAAAAGGGGCTTCGTCGGACACGTCAGGCCACGGACACCTAGCCACCGATCAAGCGTAAAGGCCGACCAAGGCGGACAATGGCGATGGAGCTCATCAACAACATCAACCAGCTCTTAGGCGAAAGCCTGAAGCGGTCCGTTACTCCGGGCATGAAGATGAAGGTCGCAGCATCGTGCTTCTCGATCTACGCCTTTGAAGCTCTGAAATCCGAGTTGGAAGGGATCGGCTCGTTCGAGTTCATCTTCACGTCTCCCACATTCGTTCCAGATGAAGTCACAGATGCCGGGCAGAAGGTTCGTCGGGAGTTCTATATTCCTAAGGCTGAGAGGGAGCGTGGGTTCTACGGCAGCGAGTTCGAGATCCAACTCAAGAACAAACTTACCCAGCGGGCGATCGCCAAAGAGTGTGCCGAGTGGATGCGTCGAAAGGCAACCTTCCGTTCCAATCGCACCAAAGCTCCGATGCAGCAGTTCATCTGCCTCCAAGGGGCATCGGAGCAGGTGGCCTACTTGCCCCTTCACGGGTTCACCGCCGTCGATCTTGGATATCAGCGTGGCAATGCCGTCTCCAACTTCGTCAACAGGATAGACGAGCCATCGTTCACCAGTATGTACTTGTCGCTCTTCGACCAAGTCTGGAATGACCCAGAGAAAATCGAAGATGTTACCCAGAGCTTGTGTGACCACATCGCCACGGTGTACCAGGAGAACTCGCCCGAACGCATCTACTTCTTGATGCTGTACAACATCTTCAGTGAGTTCCTTGAGAGTCTGTCAGAAGATGTGCTCCCCAACGACCTGACCGGGTATCAGGACACACTGGTTTGGAAGAAGCTCTACAACTTCCAGCGGGATGCGGCGACCGGCATCATCAACAAGCTGGAGACCTATAACGGCTGCATCCTGGCGGACAGCGTCGGTCTGGGAAAAACATTTTCCGCTCTAGCTGTAATCAAGTACTACGAACTGAGGAACCGCTCTGTACTGGTGCTATGCCCCAAGAAGCTGGCCGACAACTGGCTCAACTACAACCGGAACCTCACGACCAATATCTTCGGCCGGGATCGTTTCAACTATGAGGTGCTCTGCCACACCGACCTGCTTCGAACCAGCGGAGAGTCGTTCGGCACGCCGCTCAACCGGATCAACTGGGGGAACTACGACCTCGTTGTTATCGACGAGTCGCACAACTTCCGGAACAACGATGCCTACAAGGACCGCGAGACACGGTATCAACGCCTACTGAACAACGTCATCCGGCAAGGCGTCAAGACTAAAGTCCTCATGCTGTCGGCAACACCGGTCAACAACCGGTTCTCCGACCTGCGGAATCAGCTTGCTCTGGCCTACGAGGGCGAATCCGAGAATCTGAAGGAGAAGCTCGGAGTCGGCAAGGACATCGAAGAGATCTTCCGCCGTGCCCAAGCGGTGTTCAATGCATGGTCTAAGCTGCCACCGGAAGAACGAACCGCGTCAGCCATCCTGAACTCGCTAGACTTCGACTTCTTCGAGCTGCTCGACAGTGTGACGATAGCCCGATCTCGCAAGCACATCGAGACGTTCTACGATACGACTGACATCGGTAGCTTTCCGGAACGACGCAAGCCTATCTCCGTCCATTGCCAGTTAACCCAGAGGTCCGATGTCATTGGCTTCAACGAGATTTTCGCAGAACTGTCGAAGCTGCAACTCGCCGTCTATGCCCCGGTGAGCTACATACTTCCGAGCCGGATGGCAAAGTACGAAGCGATGTACGACACGGAGGTCAGTGGCAACCGAGGCGTTCTTCGCCAGGCTGATCGAGAGAAAAGTCTTCAAGGGCTGATGACAATCAACCTCCTCAAGCGGTTGGAGAGTTCAGTCGAGTCCTTCCGGATTACGCTCCAGAAACTTCACGACAATCACACCCGCACGTTGACAAAGATCGAGAAGTTTAAGAAGGACGGCATCGATCCGGGGTTCGTTGACGTGTCGGCTGCCTTCGAAGACACAGATCCGGACGGCGATGACGAGGAGTACCCCGAGCCCGATTCCGGCGGCGGAAGTACTGGTGGCAAGGTGCAGGTCAGACTGTCGGACATGGACTTGCCGTCGTGGGAGCAAGACCTCCAGGCCGACCAAGGGGTAATCACCGGGCTCCTAGCGGAGATGCGGAAGATCACGCCCGATCAAGACGCGAAGCTCCAGCACCTCCAGACTCAGGTGAACAGCAAGGTCTCATCGCCCATCAACCCCGGCAACAAGAAGGTTCTGATCTTCACCGCGTTCGCGGATACTGCCGAGTACCTTTTCAAGCACTTGGCCCCTCAGTTGCTTCGTGACCACAAGATCAACTCCGCCATTGTCACCGGCTCCGGATCGCCACGAACTAGCCTTAGAAGGCCCTGCGACTTTCAATCAGTCCTTACAATGTTCTCTCCTCGATCTAAGGAGAAGGCTCTAACGATGCCGAATGAGCCGGCCGAGATCGACATCCTGATCGCCACCGACTGCATCTCCGAGGGCCAGAACCTTCAAGACTGCGACTACCTGATCAATTACGATATCCACTGGAACCCCGTTCGGATCATCCAGCGGTTCGGCCGCATCGACCGCATCGGCTCAAAGAATGCAACGATCCAACTGGTGAACTACTGGCCAGACATCACGTTGGACGAGTACATCCGCCTGAAGGAGCGGGTGGAGAACCGGATGGTTATTGCTGACGTCACCGCCACCGGCGATGATAATCCGCTAACTGCCGAGGCCAATGACGTCTCCTATCGGAAGGAGCAGCTTCGTCGCCTCCAGGAAGAGGTCATCGACATGGAGGACCTCAAGACCGGTGTCTCCATCACAGACTTAGGCCTGAACGACTTCCGCATGGATCTGCTGAACTTCATGAAGACGAACGCCGACATCAGCAGTTTGCCCAGTGGTCTACACGCTGTAGTTCCCGCCGATCCGGCCAAGGGATTGCACCCCGGGGCCATCTTCACGCTTCGGAACCGCAATCATGCCGTAAACGTTGACCGGCAGAACCGTCTGCATCCGTACTACCTGCTGTACCTGGGGAATGACGGGCAGGTCATTGCCAACCATATGGAGGTGAAGCAGCTCCTAGATCTGGCGAGAGCTGCTTGCCGCAGTCATCCGGAGCCAGTGCCAGCTGCCTATAGTGCCTTCAATCAAGCCACTGATGATGGGCGAGATATGTCTTTTTACTCAGGGCTCCTCGCTCAGGCGATCCGCACGATCGTCCAGGTCAAGGACGAGAAGGACATCGACAGCCTTTTCACTGGCAAAACCACCACGGCATTGACCAATACTATTGCCGGCCTCGACGACTTCGAGCTGCTTTCGTTCTTGGTCATCCAGGGGGCATCATGACGCTGGGGCTGTTCGACTATCCCCAGAAGGCTGCGTTTGGCCGTGTACTCCCCAAGAGCAAAGTCTACACCTTTGGGAAGGTGACCCGTCGCCTCCGCGATCTCTTCGCCAAGGACGTCGAACAGGTCGTCTGGCGATACAAGCTCGCTCCGGAAACCATTAACCTCCCCTCTGGCCCAGGGGTCGCTGAGATCCAAGTCTTCGGAGTGGAGCTCAAACCTGGTGTCGCGAAGCTGACCTTGGATCTCCTGGAATGCATCGACCACGCCATCGCTTTCCCAATCATCTTCGAGGTGACGGTAACAACCAACGCTGTGGGCCGCATCAAGACTGTTGCAGCATTCAAGCGTCCGAGTGATGCCGATTCAGCGAAGTGGGTCGTCGGGGAGTACTTCTCCACGGAGTGGATGTCCATTGACACAATGCGGTCGCCCCTACCGGTAGCCTTGAATCTTACCGGCCTCTACGAACAGATGATCCAACAGTTAATACCCATCGGAGTACGGACCGGTGAATCACTGCAGTCGCTTGCCGAGAGGTGCCACGTCCTAGCGATGAAGAAACGCGAACTGCAGAAGCTCGAAGTCCAGCTGGATCGCGAGCGACAGTTCAACCGCCGGGTGGCACTGAATTCGCTACTGCGTACGATCAAGGCCGAAGTTGCTGCACTAGCCGATGCACAGAAGCATTAAGGATCTCAATGACTAAGCTCAAGATGCACACCACTGATGCCGTCGATGCGAATATCGCTCGCATCGCCGAACTGTTTCCTAATTGTGTCACCGAGACGAGAAACGATCAGGGCAAGGCAAGACGTGCAATCGACTTCGATCAACTACGCCAAGAACTGTCCGGCGATCTTGTGGAGGGGCCGCGTGAACGCTACCGCCTCGATTGGCCCGGGAAGCGTGAAGCCCTTCTTGCGGCCAACACGCCAATCGCTAAAGCTCTGCGACCATATCGGGATGAGAGCATCGAGTTCGATACCACACAGAACCTTTTCATTGAAGGCGACAATCTGGACGCCCTAAAGCTGTTGCAGGAATCATATTTGGCACGGGTCAAGATGATCTATATTGACCCACCCTATAACACCGGAAACGACTTCATATACGACGATGATTTTTCGGATAACGCAGAAGAATACTTTCGTCGCTCCAATCAGATTTCTGACGACGGCTCTCGGCTTGTGGCGAACACTGAGTCGAATGGGCGTTTCCACTCCGATTGGTTGTCGATGATGTATTCTCGTCTCAAGCTGGCGAGGAATCTTCTACGAGACGATGGAATCCTCCTGATCTCGATCGACCACGGCGAGTTGGCGAATATCAAACATGCTTGTGACGAAGTGTTCGGGGAGGCAAACTTCTGCGGAATGTATGTTTGGGAGAAGAAGAAGAAGCCGTCTTTCCTCAGTGCCAATATGGGGACAGTGACGGACTACATCTTGGCAGTAGCTAAGGACCGATCCCATTCGCCTCCCTTTGCGGCCGGAAGAGTTGAGGAGGGGAAGAAGTATCCCTTCAATAACGCTGGGAATAGCATCTCCGTGCTCACCTTCCCGCCCGGCAGTGTGACATTCAGATGTTCCGACCAATCGTTCAAACCTCAAGATATGTCAGAAGGGAATATCGTCACAGAGCTCCTCGACCCATTGGTTATCCGCAAGGGCCGAAATGTAGGAGAGTTTCGCCTTAGTGGCGAATGGCGGTATTCGCAGGACAAACTCAATGAATTCGTTAAAGCCGGCGATGAAATAGTAATCAGCAAAGCCCCCTTTCGCCCGAATTACATCAACCGTTCTGGAGAGGTGAAGAAAACCGCGAATCTGCTATCGCATCGTACCAATGGCGTCCCGACAAACGAAGACGCGACCGATGAGCTCCGCACCTTGTTTGGCTCCGATATCATGAGTCATCCAAAGCCTATGGGGCTATTGAAATACTTAATCCGGTCGGTCACGGGTGACGGAGACATTGTAATGGACTTCTTTGCTGGGTCGGCAACTACAGCTCATGCGGTCCTTTCGCTGAATTCAGAACAGGGCGAACGGCGTCGCTACATCATGGTTCAGCTGCCTGAAGCGATCGATCCCACCCGAATGGCTGATCCAGGTGCACGAGACCTTGCAAAAAGGGCCATTGAGTTCCTGGATTCCATCCGCCGTCCCCACACCGTCGCAGAAATCAGCAAAGAAAGAATACGACGAGCGGGTGCCTCACTGCGTGAAGCCGCGGGATTGCTTGGACCACAGCTAGATGTCGGCTTTCGAGTATTGAAAATTGATACGTCGTGCATGCGAGAGGTCTATTACACGCCGGACGCCGTGACTCAACAAACTATCGCGGGATTCGTCGAAAAAATAAGGAGCGATAGAAGCGACGAAGATCTGTTGTTTCAAATCCTTCTGGATTGGGGGCTCGATCTTGCATTGCCTGTGTCCAGTGAGCTGATGAGGGGGAAGCGAATCCATTTTGTCGATGGCGATGCACTGGCGGCCTGCTTCGAAATGGGAATTGACAATGAACTCATCAAGTTAATCGCCGCCCGCCGACCACTCCGAGCGGTATTCCCCGACACTGCCTTCACGGATGATTCTACGCGGATCAATGTTGAACAACTATTTAGTGTGCTTTCTCCGGGAACTGAAGTGAAGGTGATTTAAGCAGTCACTGAAATTGGCGTGCGATGCAGCGTGCCATCAACCCTATCCTTTAGGTGAATCCATGCCCGAGTCCAAACCCACAATACGAACTGCTGCTTGGTCGATGGCACATTTTCATGATGCGGCCATTGAGCTACTTGACCAAGACAGGACTGGTCGAGAATTAAGGCTCTATTTCTATGCTGTCACCCTGTCGGGCTGGAGGCGGTTCGCCACGTCCATTAGGCAGTGGAAAAGAGCCGTCGCTGGCCGAACAGTGGCCGCGTATATTGGAACTGATCATGCTCTGACAGACCCAGAAGCTCTAACGAAGATGGTGGGAGATGGCGTTGGTGTACGCCTGTTGACTAACTACAAAGGCGTGTACCACCCAAAGGTGATCTGGCTGGTGTGTCCGGACAGAAGCGTGATATTGTCCGGCAGTAATAATCTCACAGAAGATGGCCTTCGAAATAACGTTGAATTTGCGACGGTGGTCGAACTGGCCCGAATCGATGCTCAACTGCAGCGATGGCATGATGCGATTCATGCCGCAAGCGAACCAGCCAGCCCAACTCTGATTGGAAGCTATAAGTCGGAGAAAGAACGATTCGGGGCAGCGAGAGCAAAGAAGGGAGTTGCTGGCACTTTCACATGGTCCAAGAGGACGAGTAGAGTAGCCGCTGTGGCACCTGTAGGTCGTCCCTTAGGTGGCGACGGGGCCATTCCTGGAGATCTGATTCTCGAAGTTATGCCGAGAGAGACCAGCGAGGAGGGTCGGCAAGTTCAGATACCAATGGCCGCGGCAGGGCAGTTTTTTGGCCTCGGACCTAACCTAAGGGATTTTGTTCAGCTCACTCTTCGAAACGTCGCAACGACCGAGTCTCGATCGCTCAGGCTAACGCACAACACAAATTCCACCGCCAGACTTTCGATACGTGAACTCGAATATAGAAGCCGACCGTGCGTCCTTCTATTCCGACGAGTGAGCCCCACACGCTTTGACTTCGAGTTGGTCATGCGTGCGATCGACCCCGACCGCTATGGCAGCCTCATTTCCAGGTGCCCTCAGGTTCGGCCACGAAGACGATGGGTCCAGTTGCCATAGCATGAGTACATCCATTCATTAGTCACCCGAAGTTGGGATCCATGAAGCTCAAGTTCAAGAAGCAGGCGTATCAGACCGCAGCTGTCAGTGCGGTGGTGGATTGTTTTCTCGGTCAACCGCTGTTGGCTGGACCCGTGTATCGTCTAGACCCGGGGCGACCAAAGGAGTCGGCCCAATTGACCATGGCAGCCATGGACGAAATGGCCGCGTTCAAGAACGCCGAGATCGCCCTCTCGCCGAAGCAGCGGCTGGAGAACGTCCAGGCGGTGCAGCGGCACCAAAACCTGCCGCAGTCTCGAGAGTTGGTGAGCAGTTCGATCTGCGACGTGAACCTCGACGTCGAGATGGAAACTGGGACAGGAAAGACCTACTGCTACATCAAGACGATGTTCGAATTGAACAAGCGGTACGGTTGGACCAAATTCATTGTGGTGGTACCGAGCATTGCGATCCGTGAGGGCGTGAACAAGTCGTTCGAAATCACCGCAGAGCACTTCTTGGAAGAGTACGGCAAGCGGGCGAGGTTCTTCATATACGACTCAAAACAGCTCCACAACCTAGAGAGCTACTCCTCCGACGCCGGCATCAACGCGATGATCATCAACGTGCAGGCCTTCAATGCGACGGGGAAGGACGCCCGCCGAATCTATGAAGAACTGGACGACTTCCAGTCCCGCCGACCGATCGACGTCATCAAGCAGAATCGACCGATCCTAATCCTTGATGAGCCGCAGAAAATGGAAGGAAAGAAGACGCTCGATTCCTTCAAGGAATTTAAGCCGCTGATGATCCTGCGGTACTCAGCCACCCACAAGACGCAGCACAACAAGATCCACCGGTTAGACGCCCTCGATGCTTACAACCAAAAGCTCGTTAAGAAGATCGCCGTTCGGGGCATCTCAACGCGTGGCTTCACCGGTACCAACGCCTACCTTTATCTGGAGTCCATCGAGGTCTCGACGACCAAACCGCCGGTAGCCAGGCTAGAGATCGAAGTTCAAACGAAAAGTGGGATCAAGCGGGAACTCCGGAGGATCAGTAAAAACGACAATCTGATGGACGTTTCAGGGGGGCTGAATCAGTACAAGGGCTTCGTCGTCGCCGACATTGATGCTGTGGCGGACGACATCAGTTTCACGAACGGTCATCAACTGCAGTCAGGTGAAGCCAGCGGCGACGTGAGCGAAATGACGCTTCGCCGCATTCAGATCCGGGAGGCGATCAAGGCCCACCTTGAGAAGGAGCAAACCCTGCACGACCAGGGGATCAAAGTGCTCACTCTTTTCTTCATAGACGAGGTAGCAAAATACCGCCAGTACGATGATGCGGGGGAGAGGCCTGGCGAGTATGCCACGATGTTCGAGGAGGAGTATGTCCGGCTGCGGGACGAGGCCACCGCCCTTTTCGACAGTAAGGCCTACGCGACATACCTGAAGGGCATCGACCCGAAGAAGACCCACAACGGTTACTTCTCAATCGACAAGAAGAGCAGCCGCATGGTTGATCCGTCTACGAAGAAGAAAGGGGAACAGGCTGGCGAGACCGACGATGTGGACGCCTACGACCTGATCTTGAGGGACAAGGAGCGGCTCCTGTCTCTAGAGGAACCAGTCAGATTCATCTTCTCGCACTCAGCGTTGCGGGAAGGCTGGGACAATCCCAACGTCTTCGTCATCGGCACTCTTAAGCACAGCGACAATACGGTAAGCCGGCGGCAGGAAGTCGGACGAGGCATGCGTCTGGCCGTGATCTCGGCCGGGCCACGAAAGGGGGAGCGGCTCGACGATCCCGCCACCGTGCATCAGGTGAACGTGCTGACGGTCGTTGCCAGCGAGAGCTACAAGGACTTTGTCACAGGTCTGCAAAAGGACATCAGCGAGTCACTCTCGGAGCGTCCCCAAGTAGCGGACGAAAATTACTTCACAGGGAAGATCCTTAAGACCGAATCGGGTGACCTGCCAGTCACGCCGCAGATGGCCAAACAGATTTACAAGTACCTGCTTAAGAACGACTACACCGACGACAAGGACGGCATCGCCCCCGCGTACCATGAAGCAAAGAAAGATGGAACTCTCGCACCTCTTCCCGAGGAGTTGAAACCGCATGCCGAACAAATCCTGAAGCTCATCGACAGCGTGTTTAGTGATACCCAGTTGCCTGAGATAGGCGACGACCGGAAGACGAAGACCAATCCGCTCAGCAAGAACTTCGAGAAGAAGGAGTTCCAGGAGCTTTGGAACCGCATCAATCGGAAGGCCGCCTACACCGTTCATTTTGAGACCTCAGAGCTGATTGGGAAATGCGTGAAGTCATTGGACAAGGAACTGGCGGTCTCGCCGCTTCAATACACGGTGCAACGGGGTGAACAGACCGCCGAAGCAACCGTCGAGAGCTTGAAGAAGGGAGAGGCCTTCTCGATCAAGCAGACAGAGACGACTGAACACAAGGCGTCAGTTCATTCTGCAGTGAAGTACGACCTGATCGGGACTATCGCTGAGAAGACCCAACTCATGCGGGCGACGGTCGCGACGATGCTGACCGGCATCCACAAGACCACCTTCGACCAATACAAAACGAACCCCGAGGACTTCATCCTCAAGGCCGCCCGCATCATCAACGAGCAGAAAGCCACCGTCATCATCGAGCACCTGGCCTATGACCCGATCGAGGATCGACACGACATTTCCATCTTCACCCAGGAGAAGCCGAAGGACAGCTTTTCCAAGGCTATGAAGGTGGACCGCCACATCTATGACTACGTCTTTACCGACTCATCGACCGAGCGAAAGTTCGTTTCCGAGCTGGACACCGGCGTGGAGGTCGTGGTCTACGCTAAGCTGCCTAAGGGCTTCTTCATCCCGACGCCCGTCGGGAACTACAATCCGGACTGGGCGATCGCCTTCGAACAGGGGAAGGTCAAGCACATCTATTTCGTGGCCGAGACCAAGGGCTCGATGTCGACGCTGGATCTCCGGGGAATCGAAGACTGCAAGATCAGCTGTGCCCGGAAGTTCTTCGCGAAGATCACGTCGGAACAGGTGAAGTACGACGTCGTCGATAACTACACGAAGTTAATGGAGTTAGTGAAATGACGTTGATTGTCCGCTACAATGTCGTGGAAGACTAGATCTGAGGCGGGCCAAAGCGACACGGGATGCAGGGCGGTGTCACTACGATGCTGGTCCCATATGTGGCTCATAACAATTGCAACGAGTAGGATTCAAGTGATTCGGTAACAACAAATCACTGGGGGCAAGTAAATGGCGAGAGTCCCACAGCTTGAGTTTGCGAACGTCATTGTAAGGTTTGGTGAGAACCTCGAGATGGTTGATCTCTTTGAGCAGATTGTACTTCCAGCTTTCGAGAGACCTGACCTACGGCGAAGCTCTCGACGCACAGACTACTTCTTTCTCGACGTCTCCCTTGAACGCTTGGATGATTCCGATGTAACCAGCCTTGCGGTCATCGGCCGATTGGTCAAAGACACTACGTTGATCGTCGAACAAGTCTGGGACGAAAAAGAGAAGAAGCTGATTCCGACCAAAAAACTGGTACCGTCCTCGCCATCAGCTTTGTTCGCGTTCCGAATTCACGACCACAAGTTGCTCTGGTTGCATGAAAAGGCTGGAGCACCTTCTTTGAAAGTGTTTGAGACGACGTTCCGAAAGTTTCTGAAGGACACTCACGCCGACTTCATCAAGAGGGAGCACCTCCGCCTCGTCGCCGAAGCTAAGGAACAAGAGAAAATAGTTCCGAAGAAGAGTGACGTGCTGAAGGCGTATCCTAGGCCATCTTTGGAAGTCGTCACTGTCGCCAGCCAAGCCTCGTTGAAGACTTTTATTCAGCAGTTCTCAGTGCTGAATACCGTGGTGATTGAGTTTCTTGTTCCCAATGCCGAATTGGACAACAACCCAATCTTCTCGGGAATTCGTCGCCAGCAAACCGACCTCGGCTCGAAGTCTACGAAGCTTTCCCACAATAACTCCTCGGAGAACGGGCTGAATAAGGAAGAGGCGTTGAAGCAACTGACGCCAGCGGCTGAGCAAGCGAACTCACGTATTCAACTCGTTGGAAAGGACGGCCAAGGCGACAAACTCCGGGGGAACGAAGAAGAGTTCCGCGTTTCGGTCCCCATGCCAGAAGTCGATGGCAATATCTTGAAGGCGGCCAAAGCAATGGATCGTAGTTTGCAATCACTCGTCCAGGCGAAAACGATCGCGTTTGCAAAATTAAGCAAGCGTGTACGCCAAGAGGCAACTAAAGTCGTTCGTCGCCTAGAGAACCGTGATGGCAATGTTTGATCCGAAATCGTTGATGGAGGAGCAGTCACTCGCCCAGATTGCTTGGCGGAGTCGCAGACTTCCTTGGAATGGATTCAATCTGATCATCACCGGATCTGTTGGTGTGCTATCGTCCCTTTATGTCGCCACCTCAAGCCGTCCAAGTGCTGCATTTGCTGAGTGGAGCCGTTCCCTATCCTTGATCGGAATTGCGTTTGCAGCCCAAGTCCTTGGTTTCCTGATCGCCGGCTTCACGATCTTCGCCACCCTGACCAAGCCTGAGTTGTTCAGGAGGATGGCGGTGATCACTCATAAGGAGAGCCAGCTTAGTTATCTCAAATACAACTTTTTTACGTTCGTCCAAGTCTTCATCCATTACCTAAGCTTCACCGCAGTTTGCCTTATGGTCGGAATCGTTGGGGCATCAAACGGTCCGTTGAGTGAAGTCGTTCATCGACTCTGCGAGGACCCGGATACCACGAAGGCCTTGCTTGCCAAGATCGCATACGTCGTCTTATGCACTTGGTCGGTGTACATCCTAGTCGCGTTGAAGTCATTCATCTTCAACATCTATCACGTCGTGATGACGGCAATTCGTTGGGATTATGAGAGCAGTCTCGGGACCGAGAAAAGCCAGCAGCCGGACACGTCTGCAAGCGATCCGCCGAAGCTCGAATGATGCATCAGTCGTTGGCTGTTCCTAGTATGAGCATGGTGGTAATCAGATGAGGGAAGCGTCTACCGTTTTATACCGTTTTTGAACAGCAGTACTTTGAAATACTGCTAAAAACCGCTTAAAACGGTAAAGAATTGTCAGCCTTGAATCCGGGTGTTACTATAGTCCGTATAAGCTTTTAGGATGCTTTTCGCAGGCCTAACAAATGGCGATCACACCCGTGAGGTCGGGGGTTCGAGCCCCTCATCGCCCATTCCTGGTGGTTCCCCTCACTTCCAATTGATTCGCTTGAGAGTGCGCCACACTTTGCGCCCTACCCGTGTTTCGGCTGATCAGCCACGTGCTTTTCGTCGTCGGGTAGCGGCGCTTCCCAAGGCTGTGCAACCGACTGTGGCATTCCGCCCGGGTCTCGGCCGGTAAATACGCGGTAAAGCGCGGGCAGCACAATCAGCGTCAGCAGCGTGCTGGTGATCAATCCGCCAATGACCACCGTGGCCAGCGGCTTCTGCACTTCAGCGCCGGTTCCGTGCGCTAGGGCCATCGGAACGAAACCGAGCGAAGCCACTAAAGCCGTCATGAGGACTGGCCGCAGACGGGTCAACGACCCGCGGATCACTGCTTCATCGCGATTAATGCCCTCGCGGCGGAGTTGGTTGATAAAGCTGACCATCACCAAACCGTTCAAGACCGCGACGCCGGATAACGCGATGAATCCCACTGCGGCCGAGATCGAAAACGACATGTCGCGTAGCCACAGCGCGAGCACCCCACCGGTAAGACCGAGCGGAATCGCACTGAAGACGAGCAACGCGTACTTCACGGACTTAAAGCTGCTGAACAAGAGAAGAAAGATCAGCAAGAAGCAGATCGGCACGACGACCATGAGCCGATTCTTCGCGGCCACGAGGTTTTCGTACTGCCCGCCCCAGACAATCCAACTCCCTGCCGGCAGAGAAATCTGGCTCACCTTCGCCTGTGCCTCGGCGACGAACGAACCAAGATCCCTTCCGCGGACATTCGCCTGCACGACGACACGCCGTTTGCCATCCTCACGGCTAATCTGGTTCGTGCCTTCGCTGATCTCTATTTTGGCAATGCTGCCAAGCGGCACAAATCCCAGGTTGCTCGGCATCGCCTCACCGGCGCTCGCCACCGCTTGAGTGGGTTGGTCGCTGTTCGGCAGCGGGATCGGGAGATTTTCCAGTTCGTCGATCTTCGCTCGAATTGCGTCGGGCATTCGGACAACGAGATCAAAGCGACGATCGCCTTCAAAAACCAAACCAGCTTCACGGCCGCCCATGGCGATCGCAAGCACGTCCTGCACTTCGGCCACGTTCAAGCCGTAGCGGGCGATGGCGTCGCGATCGATGTTGACCGTCAACACGGGCAGACCGCTCGTTTGCTCCACCTTCGCGTCGGCCGCACCGGGGACAGATGTCAACGCAGCCAGTATCTGGTTTGCGGTGGTTGTCATGGAGTCGAAGTCGTCACCGTAAACCTTAATCGCCACGTCGCCGCGCACGCCGGCGATCAGTTCGTTAAACCGCATCTGAATGGGCTGGGTAAACTCGTAGTTGTTGCCGGCCAGCTCGCCGACGGTCAATTCAATCAGTTTGAGCAGCTTGCCTTTTTGGCCGTCGACCTTCAATTCTGATTCTTCATGCTCCGACTCCTCGCCTTCGTGCTTTTCCGTTTTTGGAAGGGACACCTGTTTTTCTGCGATCAACCGATCCAACTCCTCCTCAGTGCGCCACTCTTGGGTGGGTTTGAAGATCACAAAGGTGTCCGAAACGCTCGGCGGCATCGGATCCGACGCCAGTTCGGCCGTACCGGTCTTGCTGAAGATGAAAGCTACTTCAGAGATTTTGGAAACCGTTCGCTCCAGGTCGGACTGCATGGCCTGCGACTGAGTCAACGACGTGCTGGGAATGCGCATCGCCTGCAGCGCGAGATCCTTCTCGTCCAGAGTCGGCACGAATTCCTGGCCCAATCGCGTGAAGAGAAACGCCGAGGCTGCAAACGCAACAACGGCGGCCGGAATCACCACCTGTCGGTAACGCAATGCGCCCCGCAGCAGCGGTTCGTAAGCACCCTTGGCCCAGCGAATAAAGAAGATTTCAGTTTCTTTCACCCGGCCGGTGATCAGCAGCGCGACCATCGCCGGGATGAACGTGAGTGACAGGATAAAAGCCGCGACCAGAGCCAGGATCACGGTCATCGCCATGGGGTGGAACATCTTCCCCTCGACGCCCGTCAGCGCCAGGATGGGGAAGTAAACGGTGATGATGATCGCTTGCCCGTAAACTGAGGGCTGGATCATTTCGCGTGCCGCGATCATCACTTCGTGCAGCCGCTCATGCCGAGAGAGCGTTCGCCCAAAATGATGTTGTCGATCCGCTAGCCGGCGCAAGCAGTTTTCCACGATGATCACTGCGCCATCGACGATCAGTCCAAAATCGATCGCGCCCAAGCTCATTAAATTGCCGCTGATCTTGCTTTGAACCATGCCGGTCGCAGTCATCAGCACCGCGACCGGGATTGCCAGCGCAGTGATCAGGGCCGCTCGAATATTCCCCAGCGTGAGAAACAACACGGCGATGACGAGGATCGCACCTTCGAGAAGATTCTTCTGCACGGTTTGAACGGTCGCATCGACCAGTTTCGTGCGGTTCAGGACCGTCTTTGCGCGAATCCCCACGGGAAGGCTCGTATTCACGTCGGTCATCTTCAAATCGACATTGGCCGCCACAGTTCGGCTGTTGGCTCCAAGAAGCATTACGGCGGTGCCTACGACAACTTCCTCGCCGTTCTCGCTGGCCGAACCTGTTCGCAGCTCGCGCCCGATTAGGACGTGCGCGACGTCGCGAATGTAGATCGGCGTTCCACCACGGGTGCCGACGACGATTTCGCCGACCTGATCGAGCGTTTCGATCCGCCCTGTGGCGCGGACGAGGTACGATTCCCCCTTGTGCTCGATATAGCCGGCGCCCGTGCTGACGTTGTTTTTCTCGAGTGCCTCGATCACGTCGTGAAAGGTGAAGCCGTAACTCACAAGCTTCATCGGGTCGGGCTGCACGTGATACTGCTTCACGTAACCACCAATGGCATCCACGCCGGCAACGTCCTTCACGCCCTTCAACTGCGGGCGGATGATCCAGTCCTGCACCTCGCGAAGGTAAGAGGACAGCTCGACATCACTTTTCAGGTCGCGACCTTCCGGCGTCCGGTAGCTGCCATCACTTTGCCAGCCGGACTTTCCATCCTCGGCCGTCGCACCCTTTCCGTGCGGGTGTTCGTACTCAACGGTGTACATGTAAATCTCACCAAGGCCGGTCGCGATCGGGCCCATCATCGGCTCGGCGCCGGGAGGCAAACTTTCCTTTGCCTCGCCTAGCCGCTCGTTGACTTGCTGCCGGGCGAAATAGACATCGACTTTGTCGTCGAAAACAGCAGTCACTTGAGAAAAGCCGTTTCGAGACAACGACCGGGTCGATTGCAATCCCGGGATGCCCGCGAGTGACGTCTCGATCGCAAATGTCACCTGCTTCTCCACTTCCAGTGGTGAAAGCGACGCCATCAAAGTGTTGATCTGTACTTGGTTGTTCGTGATGTCAGGAACGGCATCGATCGGTAGATGGCCGAGCGATCGAATGCCGACTGCCACCACCATCACCGTGAGAACGATGACAAGCCAACGATTTTGAATGGAAAATTTTAAAACTCGTTCGAGCATTGAAGAGTACTCCGATATTGCAGACGCTGCAGCTTGAGAAACAGTGGAATCGAGAACGGCTAGTGTTCGTGGCTCGCTTCGCCCTTGCCCAATTCGGCCTTAAGGATGAACGCACCAACAACCACAATGGCGTCGTTCTCTTTCAACCCCGAGGAGATTGGTAAAAAGCCGCCGACGGCCTTCCCTACGGAAACTTCGCGCCTTGCGAACGTATTGGGCTCGCCGTCAACGGGGACAAACACGCTCGGTTTGCCTTCGACGGTTTGAACCGCGTCCTGCGGAACGGCAAGAACGTTCTGCTCCTTCGGCCCGAAGAGGATCGCCTGCGCGAACATGCCGGGTTTGAGCTGGTCTTTGCTGTTTTCCACGACGATTCTGACGCGAGCGGTGCGGGTGGTCGGATCAACTTCGGCGGAGATCAGGGAAACTTCGCCTTTGATGCGCACATCGGCCAGTGCTGCCAGGCTCACCTCTGCCGCACTGCCGACCTTTACCTGGTCGAGTCGGCCCTCGGGCACTTCAGCCAAGATCCAGAAGCTGCTGGTGTCGGCGATGACGAGCAGCTTTTCCTTCTCTGGCGCCACGAGTTCGCCAAGGGTGACTTCGCGATCGATGACTGTGCCCGCGATGGCCGCGCGGATGGCGTGACGAGGACTGATTTCGCGAGTCTCAATCAGCTTCTTGACATCTTCATTCTTAACGCCGAGCAGGTGCAGTTCGTTCTCGGCCGCCTGTTGCGCGCCGTCGGCCGTGGCTTTATTCCCGACGGCCGCTCGGTACTCAACCTCGCGCTTCTGCACTTCTGCCAACGCGATGCCTTTGCTCTCGTCGTACAGCTTCTTTGCGCGTTCGTATGAATCCTTGGCCGGCGCGATGCCCGCCGCGGCAACCTCGGCCGCCGTGCGCCTTTGAAGGTACTCGCTTTGCGATCGACCGAGTTCAGGGCTCTCAACTTCCAGCAGCACGTCATCCTTTTTCACGCGGTCGCCCACGCGCACACGGATGTCGACGACGCGTCCACTGACGACGGAACCGACGTGGGCCATGGCCTCGGTGTTGAATGAAACCCGTGCCGGGGCCACAAAGCTTGAGGCGAGCGATCTCGCTTCCACCTTGCCGACCTGAATCCCGTTTTGCGTGACCGCAAGTGCCGATAGCTTCACCTCGTCGTGGTGCTCGTCGGCGTGTTCCTTCGGCGACGCACCGGGTGTTGTTTGCGATTTCTCGTCGTGCTCGTGCTTTTCTTCCGCTCGGGCGACAATGCTGCCGCACAGTGCGGCAGCGACGACAATTGATCGAATTGATTTCAGCTTCATTTGATAGATTCCTTGGTTGTAGTGTCGGAGGACTGAGTCGAGGGGAGCTTTGCGACGACGGCGAAGCCTCGCCCGCCGACGGCACGATCAAGATCGAAATTCGCCTGGAGTAGTTCGCCGCGCAACACGATCAGTCGTGCCTTGGCTTCCTGGGCCTCTTGCTCGGCCAACCTCAGCATCAAGATGTCGGACAGTCCCAGCCGGTAAGCATCTTGCGATTGCTTAAGCCGCTGTTCTTGGAGAGGTAGCAACTGGTTGTTGACCAGGTCCATGGCATCGCTTGCCGATCGGACCTTCTCAAGCGCACGCCGCACGTCTTCAACAACCTGTCGACTCGCACGCGTGAGTTCATGTCGCTGCTCGACAACGGCGGCGACGCGGCTGTCTTTGGCCGCCTGCCCGGTATCGAAGATCGGAAGGGCAAGCGATGCCGACGGACCGATCGACCAACCATCGTCCCGCTCCGCCGCCACGCCGACATCCCCGGTTAACACACCGAGCCGCGCAGTGCGTACGTCCTGGCCTAGCGCTTCGAGTTCCCATTTCACGGCTGCAATTTCAGGCCGATGCTCGAGCGCACGAAGAATCCACTCTTGCTCGCTCACTGAAGACGGCCCCGGCGCGGGCACGCGAGTCAGTTCCCAATCCTGCGTGCGAGAAGGCTGGCCGATCAGCCTGGCCAACGTGAGCCTCGCCAGTCGCTCCTGGGAACGAAGGCTGATCAACTCCCCCTCAAGCGAGGAAAGTTCGGCTTGAACGGTCAGCACATCGAGCCGTCCGGCCTCACCGGCGTTTACACGCGAGTCGGTCACTGAAACAAGCTGTTGCAGAATCTGCCGGCGAGACGATTCGACATCAAGCTGGTCGCGCAAAGACTGCAGATCGACGAACTGCTGCTGTGTTTCACGAACCACGTCCAGCACGGCGATCAGCGTTTCGGCGCTGGCCTTTCTCAGCCGATTATCCGCCGCCGATATTCGGCCCGGCCGACTGAGCAGGGATAGAAGATCCGCAGCAACATCAGCGTCGATGATGGATTTGCCACCGCCGTCTGGAAATCGAAACGCGATGCCGATCACCGGATTGGGCAGCAATCTCGTTTGTCGGGCTTCTGCTTCGGCTTGCCTTAATTTGGCAAGGCTGGCTTGGATGCGCGGATCGTGCTGCAGCGCGAGTTTCACGCTTTGCTCGATCGAGAGCGTCTGGTGAGAATCTACGACATCGAGCGGCTCGCCTTCAGTCATATATTGGAACGGTTCGCCCACGGACAATGCCGTCGCGGCCTGTCTATCGGGCGATTCAATCGAAGGCATCGAAGTGCAGCCGCCGGCGATAAGTAACACGCCGACCGCAGCGACCAAGGGAACTTTGAAGTTCATCTCGGTGGTCTCCACAAATGATGAAAGGTGCAAAGGCGGCGCGAAGACGCAGCCTCAAGCGCAGTTGCGCTTGAACGAATGGGTACGCTTTAAGAAATCAAATGACGAGAATAATCGTCGAGAGCGAAGCCAGTGTTTGCACTGGATGGTTGGCCTGAAAATCGGACGACCCGGAGCTGATTATCTCCGGTATGCCGGTTGTCATGCCGCTTACGGGCAGAAAATAAAGGGGGGCTAGAGCGAATGTCAGATTGATGAGTTTTTGCGTCCTGCCACGCTCGGCGACGATATTCGATGGCAGCCGGGTATCGACGCAATCCGTACCCGACACATCTTCCGCACTGCCGGAATTGGCATCCGGCGTGTGGCATTCCTGCAGTTCCAGCGGTGTTTCAAATCGTGTCGTGCCGTCCGGATGCTCGCAGATGGCCCCCAATGCGTTCACCGTCGTGTGAAATACGGTGGTTAACAGGAGGAGCGCTACGAGAATGGCTTGTTTGGACTTAAGCAGAAGGCCCGCATTATGTGAAGTATCCGACAGAGAGCAAGGGATTGCGTTGAACCCACCCACCGTCAAATCGAGCATGGGTATTTTAGATTAGTTTTAATTTGATTTAATCTGAGCAATCGATATACTTAATAGAGCACTTCATTTTATAAATGAAGTATTTCCAGTTAGTTCCAGACGTAAACTTGGCGGTCACTTGGGGTGATCGTCGAGGGAGGTTTCATCGGCGGCGTTCGCTGGTGAAGGTTTAGAGGTCGCCGTCTAGATTGGCTCTGCGGATTCGGAACGACAGATTTTAGTTCCAAGGGACATTGTCCCGACGGGCTGAGTCCTATCGGTATCATTCATTCCGTAACGGTCTGTCCGATCAGCAGTACAATCGACGCGGCAGTTTGAAAGGAGCTTCTTTATGAAGCAAGTATCGAAAAAGGCGGGCTTTACGCTCGTCGAACTGTTGGTCGTTATCGGCATCATCGCGCTGCTGATCTCGATCTTGTTGCCGTCGTTGAACAAGGCTCGCGAAACCGCGAACCGCGTGAAGTGTGCCGCCAATCTCAAG
>Ga0070665_100001123_pt1 | contig 32926 bp, 31 predicted proteins | sample KBSS13metaG_FD_65862 | JGI IMG/M metagenome (GOLD analysis project Ga0070665, IMG submission 65862) | Switchgrass rhizosphere microbial communities from Kellogg Biological Station, Michigan, USA - KBS S1-3 metaG | ecosystem: Host-associated > Plants > Roots > Rhizosphere > Soil ... | reverse complement strand
TCGCACGATGCGTCGGTGCGGCCACGCTATTCCCGCCTGCTGAAATCGCGGCTTAACGCGCATTCGTTCGGCGGCCGGATTGGCATGGAAGCTGCGACGGCGTCGCGATGGCTGCGCCGGCGCCACGACGTGTCGTCTATGATGGGTGATCGAACCTCGAACAAGGAGTCGCGGCATGAGCCTGCACGGAAAACGCATCGCCATCACCGGCGGATTCGGCACACTCGGCGCGGCGGTCGCGCGCGTCGCCCGCGACGCGGGTGCCGAGGTGGCCGCGATCGATCGCGCCGACGCCGCACCCGCAGCCCTGCAGGCCGCCGGCGTGCATGCGTTCGGCGGCGCCGATCTGTCCGACGCGGACGGTGCGCGCAAGGCGATCGACGCCGCGGCCGCGGCGCTCGGCGGTCTCGACGCGCTCGTCAATATCGCCGGTGCGTTCCGCTGGCAGACGCTCGCCGACGGCGACCTCGACGCCTGGGACCTGCTCTATCGCATCAACCTGCGCACCGCGGCTGCGGCAAGCAAGGCCGCACTGCCGTACCTGCGCAAGAGCGCAGCCGGGCGCATCGTCAACATCGGCGCGAACGGCGCGGTGAAGGCCGGCGCCGGCATGGGCGCATATGCGGCATCGAAGGCCGGTGTCGCGCGCCTGACTGAAGCGCTCGCCGAGGAACTCAAGGATGACCGCATCACCGTCAACGCGGTGTTGCCGAGCATCATCGACACACCGCCGAACCGCGCCGACATGCCGAAGGCGGATTTCGATCGTTGGGTGAAACCCGAACAGCTCGCCGACGTGATCCTGTTCCTCGTGTCGGATCGTGCGGCGGCGATTACCGGGGCGTTGCTGCCGGTGGTGGGCCGTGTTTGAGACGGTCGCCCATCAAAAGGAGGTACCAATGAAGACGTTTCTCGCTGCGCTTTTCGCAACGATGCTGCCGGTTGCGTACGCGCAGACGCCGGCACAGGCGCCATTGCCCAGGCGTGCCCCATGGGACAACCGCCCCAACAAATGCCTGGCGCCGGCGGCGGCGTCGATGCCGGGCTGCGAGGCGCCGCCGGACTGGCCGACCTATTCCATCACGGTCCAGCACATGCGGATGCTGTGGATGAACCCGAACTTCGATCTGATCGAACGCGGTGAGAACGAACTCGGCTATTCGAACGGCCAGTTCGAGACGGGCAGCTACTACTTCGAGGCCTGGATGGATGGCCTGACCGCTGGCGTCGAGCGGCCCGCCGAATAGGTGGCGTCCCTGATCGAGCGCTGGACCGAAGCGAAGGGAGACCAGGGCTTCGTCAAAGTCTTCGAAGCCCTGCAGTGGCAAGGCAACGCATGGGCCGCGCGGGGCGGCGGTTTCGCCCGCACCGTTGCACCCGAGGCCTGGGATCTGTTCTACAAGAATCTCGCCCGCGCCAACGCGGTACTCGACACGGCCTCCCCGAAAGTGCGCCACTCCGGCCCCTGGTACCTCCTCAAACTAAGGCTTGCATTCGAAGACGCCAAGTTGAACCTGAAAGCGTCCGACCTGATCGCCGAAGCCGCCAAGTCCTGGCCCGACAGCATCGACCTCGCTCGCATCCCGATGGACTTCGCGCATCCGAAATGGGGCGGGTCGTTCGCGGCGATGGATGAAGCGGCGCGTGCAGCCACCAAGCGATCGAGCAAGCATCTCGGCATGGGCATGTACCCGCTTCTGTACGCGGCCACGTTCGGCGGAGATGGCCGCTTCACGCTGGCCGACACGCATGTGGACTGGCCGATGATGAAGCAGGGCTTCCATGCCCTGGAGCCGACGAAGTTCGCCGATCCGGCCACGTGGCACCGCTTCGCGAAGTTCGCCTGCGACATGCGCGATCAGGAAGAAGCGAAACGCCTGTATGCGATACGGGATGCGAAGAAGGCAGCCACGACGAGCAACCCGAGTTCTTTCAACAGCGACGCCGATGCATGCCACGCCTATGCATTCGGCACGAAGGATGCGTGATCGTGCGCGGGGCGTGCACGACGGCCTGGCCGGGCTGCCGCTGCGCCTCGGCGAACCGGCTGCTGCGTCTGTCGACCTGAGGCGCCCGTTGGCGGGGGCTCGGCCTGGTGCGCTCGAGGCCTATTTCGAACAGGCCATGCCGTCGACGTCGGATTGCGCAGCGCGCCGTTGAACCGCCGCCAACCCCGCTGCGCGCGGTGCCGCGTTGACCTCTTCGCACCCCACGAAGGAGGAGGTCCGCCATGGCGACCCGCGCAGCTTTCGATCGACCGCATCCGCAATGGCAGCGCATCGCCGCGCTGAGCACGAGTTTCCTCATGCACGCCGCGGCGGCACTGGTGCTGGCGATTCCGCTCGCGATGCAGGCACAGCGTCCCGCGGCGACCGTGGTCGAAGCGACGGTGCGCAGCGAGCCGCTGCCGCTGCCGCCGGTTCCGCCGGAACAGAAGCCGCTGCCGCGCGCGACGCCGGTGCACCACGCGGCCACTCCGCGTCCAACGCCGGTCGTGCGCGAGCAGAGCACGATCCAGGTGCCGGTCGATCCGGCGCCGCCGATCGACATCGCGCCGGTCGCCGATGTGCCGGTCGATGCGCCGATTGGCGACGTCGGCGGTCCCGCTGGCGAAACGCGCCAGCTCGCCTATGACGGTGCGCTCAAGCTGCGCTATCCGGCGGCGTCGCTGCGCCAGCGCGAGCAGGGCCAGGTACTGCTGAGCGTGCTCGTCGATGCGAACGGCGCCGTGCAGCGCATCGAGATCGCGCGCAGCTCGGGCCATGCCAGCCTCGATGCGGCGGCGCGCGACGCCGTGCGCGGCGCGCACTTCAAGCCGGTGCTGGAGAACGGCAAGGCGATCGCGGCGTGGGGGCTGGTGCCGATCGAGTTCCGCCTCGATCACGCGTAGGCCGCGTCATCGCGAGTAAAACCGATCCTGCGGACGAGGAAAGAAACAGCATCGCGGCTGAAGCCGCTCCTACGCAAAGAGAATGCGCCGTTCCTGTGGGAGCGGCTTCAGCCGCGATGCTTTTGCGAGATGATCCATCCCCGCGCGCGGCATGCGTGCGATCGGCTAGAGTGCGTGCATCGTGTCGGGGAAGGAACGAATGGATCTGCACTCGCTCTGGTATCTCGTCGCCGCGATCCTCGTGATCGTCGGCCTGATCGGCACCGTGCTGCCCGCGTTGCCGGGCGTGCCGCTGGTGTTCTGCGGCCTTCTGCTTGCGGCGTGGACGGACGGCTTCGCGCACGTCGGCGTATTCACGCTGTTCGTGCTCGGTGCGTTGACCGTGCTCGCACTCGCGATCGACTTCGTCGCCGGCATGCTCGGCGCAAAGAAGGTCGGCGCAAGCCGCTACGCGGTGATCGGCGCCGCACTCGGCACCCTGCTCGGCCTGTTCTTCGGTCTGCCCGGCCTGCTGCTCGGCCCGTTCGTCGGCGCCCTGCTCGGCGAACTCGTCGCCGGCGGCACCTTGCGCAAGGCGACCGGCGTCGGCGTCGGCGCGTGGCTCGGCTTCCTCGTGGGCGCGGTGGCGAAGCTCGGCGTCTGCTTCGCGATGCTCGGCATCTTCGCGTTCGCGTTCCTCGCCGGCTGAGCCGCACGGGCTTCAGCGCGACAGGTGCGCGATCGCCGCTTCGCTTTCGTCGCGGCGGGTGTCGTCGAAGACGGTGACGTCGATGCGTTCGATCGTGGCCGCATCGAGGCAGTGCACGTTGACGTCGAAACCGTCGGGGTTCGAGCGCGGCACGTAGAAGCTCTTGATGCCGCAATGGCGGCAGAAGCGATGCTTCGCGGTGCCGGTGTTGAACGTGTATTCGCTCAGCGCATCCGCGCCGGCGAGCAGGCGGAAGCGCGCGGCCGGCACGATCAGGTGCAGGAATCCGCTCATGCGGCAGATCGAGCAGTTGCAGTCGAGCGCGTCGATGACGGCGGGCGCGTCGACTTCGAAACGCACGCGCCCGCAATGGCAGCCGCCGCGATGCACGACGAGCGCGGCGCCGCTCATGCGCGCGGCAGCACGTAGAACAGCACGGCGAAGAACTGCAGCACGCTGCCGAGCAGGACGAATGCATGCCACAGCGCGTGGTTGAACGGCATGCGCTTGCTCAGGTAGAACGGCACGCCGAGCGTGTAGGCGGCGCCGCCGCCGAACAGCAGCCACAGGCCGCCGGGTTCGATGCTCGCGACGAGCGGCTTGAGTGCGATCAGGCCGATCCAGCCGAGGCCGACGTACAGCGACGCCATGACCTTGCGGCTCTTCACGCCGGCGAGTTCGAGCGCGATGCCGGCGAACGCGAGCGTCCACACGATCGCGAACAGCGACCAGCCCCAGGCGCCACGCAGGCTGATCAGGGTGAACGGCGTGTAGGTGCCGGCGATGAGCAGGAAGATCGCGGCGTGATCGAGCACGCGCAGCACCGGCTTCGCGCGTTCGTGCGGGATGCCGTGGTACAGCGTCGAAGCGGTGTAGAGCAGGATCAGGCTGGCGCCGTAGACGCAGACGCTGGCGACATGGCGCGCATCGCCTTCACGCGCGGCAACGGCGACCAGCGCCGCGAGTCCGGCGATGCTGAGCACGATGCCGAGGCCGTGGATCAGGCTCGAGGCGAGTTCCTCGTTGCCGCTGTAACGCGGCGCGATCGACGCGGTCATCACGGACTCCAGCGGCGCATGGCGCACCGCAACATGAGTCACCGTACCGCAACCGGTCGGGCGTGCCAACCTTGGCCGTTCAGCGACGCCGGATCGTGAACTTGCCGAACGCGACGCCGAGGTCCCAACCGGTGCCCTTGCCCGAGAGCGCGAGCGAAACCGGACCCTTGGTCAACGCCTGCGCCTCGGCCGACTTCGCCGCACCCGCGTGCGCGCCGGCGCTCGCGTACGCACCGAGCACGTCCTCGATGTCGTACACCTCGGTGAACTTGCCGAGGCCGTCGTGGATTTCCGATTTGCCGAACGTGAGGCCGCCACCCTTGGCTTCGATCGCCACCCGCATCGTGTCGCCATTGCTGCAGGTGATGGTGCCCTGGCCGGAAGCGGTCTTGTAGAACGCCGACCAGCCTGACAGCGAGAAGCGCATCTGGCAGTCGATATCCTTCGCGGCCAGCGCCGGTGGCGATACGACGACGCACAGGAGCGAGGCGATGGCGGTGCGGGCAAGGATGCGCATGGGAACCTCCGGCATTCGGGACGAGAGGGATTGTCGCGAATCAGGCGCGGTAAAGCACGCGACGCCGTAAGCTATGGCTCCCGCGCTACCGGAGCGTGTCATGACGAATGCAGCGAATTGCCCGTTCGACATCCTCGTCCACCTGCGCCGCACCGATGCGCCCGGCAGTTCGGGCATGGTCGGCCTCGCGCTCGCCCAGCGACTCGGCGCATGGACGGTCGGCCTGCACGTGGTGCCGATGGCGCCGGTCGCATTCGCTTCGCCGGAAGCGGTGGCCCTGTACGTCAATGAAGCGGACGCCGCATATCGCGATGCCTTGCGTTGCGCGCCGTCCTGGCAGGCGCAGCTCGATGCACACGGCGTGCGCGGCGAATGGCAGGTCGGCCAGGGCGATATCGTCGAGTCGCTGTGCCATGCGTCGCGCTGGAACGATCTTGTCGTGGTCGAGCGGCCGCAACTCAATCCGGACGCGCCGGTCGGCTGGGGCACAGTGTCGCGCACGGTGTTCGGCGCTTCCGCGCCGGTCGTGGTCGTGCCGGACAGCGCGAAGGTCGGCGCGGTCGGCCGACGCATTGCGGTCGCGTGGAACCGCAGCCGCGAAGCCGCGCTCGCGATCCGCGGCGCCCTGCCCCTGCTCGCGCGCGCTGAATCGGTACAGGTGTTCGAGGGCGATCCGGGCGAAAGTCCGCTCGGCTTGCGCTACCTGCCGGCCCTCGACCTGCGCACGTGGCTCGCGCGGCGCGGCATCATGGCGACGCACACGGCGTTCGGCGCGCGTTCGGAACACGGCGCCGCATTGCTCGATGCCGCGCACGCAATGGACGCGGACCTCATCGTGATGGGCGCATGGGGTCATTCGCGCATCGCCGAACTCGTGCTCGGCGGTACCACCCGTCATCTCTTCCAGCACAGCGACCTGCCGTTGCTGGTCGCGCATTGAGGCCTGCATGAGCGAGGACTTTCCGCCGATACCCGAACTCGCCGGCGAGCGCGTGCGCCTGCGCGCACTCACCGCGCACGATGCGGATGCGTTGTTCGCCCTGCATTCGGACCCGCGCGTGATGCGCTTCTGGAGTTTCCCGGCGTGGACCGAGCGCACCCAGGCGGTCGCGCACATCGAGCGGATGGCGCGCGAGCGTACGCAGATGGAATTCTATCCGTGGGTCGCGACCCTGCGTGGCGAAGACACCCTGGTCGGCACCTGCTCGCTGTTCGGCGTGCACCGCGAACACCTGCGCGGCGTGATCGGCTACGCCTTGTCGCCGTCGCTGTGGGGCCGCGGGCTCGCGGGCGAGATGCTCGCGCTCGCACTCGACCATGCGTTCGACGGCATCGGCCTCAACCGCATCGAAGCCGATATCGACCCCGACAACGTCGCGTCGTGCAAACTGGTGGAGCGCGCCGGCTTCAGGCGCGAAGGCTACCTGCGCGAACGCTGGCGTGTCGGCGGCGGCGTGCAGGACACGGCGTTGTATGGGTTGTTGCGCAGCGACCGGCGGGTGCAACGCGAGGTTCCGGTGGTTTTGTAGGAGGGAGCGCGCGTTCTTCCGGGTGGAGAGCGTCGTGGCTTCAGCCGCGATGCTTCTTCGTCCCACGCGACGCGCGCAAGACAGGGCGCGCTATGGCCACACCGGTTCATCGAGCAGGCGCTGCCCGACGATGCGCGTCTCGCCGGATTCGCGCACGAGTTCGATCGCTGTATTGCCGCTCACGTCCTCGAGCGCGTCGACGAGTGCGCGTGCATGGCTGATCAGCCAGACCTGGCTGCGTTTCGCCGCCGCGACGACCTGTCGCGCAAGCGGCCGCAGCAGGTCCGGATGCAGGCTCTGCTCCGGCTCGTTGAGCACGAGCAGCTCGGGCGGGCGCGGACTCATGAGTGCGGCGAGCAGGCACAGGTAACGCAACGTGCCGTCCGACAGCTCCGCCGCCGCGAGCGGGCGCAGCAATCCGTCGATGCGCAACCCGACCTGAAGGCGCGCGTCGCCGCCATCGAGGATTTCGAGCGACGAACCCGGGAACGCATCCTCGATCGCTGCATGCAAGGCGGGGCCGTCGCCGATCTCGACGATCGTCTGCAGCGCGGCGGCGAGGTCGCGTCCGTCGTGCGCGAGCGCGCCGGTCTGCACACTGATGCGCGGTTGCCGCAGCGGGCTCTCGGCGTCGGTGCGGAATCCGTCGTAGAAACGCCAGGCGCGCAACCGCTCACGCAGCGCGAACAGCTCGGGGAAACGCTCGGGTTCGCCGAGTTCGGCCAGCAACGACTGGTTGCGCGGCGGCGCGAACGCGAGGCGCGACCACTTGCCGTCGGCGCCGCGCGCGCGCACGTCGAAGCCTTCGCGTTCGAGCCACGTATTCGATGGCCGGCGCGGGGGCTGTTGCCAGACCGCTTCGGTCTTGATCTCCGGATCGAATGCAAAGCGCGAGAGCGACGGTGTCGGCAGCCCGAGTGCGATCTCGTAGGCGACATCGTCCGCGGCGAACCCGAACGTGACGCGCAGCGGCGCCTTCTTCGCCGTGCCCTGGATCGGGCCGCCGCGCTTGACCTGCGCACGGATGTCCTGCGGGCCGGCCCATTGCACCGAGGGAATGCCGCCTTCGAGCGCGAGCGCCTCGGCGAGCCGCCCGTCCGCGGCCTGCGCAAGTAGGCGCAGCGCGCGATAGAGATTCGACTTGCCGCACCCGTTCGCACCGGTGACCACGGTCAGCGGAGTCAGCGCGAGTTTCAGGTCGCGCAGCGAGCGATAGTTGGAGACCGCGAACGTGTGCAGCATGCGGGCGATTGTAGCCGGCACGATGCGCGCCACCGCAAAACGGCAAAGCCCCGTGAACCGGGGCTTTGCGGATTGTGCCGATCAAGTAGGGCGGGTCGAGCGCAAAGCGCGAGTCCCGCCGCATCCTTTGCGGCGGCACGCGCTTTGCGCGTACCGCCCTGCGTCACTTCGCGTTGGCGAGCGTCAATGTCATGTCGAGCATGCGGTTGGAGAAACCCCACTCGTTGTCGTACCACGACAGCACCTTGACGAGGGTGCCTTCCATCACGCGCGTCTGGGTCGAGTCGTAGATCGACGACAGCGGGTTGTGGTTGAAGTCGATCGAAACCAGCGGCTTGGTGTTGACGCCGAGGATGCCCTTCAGCTTGCCGCTCGCCGCTTCGTTGATCGCGGCGTCGATCTCGTCCTTGCTCGTCGCGCGCTTGGCGACGAACGAGAGGTCGACGACCGAGACGTTGATCGTCGGCACGCGCATCGCGAAGCCGTCGAGCTTGCCGTTGAGTTCGGGCAGCACGAGGCCGACCGCGGCGGCGGCGCCGGTCTTGGTCGGGATCTGCGACATCGTCGCCGAACGCGCGCGGCGCAGGTCGGAGTGGTAGACGTCGGTCAGGACCTGGTCGTTGGTGTAGGCGTGGATCGTCGTCATGAGGCCGTGCACGATGCCGATCTTCTCGTGCAGCACCTTGGCCAGTGGCGCGAGGCAGTTGGTCGTGCACGATGCGTTGGAGATGACCTCGTGGCTCGCCTTGATCTGCTCGTGGTTGACGCCGTAGACGAAGGTGCCGTCGACGTCCTTGTCGCCGGGCGCCGAGATGATCACCTTCTTCGCGCCGGCAGCGATGTGCGCGCTCGCCTTCGCCTTGCTCGTGAACAGGCCGGTGCATTCGAGCACGATGTCGACGCCGAGGTCCTTCCACGGCAGCTTCGACGGGTCGCGCTCCGCGCAGACCTTGATGCGATCGCCGTTGACGACGAGGTCGCCGCCGTCGACCGAGACTTCGCCCGGGAACTTGCCGTGCGCGGTGTCGTACTGGGTCAGGTGCGCATTCGTCTCCGCGTCGCCGAGATCGTTGATCGCGACGATCCTGATCTCGTTCGTGCGCTTGCCTTCGTACAGCGCGCGCAGCACGTTGCGGCCGATGCGGCCATAGCCATTGATCGCGACTTTCACAGCCATGAAGCAGCTCCTTCGGGAGGTTGCGGAATGCGGAACGCGCATTCTAGCGGCCCTGCGCGGGGCGCGCACAGGACCGCTTCCGAAGGAGCCAATCCGGCGACCGTGTCAGTCGTCGGTCAGGGTGAAGTCGATCGGAACCTGCACGTTCCCGGCGACGGCACGCCCGTGCTCGAGCGCGGGGTTGAAACTCCATTTGTTCACGGCCGCGATCGCCGCTTCGCCGAACACGGCGGCGGCTTCCGGCGGCTCCGCGCTGGCGACCTCGACCGAACGCGGCAATCCCTGCGCATCGACCGCGACCCTGAGCTGGATATGGCCCGATTGGTGCGCGGCGATCGCGGCCGGCGGGTAGGCCGGCGGGTAGTTCACGCGGTAGCTGATCTCCTCGCTCGCAGGACGATCCCCGGTCGGGGCCGGCGGCTCGCGATCGGGACGCCAGCCCGGCGCGCGCAGGAACAACGTCGCGTCGACGCGCACGTAGTCGACGTCGCCGCGCGTGCCGATCTCGAGGTGGCCGGGTTGGCCCTCGGCGACGACCATGATCGGCTGCGCGATGACCTTGCCGTCGCGGCTGATCGTCGACGAGAGCTGGACGCCCGCGTCGACGCTGTCGGCGACGAACTCGGCATGCCACGGGTGTGCCGGATCGGTCGACTCGACCGCAAACGCATCGCCGAGGGCACCGAGCAGGCGCAGTTGCGACATCGATACGTCGCCGACGCCGATGTCGAGGCGCGCATCCACCTGCGTCCCCTCGATGCGTGGCGCATGGGGAGGCAGTGGCGCCTGCGCCGCCCAGGCGGCATAGGCGCCGACAAGACCGAAGGTGCCGACCAGGATGAGCCCGGCGTTGCGCCGCGCGCGCGAGGGACGGTGTTGCTTGAGCATGAGGATTCTCTCCTTGAAAGGATTGTCGGAGGGCCAACGACAACCGACGGGCAGGCGCAGCTCCTGCCGCGCCTGTTCCGCCAGCTGCGTCTTCAACATCGCGCCGGCGTACGCCGCGCGCGCTTCCGGAAAGCGTTCGATCACGACGGCGTCGCAGGCGAGTTCCTGATCGTGCCGGAACCGCGCGGCCGCCCAATGGATGATCGGGTTGAACCAGGCGAGGCAGCGCAACGCGGCCACCGCCGCATTCGCGAGTGCGTCGCCGCGCGCGAGGTGCACGCGCTCGTGCGCGAGGATCAGTGTGCGTTCGCGCCCGCGGTAACGCTCGCGGAAATCCACCGGCAGTACGATGCGCGCGCGCCACGCGCCGACCAGGGCCGGCCCTCCCGCCGGCGAGGACGAGCGCACGATGCGCGCGCCGAGGCGATGTACGCGCCCGAGACTGCGCACGTAGCGGCGTTGCTGCGACACGAACACGGTCGCGGCGACGAATGCGCCGAGCAACCATGCAGCCGCAAGCCATGGACGCGCGTCGAACGTCGCCGCGACCACGCCCGGCGATGCGCTGGTCACGATGTGCTGCAGCGGCAGCAGGATGCGCGCGGGCAACGCGACCGGCGCCGGCAAGACGTACCGAGCGCGATGCAGGGCACGGCCAGCCACGCCGCGTAGGCAATGCGCGCACCGAAACGCCGCCGCAGCAACGGGCGCAAGGCGAGCACGAGCAGGCAGGCCAGGGTTCCGACGAGCGCGAGGCGCATACCGGCCTGGCACAGCTCAACGATCACGATCGATCTCCTCGATCAAGGCACGGATCTCGGCGATGTCCTTCTTGCTCAGCTTGCTGCGCTCGGAGAAATGCGCGACCAGCGGCGCGATGCGGCCGCCATAGAGGCGATCGAGCAGGCTCTTGCTTTCGACGTGCACGTAGTCGGCGCGCTTGAGCAGCGGCCGGTACAGGTAGCGCCGGCCGTCGCGTTCGGCGGCAATCGCGCGCTTCTTCAGCAGGCGATTGAGCAACGTCTTCACGGTCGCTTCCTGCCAGCCTTGTGCTGCGGCCGTCGCGGCGACGATGTCCTCGGCGCTCTGTGCACCGGCCTGGCGCCAGAGCGCCTCCATGACGAGGCTTTCCGCTTCACTGATGCGCATCTGATTACATCCGTAAATGGTCGTTTCAATTTACACGTGTAATCGACGAAGTCAAGCGCATCAGTTGCGCGTCGCGTCCGCGCGCGGCGCGGCGCCTGCTCGCCTGGCAGCCCTGTGCGGTGGACCGATGCGGTACGCTGCGCACAGCCCCAGCGGACCGCCGCCGATGTCGAGCACGCCCGTCGTCCACAGCTTCCACCATGCGGCCAGTGGCACCTGGACCCACGTCGTCGCCGATCCTGCGAGCGCGCAGGCGGCTATCGTCGACCCGGTACTCGACTTCGACGCGGCGTCCGGCTCGATCGGCACGCGACCCGCTGCCGCGCTGCTCGCGCGCATCGGCGAGCTCGGCCTGGACGTCGCGGCCATTCTCGAAACGCACGCGCACGCCGACCATCTGTCCGCGGGCGCCTGGATACGCGATCGATGCAGCGCGCCACTCGCGATCGGTGCCGGCATCGTCCAGGTGCAGCGCACGTTCAAGCAGTCGCTCGATATCGGCGACGAATTCGTCGCCGATGGCACGCAATTCGATCGCCTGCTGCACGACGGCGACACGCTGCGCATCGGCACGCTCGAACTTCGCGTGATCGCGACGCCGGGCCATACGCCGGACAGCGTCGCCTACCATGTCGGCGACGCGCTGTTCACCGGCGACACATTGTTCGCACCCGGCGCCGGCACCGCGCGCTGCGATTTCCCGGGTGGCAGCGCCGCCATGCTGTACCGGTCGATCCGGCGCCTGTACGAACTGCCGGATTCGACGCGCGTGTTCCTTTGCCATGACTACCCGGCAAGTGGCGCCGACGCGGTCGCGCAGACGCGCATCGGCGACGAGAAGCAGGCGAACACGCAACTGCGTGCGGACACGCCGGAAGCCGACTACACGGCCGCACGCGAACGCCGCGATGCCACGCTGCCGGTGCCGAAGCTGTTGTGGCCGGCGATCCAGTTCAACATCCGCGGCGGACGCCTGCCGGCGGACGGCGTGAATGGCCGGGCGTTCTTCAAGCTGCCGGTCGCTTTCGATGCGGAGTGAGCGGCGGCGTGCGTTGCGCTTCGCGTCGTTCCTGCTGCTTGTGTTGCCGGCGTTCGCACACGCGTGGGGCCCGGCCGGGCATCGCATCGTCGCGACGCTCGCCGAGCGCGAGCTGACCGCGACGACGCGCCGTGAAGTCCACGCCCTGCTCGCGCTCACCCACGACAGCGAACTCGCCGATGTCGCCGAGTGGGCCGACGCATTGCGCGATGATCCACGCCGGCGCGTACTCTGGCGCGCGACGGCGCCGCTGCATTTCGTCAACTTCGACGGCGCCGACTGCCGCTACGTCGCGCGGCGCGATTGTGCCGGCGGACGCTGTGCGGTCGGGGCGATCGAACACTACGCGCGCGTGCTCGGCGATCGCTCGCGTCCGGACGGGGAGCGCGCCGAGGCATTGCGCTTCCTCGTGCACTTCGTTGCCGACGTGCACCAGCCGCTGCACGCCGGTTATCGCCGCGACGCCGGCGGCAATCGCTACCAGGTGCGCGTCGATGGCCGCGGCACGAACCTGCATGCGCTGTGGGACACGCCGGTGCTGCAGGCGCGCGGCGAAGGCTGGCGCCGCCATTCCGCACGGCTCGCACGCGAGCCGCTGCCGGCAGCGCGCGGCACGCCGGCGCAATGGGCGGAGGAATCCTGCCGCGCCACGCGCGATGCCGGCATCTATCCGCGCGCGCATCGCATCGACGATACCTACCTCGAGCGGATGCGTCCGCTCGCCGAACGAAGGGTGAAAGAAGCGGCCGCGCGACTCGCCGCGTTGCTGAACAGCGCGCTCGGCAGCGCCCGCTGAATACCCCGGAAAGCCCGCCACCATGCGGTTTCCGGCCGCCTGAACAAATTCTAAACCGCGCAGTATTGAAAATACCGACCTGAATCCCATCTTGATGGGCGTCGCCGAGGGGTGAACCCCTTGGCGGACGCAAGCATCGAAGCTACGGGCGACCCACCAACAGCGGCGCCCTCCCCCTACAAGTTGGAGTTCACCATGAAGAACACCTTGCTCGCTCTTGCCCTCTCGGCGGCCGCCTTGGCCGCACTGCCCGCTGCCCATGCCGCCGACACCAGCGGCTTCTTCATCAATGGCAATGTCGGTCAGTCCAATCTCAGCAAGGGCGCGTACGACGACAGCGACACCGGCTATGGCGTGAACCTCGGTTATCGCTGGGCCGTCGCGCCGAACTTCCTGCTCGGCGTCGAGGGCGGTTACACCGATCTCGGCAGCGTCTCGCCGAAGTCGGGCTATCCCGGATTCGCCGATGCCGAAGTCAGCGGCTGGAACGTCGGCGCCAACGCGCATTTCAACATCAACGACAACTGGTACCTGAGTGGTCGCGCCGGCCTGTTCCGCGCCGACGTCAAGGGCAGCTACGGCCTGCTCGCGACACCGGTCACCGTCGATGACAGCAGCAACAAGTGGTACGCCGGCGCAGGTTTCGGCTACGACTTCAGCAACAACTTCAGCGTCGGTCTGAACTACGACTACTACAAGGCCGAGAAGAACGGCCTCAAGTTCGATCCGGACCTGGTCTCCGTCAGCGCCGAATACCGCTTCTGATCGATCGCCCGCTCTCTCCGACGGGAGTACAAGGGCAAGGACGCCGTCACAGCAGACCGGCCCGCGCGAGCGGGCCGGTTTTTCTTTTGGTGTTCAGAGGTGCAACAGGCGCGCAAGCCTGAGCGTGGGCGGCGGCGCCGCGGACATCACGACTGGCAGCGTCGACGGCGAAGGAACGCAGACGAGGTACACGCGCACGGTAATCGCCGACGCACTCGTATTGGCGAAGATCCAGCGCCACGTGCTCGCCGAACTCGGATTGCTCTCGTGCAACGCGATCGCGAGGTTCGAGACCGACGGCTGACCGATGCCTCCGCTGATGACGAGGTCGTTGTTCGGACACGCGAGGCCTGCCTCAAAGGCGGTGTTCGCAGCGATGGTCCCGTCGGCCGTGAACTGATAAGGCGCCAGCGACGGACCTGCGGGTCCCTGCGGGCCGGGCGCGCCTTGTGGTCCGGTTGCGCCCTGCGGACCGGGATCGCCCGGTGTTCCCGCGGGCCCCGCCGGCCCGGGATTGCCGGCCAGTGCGTACTGCGCGACCGGCGTCGTCGCGATCGCCTGGCGCGGCGACAGGGACTGGCCGTTCACGCTCACGTCGAGCCACAGCTGGTTGCCGGTGAACACACCCGGAAACGCGAGCGACAGCGTGAACAGGCCGTCGACGACCGGAAACTGAGTCTCCATCTGCGGCGTACCCACGACGTTGCCGGCGACGTCGGCGTCGTACAGGGTGAACACGAGATCGTACGCGCCATTCGCAGGCTGGCCATCCTGCGCGAGTCGTCCCTGGTAGGTGAAATCGGGCAACTGGGCGGTCTGCGCGACAACCATGCCATGGGCGGTCAACAGCGCGGCCGCGAACAGGAAGCGCAGCAATGCCGACGCGGGCCGCAGCCCGCGGATGAAGCAAGCACACGGCCCGGCCGTGCGCGCTCGGGTGGATATCATCGTTTCCCTCCTGCGATGCGGCAGTCGATCGGCATGGCGACAGGGCGTCGCCATGGTCGCCGCTCGATGCATCAGGCGCAGAATAGGGTGTGCGCATATCACGGCCGTTGCGCGGGATCGCGCGAGGCGAGCGCGATCAGTGCCAGCGCGAAAGCGTCATGCGTACCGGCGAGCCTTCGGCGAACGTCGCCACGATCATCGCCCGCAACGACTGCACGAGCGTACGCGCTTCGGCTGCGCGACCGACGTCCGCCAACGCTGCGGCGTAGGCGAGCGCGAACTCCGCGACGTACGGGTGCGTCTCGCCGTATTTCGCGCGCACCAGATCGAGCGCGGTGCGCCGGTGCCCGAGCGCCGTGGATCGATCGTGCGCCGCGGCAGCGATCCCGGCTTCGAGCGCTTCGCGACGCGCCTGCACCAGTGGCGTCAGCGTCGCGCGCGATCGCAGCAGGGACTGCAGCGTCTTCCCCGCCGCCTCCGGCATCGCCGATGCGAGCTGCCATTCGCCGAGCACGAGTTCGCACTTCACCGTGTTGAGGTCGTCCTCACCGAAATGCGCGCGCATGCCATCGAGCGCGTGATCGAGCGGGTCCTTCGCTTCGTGCAAGCGCCCCGCCCGCACGAGTGCGCGCGCGAGGTTGTAGCCGGCGCGCAGCACGAGGCGATTGCCGTCGGGCAAGGTGCGACGACGCGTCGCGAGCGATTCCTCGTACAGGGGGATCGCCGCGGCGTAGTCGCCGCTGTCCTCGTACGCGGTCGCGAGGTTGTTGAGCGGCACCGCATAGGCCGCAGTGTCCTTGCCGGACACTTCGGCATGGATGCGCATCGCCTCAAGATACTGCGCGATCGCCTCTGCGAAGCGACCGAGATCCTGCAGGCTGTAGCCGAGCACGTTGCGCGCGTCGGCCGATTTCGCGCTGCGCTCGCCGTACAACTCGTCGCAGAGCGCGATGTTGCGTTCGAACAGCGCGACCGCCTGCGCGGGTTGGCCCGAATCCGACAGCGCGCGCGCGTAGCCCTGCAGGGTGACCTGGTAGTCCGGATGGTGCTCGCCGAACTGCTTCTGCTTGATCGCGAGCGCTTCGCGGTAGTAACCGAGCGCGTGCGCGTAGTCGGCGCGCTTGGCGGCGACGAGGCCGAGGTTGTGCAACGAAGAGGCGATGCCGTCGCCGGGAGTGTCGACCGGCAACGAGCGGCGCAGGTCGAGCCCCTTGCGCAGGGCGGCTTCGGCTTCCTCGTAGCGGTCCTGTGACTCGAAGGCGAGGCCGAGCGTGTTCCACGAGTCGGCCAGCGCACGGGCGTCGTCCGGCGCGTGCTCGGTACGCAACGCGAGCGCGCGACGCGCGGCCGCCTCGACGTCGGCCGCCGGGTACGCGTTGTTCGCGTAGACGACCGCGAGCTGGCTCAGCGCCTCGGCGGCCTTGAGCGGCTCGTGGACACGCGGATCGAGGTAGAGGTCGGCCGCGGCGCGGAACAGGCTGATGCTCGGCTTCGGTTGACCAAGGTGGCGATACGCGGTCGCGAGCACGTCGAGCAGGTGCGCCTTCACCTGCGGCGCATCGTCGAGTTCGTGCTCGATGCGCGCGGCGCCTTCGTCGAGCACTTCGCGCGCGCTGATGTCGCGATGCTGCGCGTTGAGGCGCGGATTGGACGTGTCGAACACGGAGACGAGGAAGTCGCTGACGCGCTCGGCCGTCGCCGCCTGCCGCTTCGCTTCCTGCTCGGCCGCACGTGCGCGCGCATTCTCGAGCGCGAGGCGCCATGTGAATGCAGCGAGCACGAGCAGTGCGCACGCCATCGCGAGCGCGACGGGCCAGCGTCGGCGCAACAGGCGCGTCGCGCGGTAGCGCAACGTCGGCGCGCGCGCACGCACGGGTCGGTGCTCGAGGAAACGTTGCACGTCGTCGCCGAGTTCCTGCGCCGAGACATAGCGCGCCGCGGGTTGCGCGGCGGTCGCGCGCAGCACGATGGCGTCGAGGTCGCCGGCGATGCGCGCACGCCACGGCACGTCGCCGGCGAGTTCACTCGGCCGCACGCTCGCCTCGGTCAGACGCGCGACGGTGCGATCCGCGGTGTCGACGCGCGCCTTGCGGCCGGTGACGAGCTCGAACAGCACGAGGCCAAGCGCGTAGACGTCGCTCGCGGTCGTGAGCGTGTCGCCGGCGAGCTGCTCCGGGCTCGCGTAGCCTGGAGTGAAGTAACCATCCGCCTCGACCACGCGTGGACGATCGAGCACGCGCGCGATGCCGAAGTCGAGCAGCGCCGGTGTGCGGTCCGCACGCACCAGGATGTTCGAGGGCTTGAGGTCGCAATGCACGATGAGGCGCTGGTGCGCGAACTGGACCGCCGCGCACACCGCGCGGAACAGGTCGAGGCGCGCGCGCAGGTCGAGCCCGCGGTCGCGGCAGTCCTCGTCGATCGGCGCACCCTCGACGTATTCCATCACGAGATAGGGTTGGCCGCCGGGGGTCGCGCCGCCGTCGAGCAGGCGCGCGATGTGCGGATGCTGCAGCGTGGCGAGGATCTGCCGCTCGCGCGCGAAGTGGACGAGCGTGTCGCTGCCGGGCAGGCCGCGGATCAGCTTGATCGCCGCCTGCTGCTCGAAATGACCATCGGCGCGTTCGGCGAGGTAGACCGCGCCCATGCCGCCGCTGCCGAGGCGCCGCAGCAGGCGCCATGCGCCGAGACGATCGCCTTCGGCGAGCTCGGTCTCCGGCAGGCCGCCGAGCGCGCGCAGCACCGGCGCGCGCAACGCGGTATCGCCGCCTTCGCAATCGAGCAGGGATTCGATCTCGGCGATCGTCGCGGCATCGGCGCCTTCCTCGGCGTAGCGACGACGACGTTCGTCCGCCGCGAGATCGCAGACGAGGTCGAACAGGCGCCGCACTTCGGTGCCGGCCGTGTGCGCCATCTCCGTCACGCGGCGAGCTCCCGGTTCAGCCATGCGCGTGCGAAGCGCATGTCGCGCGCGACGGTCGGCACCGAAATGCCGACCGCGGCGGCAATCTCTTCCTGCTCCATGCCGGCGAAGCAGCTCATTTCCATCACGCGTGCGGCACGCGCGTCGCGATCCGCGAGGCGTGTCAGCGCCTGGTCGAGTGCAAGCAGGTCGAGCACGCTGCCGGCGTCGAACGCGGCGCCCGCGTCGGTCGCGCCGAGTGTCACGTGCACCACGCCGCCGCCGCGCTTGGCCGCCTGGCGTGCACGCGCCTGATCGATGAGGATCGAGCGCATGTGCAGTGCCGCGATGCCGAGGAAATGCGCGCGGCTGACGAAGTCGGTGTCGTTGCCGAGCATGCGCAACAGCGCTTCGTGGACGAGGGCGGTCGGATTGAGCGTCTGCGCGCGCTCGCCGCGCAGGCGCTGCACCGCGCTGCGCCGCAGCGCGTCGTAGATACGCGGCAACGCCTGCGCGAGCGCATCGCGGTCGCCCAGGTGCCAGGCATGCAGCAGCTGCGTGATGTCCTGTTCCACCACGTCCCCCGGTCGCGTGGCCCGCGTCGAACAGGCAATGTAGGGAGCCGGCGGGCCGTGCGCAACCACGGCGCGACACGCGACCGCCCCGGCGCGCGGAGGCACGCCGGGGCGGTGCGATGGCGCGCGTCCGGCGCCGTCATTCGTCGGGCGGCGCGCGCTAGGGTACGCAGTCGATCGTCTGCGCGAATGCGCTGCCGCCGGCGCGCGTCGCAATGATCGCCGCGACGTGGCACGCGCTGTTCGCGCTCACGGTGCGCACCCCTCGAACGACGAGCGGAACAGTTCGTCCGGACGCGCGATCGGCGCAGCCCAGAATCCAGAAACGAGCGTGATGCCATTGCCGGTCGCGACGCCCGCGGTCGGCTCGCCGATCGTCGCCGACAGCTCGAAACACGCGCTCGTGGCGCGGGCAACACCACCACTCGCGATCACCGCGCCCTGCAGCGCGAAGCCCCCGCCGGCCGGCGCGGCAAGCACGCTCGACGCCGTCAACGCGAGCGCGAGCGACGCCGCGCGCGGCGACCATGAATACGATCGGATATCCATCGAACCCTCCTGATGCCGGACGTGATGAACGGCGCCATGCCGCTCCTGTCATCGGTCCGATCAGGTAGGCGCGAATCCGTCGCGCCGGATATCACGCGCGCATCGCGCCCGCGCGAAGCGTCACGCACACGAGGCTGGTGCCGCGCTGTCGCGACGGCGCGCCGGACCGCGGACGCATACGGCGATCAGCGCACGGCGAGAGCCGCGAACGGCGCGTCGAAGCCGTCGTCGAAGATCGCATCCTTCCAGCCGCCGCGGAGCTCCCAGCGCGATTCGTCGAACGCGTTGGCGTAGGACTGGAAATCCGGGACGATGGCGATGTCGAAATCGGTCGTGCCGGCGGCGACATCGAGCAGCGCTTCCTGCTGCTGCCAGCGTCGGAGCGGGTTCGCCGGCGCCGGCGGAAATGCGCCCGCGGCGACGCCGTTGACGAAGATCGTGGCGGCCGCGGAGCCCGCGACCTCGCCGGGCACGCCTTGGCCAGCATCGAACGTGCGGCGCAGGCGCAGCGGCTGCATCGCATCGGCGACCCGAAAGCGGAATCGGCTCGTGCCGACTGCAAACGCGCAGGCCCGCGCAGTGCGCGCTGTCGGCGGCTCGTCCTCGAACTGCGACGCCAGCACCGCACAGCTCGGCGACGGCGACGGCATGTAGTCGTGCGCAGCCGCGGCTGCGGTGTCGCCGATTTCGAAACCGTCGTAGCCGACCAGCGACGCCTCGGGCTGTCGATACGCATAGACGACACTGCGCGCGCAGGTCGGCACCGGCAGGCCCGGCGCATAGCCGGCTTCCTGCTCCAGGCGCAGCGAACTCGCATAGGTGAGCGGGTCGGTGAGCATGAGGCGATACGCACTCGTCGCACCGGCTCCATCGACATCGACCCTGGTCGCTCCGGCAAGCGGTCCTGCGTAGGCCCCCTGGTCGAAATAGAAGCCGCCGTCGAACAGGTCCTCGACGCCGCTGCCGTACCACGCCGGGGAAATCGCGCCATCGACGCCGGCACGCTCGTCGCCCTCGAGATAGCCGCGCGTGACGACGCCATCCGCGTGGTAGCGCGCGGCGATGCCGACGATCCTGCCGGCGCCGTTCGCGGCATCGAGCGCGAGCGGGGCGGCCGCGCTGCAGGCGTCGACGCCGCGCGCATCGAAGCGGCCCGTCGTTGCAGGAACCGATGCGCTGTCGAAGCTGAGTGCGCTGTCGACACTGATCGGCCCGGGCAGCGTGGCAGCGCCGGACAGTTCGACGTCGGCCGCGGCAAGGAACGGCATCGGGAACCATGCATACAGCCAACCGGACGCGTCCTCTCCGACCAGCACGCCGCGCGCCGGTGTCTGCGCGTCGACCGGCGTTGCGAAAAAATCGGCAAGTGGCAGGTCGATCGCGACGACGTCATCGATGCGCACGCGCAGGCTCACCGCGTCATAGGCCGAGCGCGGCAGGTGCAGGCGGATGCCGCGCAGCCATCCTTCGCCTGTGCGCGATGCCAGCGCGAGCGTCGTACCGGGCACCAGTGTCGTCGTTGCGGATTGCTCGGAAAGCATGCCGTTCCACGGATCGTCGCCCGCATGCGCGAGGAAGCTGCGCCAGCCCGGTTCGTCGTGGCCGGCGACGAAACCCGTCACTGGCGTGCCCGGTGCGAGCTGGTGGTGCTGCACCTGGAACCAGAGCAGGCGCTGCGGCGTGCCGGTGCATGGATTGGTGCCGCCGTTGTCCGCACCGACGAGGGCGACACGCAGCGATTGCGCATATGCGATCGGCACGCGGCTGACGTAGCCACCGCTCGACTGCAGCCGGTCGGCGACCAGCGGTGGCGTGAACGGCGGCGTCGAGCCGTCGAACAGCGTGGCGAGCGGAAGGTCGAGCACTGGTATCACCGCACCGTCGACATGCACGCGGATGCGCAGCGAAGGATCGATGCAGGTCGACGTGCCGAAGCCGCTGGTCAGCCACAGCCTCGTCAACGCGCCGGGCCCTCGTTCGTCGAGCAGTACGACCTCGTCGCCATCGCGGTACAGCCAGCGCAGCGGATACGGATTGCTCGTCGCGCTTTCGCTGCCGGCGTTGCTGCGGTCATAGCGGCAGCCGTCGAGGCAATGGCTGGATCGCTCGAGCACGCGATCGCGCGGATCGAGTCCGGCGATCCGCGCGGGGGATTCCCACACCTCCCATGGCAAGCCGTTCGCGTGGACGCTCGCTGCAGCGAGCAGCAGGATCGACGCAACGCGGCGAACGCGCGCCACGCCGGCCGCCTCAGTCACGCCCGGGATACAGGGCGGGCAACGGCCCCGCTGCGGAGCGCGCAGCCGCCGGCACGTCCTTCCACGCGATGCCGCCGCGGAATGCCTGCTGCAGGCGCGTGGCGATGCCTTCACCCGCTTCGCCGGCATAGCGCGCGCGCTGCAACGACGAGGTCGACGAGCATTGCGCCTCATCGGAAAGGCGCGTCGCGAGCTCGCCGAGGTTGCGCACGTCGGGCCGCTCGTTGCGCGCCCATGCGACCAGCGCACGCTCGGCACCGGCGAGATCGCCGAGCGAACAGGCGCGCAGGAACGTCGCGCGCTGCGCCGTCGAAGTCGGCGCAGCGGAACGCGCCGGCAGCGCAGGCATCGCAGCGAACGCGCGCCGCGACCACCACCACGCCAGCAGGGTCGCGAACCACAGCACGAAACCGAGCGCGGCGATCATTTTCCAGAGCCCGACGCTCGTGGTGTTGCCGAACGCGGAGGCCGCATCCGGCGATCCATTCGCATTCGATGGCTGCGATGCCGCGATCTTGCCGGCGCCCGGCACCGCAGGCGCGCTGGCGCCGAGCGCCGGCAGCACCGTGATCGTGCGCGCCGGCAGCTCCGCGGTTGCAAGCCGATCGTGCTCGGTGTCCCACCAGCTCATGCGCACTCCGGGCACGTCAAGCGTGCCCGCGCGATCGGGTACGAACGCGAACTTGCGCACGCGTTCGCCGTACAGCCATTCGCCATCGTCGCGCGTGCGCGTGTCGGCCTTGTCCGGATAGATCTCGGCGCCTTGCGGTGCACTCAGCTGCAGCTCGGGCAGCTGCTCGTAGCCAAGACCCTGCGCCTGCAGGCGGATCGTGCGCGTGATCGGCTCGCCGACATGCACTTCGGTCGGCAGGTCGCCCTGGTCCTGCAGCGTCAGCGACGCCGCCGGCAACCAGGTCGCCTGCGTCCACGCCGCCGGCTTCGGCCTGACCTCGAGGTGCAGCGCGTCCGAGCGCGCATTGACGCTGCGTCCACGCCCGAAGAACGCCGCGGGGTCGCTCGCATCGAGTACGGTGCCGCGGAACGCCAGTGCGGGGATCTCGATCGCACCGCTGCGTTCGGGCGTCAGCGCGTAGTGGCGTTCGAGCACGTGGTAGCGGCGCGCGCCGACGGTCGCAATGTACTGCTTGTCCTGGCCGATGCGCTGCGCGGCGAGGCCATCCGCCTTCGGCTCGCCGAGGTTGCCGTCGGTGAGGTCGAATGCGTAGTACAACTTCACCGTGTAGCGCACCTGCTGCTGCACGTACGGGTCGAGCGGCTGTGCGCTCGCCTCGAGGAACAGGTCGCCACCGGCCTGCTGCGCGGCGCTCACCGCCGGCAGCACGCTCAGGCGGACCGGCGCGGTCTGCGCCTGGCCGATCACGATCGGCGCAATCGTGATCGAACCCTCGTGCTTCGGTTCGAGGCCGACCGCCCACAGCGTCTTCGCGCTGCGCGCGCCGTTGACGATGCTGACCTGCTGGCTCGACTGCGTGCCGAGCATGTTGAAGTCCTGCGCCAGCGCGGAGAAATCCGGCTGTCCGCTCGCGCTGCCGTCCGCCTCGACATTCAGCGTCACGGTCTCACCGACATGCATGCTGTCGCGATCGAGCCATGCGCGGACGCCCGCCTTGTCGTCGGCGAACGCGAGCGAGTACGCGCACACGGCGACCGCGACGATCCAGTTGCGCAATTTCGAGCCGTGAGGCGTCATCCGCCGTCTCCTCCACGTTGCTGGCGGCGCTGGTATTCGAGCTGGAACTTGCGACGCAAGAGCCCGCCCGGATCATCCGGCACGCGCTCGAGCCAATGTTCCAGCGCCTGGCGTTTCTCGCGCGTCGCATCGTCCTCCTGCGCGTTCGCGGCAGCGACCGGTTCGCCCTTGCGCTCGCCTGCCTTGTCCTTGTCCGCGAGCGCGCGATCGAGCTGCTGTTTCAATGCCTGTTGCTGCGCGGCGTCGGGTTTGTCCGAGGGCTTGCCATCGCTGCCGTTTGCGGTCGAATCCGCAGCGCCGCCCTTGCGCGAACCGTCCTTGCCATCGGGCCTGGCGTCGTCCTTGTCGGGCGACGTCGCATCCTTCGATGCACCGTCCTCCGCATCCTGCTGCCCGCCCTGCCCGTTCTCGCCGTCCTTGGTCTGCTTCTGCTGCTGTTGATCCTTGTCGGCGCCATCCTTCGATCCGGTATCGTCCTTCGGCTGCCCTTGCTGCTTTCCGTCCTGCTGAGGATTCTGCTGGCCTTGCTGGTTCTGCGGGTCCTGCTGCTTGCGCTGCTTGAGGAAATCCTCGACCGCCTTGCGGTTCGCCTGCGCATCGTCCATGCCCGGCGCGCTTTGCAAGGCTTCGTCGTAGGCGGCGATCGCCTCTTCGTAGCGACCGAGCTTGGCGAGTGCGTTGCCGCGATTGTAGGCACCGTCCGCGCCGTTCGCGCCCGCATACGCGGACTCGGCCGCGGTGAAATCGCCGGCACGATAGGCGGCACTGCCGCGCCATTCGGCGGTCGGCGCGACTTCGGCAGCGGTCTTCGCATCGCCTGCCGCGAGTGCGGCAGCTGCCTGCTGATCCGGACGTTGCCACAGATCCGCCAACGATGCGGCGCGTGCATCGACGCGCGGGAGCATCGCCGTGAGCACGAGCACCATCAACCAGCCGCGCCGGAACCCGGCCAGCGCGAGCGGCAGCAACGCGAGCAGCAGCCATGGACCGCGATCCTTCCAGCGCGCGCTGTCGGCATCGCCGCCGTTCTCGCGCGCATCGCGCGAGGCGATGTCGGCCTGCGCGGACAGCAGCGCATCGATGTCGCCGGCATCTGCGCTGAGCGGCGCGTAGCGACCGCCACCCGCGGCGGCGAGCGCGCGCAGCGCAGGTTCGTCGATGCGCGACACCAGCAGGTTGCCGGCCTCGTCCTTGAGGAAGTCGCCCTGCGCGAGTGCGACCGGCGCGCCCGCATCGGTGCCGAGGCCGAGTACCGACACGTCGAAGCCGCGCGCATGCGCCTTGCGCGCGGCACTGGTAGCGTCGTGGCTCGCGCCGTCGGCGAGCAGGATGATCTCGCCATGATGCAGGCCTGCCTGTTCGATCAGGGCCACCGCGGATTCGATTGCGCGCGCGGTCGCATCGCCGGGGACCGGCATCGTCGAGGGATCGAGCGCTTCGACCAGGTTCTTGACCGTCTCGACGTCGTCGGTCAGCGGCGCCGCGACGAACGCGTCACCGGCGTAACCGAGCAGCGCGGTCTGGTAGTCGCGACTGCGCGCGAGGATGTCGTCGATCTTGTAGCGCGCGCGTTCGAGCCGGCTCGGCTTGACGTCCTGCGCGAGCATGCTCGGCGCGAGCTCGAGGGCGAGCACGCGCGCGGCCTGGTTGCGGTACAGCGGCATCGGTTCGCGCTCCCAGGCCGGGCCCGCGAGCGCGAGGCAGGCGAGCGCCCACAGGATTGCCGCGAGCGCGAGCCCGCCGCGACCGCTGCCGCCGTCGATGCGCTCGATCAGGTGCGGCAGCAGGTGCGCGTCGACCGCCGCGCGCCACGCACCCGCATCGCTGCGCCCGTGTCGCCACGCATACCAGCACGCCGGCAGCGCGAGCAACAGCAGCAAGGCCGCCGGTCGCAGGAAATGGAAGTCGGCGAACGCGCTCATGCCGGCACGAGCCTGCGGCGCATGCGCCATGTCGGCAGCGCGAACGCGAGGGCGGCCGCGACGAGTGCCGCGGCGAGCGGGATCCAGTACCACTCGTCGATCGGGCGCAGGCTCTGCTTGGTGTCGGCGGCGGGCTCGAGCGTGTCGATCGCCCGATAGATGCCGGCGAGCTCCGCGCTGTCGCGCGCACGGAAGTAGCGGCCGCCGGTCTTGCTCGCCATCGAGGTCAGCATCGCCTCGTCGAGATCGGCGGAGGGATTGACGGTGCGGCTGCCGAACAGGCTGTCGACGCGCATGCGCTCCGCGCCGATGCCGATCGTGTAGATCTTCACGTGATTCGCGCTGGCGAGATCGGTCGCCTTGGCCGGGTCCAGTTCGCCGGACGTGTTCACGCCGTCGGTCAGCAGCACCAGCACGCGTTGTTCCTGCGGCCGGTTGCGCAGGCGCTTGACCGCGAGTCCGACCGCATCGCCGATCGCGGTCTCGCGGCCGGCGAGGCCGATGGTCGAATCGACGAGCTGTTTGGCGACCGTCTTCAGGTCGAACGTCAACGGCACCAGCAGGTAGGCGCGCGTGCCGAACAGGATGAGGCCGACGCGATCGCCCTTGCGGCGCTCGATGAAGTCGCTCGCGATCGCCTGGATCGCCGAGAAACGCGGCACCGCCCCGCCGCCGAGCTGCATGTCCTCGATGCTCATGCTGCCGGAGGTGTCGACCGCGAGCAGCAGGTCGCGCCCGGAGCGCGCGATGTCTTCGGGCGGGCCGAGCCATTGCGGCCGCGCGGCCGCGGCGACCAGCAGGCACCAGCCGAGCAGCGCGAGCAGGCGCCGTGCGTTCGGCACCGCCGACGTGTCGGCCTGCTGCGGCAGCTGCATTCCCAGGTGCGGCAGATGCAACGCACTGCCGAACAGGCCGCGTGCGCGCGGCAGCAGCAGCGCCGCCAGCAGCGGCAGCGGCAACAGTGCGAACATCCAGGGCCAGGCGAGCTCAAGCACGTGCCGGCGCCTCCCGCAGCGCATGCGCGAACCATCGACGCACGAGCGCGATCAGGGTCACTGCATCGACGCCGGCAGCCGCATCGTCTGGTCGGCGAAACGGCGCGTCGACGAGTGCGCTGCCGACGCCAGCGCGGAACGTGCCGACGCCCGTGGGCAATCGCGCATCGAGGAAGTCGAGCCAGGCTTCGCCGTGCAATGCGGCCGCGCGCGCATCGAGCAGCAGACTTGCGCGACGCAACAGCTGCGACAGGTCGGTGGCGAGACGCCGCGAATCAGCGGAGGCCGCGTGCGCTGCGACGATGCGTTCGAGCTCCGCGCTTACGCTTCGCCGCCAACGCCGCCGTCGTTCGCGGCGCAACAGCCAGCGCACGCCGAACGCGAGCGCGAGCAGTGCGAAGAGTGCAAGCAGCCACCAGCCGGGTGCCGGCGGCCACCAACCCGGCGTCGGCGGCAGGTGGATGTCGCGCAGTTCGGGACCGCTCGCCGGATTCATGCGACGACCGATGAATGGCGGCTGCGCGCGAGCAGCGGTGCGAGCGCGCGACGCAGGTCGGCATGTGCGTCGAGCTCGATCGTGCGCAGGCCGAGCTTGCGCGATTGATCGAGCAGGTGCGCGCGCGATGCGGAAAAGCGCTCGCTCCAGCTGCCGCGCACGCGCGCGTCGGAAAAATCGAGGACGCGTCGCGCGCTGCCCAGATGCAGTGCGTAGCGCCCGGGTGGCGGCGGCGCGAGTTCGAGCGCGTCGCGCAACAGCACGATCGTGATCTCGTGGCGTCCCGCGAGCTGCGGCAATGGCAATGCCGACTCCACATCGGCGCTGAAGCCGTCGCTGAGCAGCACCAGGCGCATGCCGGGACGCAGCAGGCGTCGCACGCGCGCGAGCGCACGCGACAGCGGTTCCTGCATGGCCGCGTCCGCGCCCGCATCCCAGTCACGCAACGCGCGCAGCACCTGCAATACCCCGCGGCGGCCGCCGCCGGGCTTCACCTCGCCACTGATGCCGCCGCCGAAACCGAGCGCACCGACGCGATCACCGGCAGCAGCGGCCATCCACGCGAGCAGCGCCGCTGCGCGCGCGGCCTGCACGCTCTTGAAGCGCACGCGCGTACCGAAACGCATGCCGGGGTTCAGGTCCAGTGCGAGCAGCAATCCCTGCTCGCGTTCTTCCTCGAACAACTTGGTGTGCGGTTTGCCGCTGCGCGCGGTGACGCGCCAGTCCATGTGGCGGATCTCGTCGCCCGCCTGGTAGATGCGCGATTCGCGGAAGTCGACGCCGCGCCCGCGCCAGCGCGAGCTGCTGGTACCGCTGCGCAGCGCGGGACTGCGCCGGTTTCGCGCGATGCTGGCGCCGTGCGCAAGGGCGCCGAGCGCGATCAGTTCATCGAGCGCGACGCGCGTGCCGGTGCTGGAGGGCGGAGTAGCGGGCATTCTTTGAGGGCTGTGGACTGGGCGCGGGGACGTCTGTGAAAAACCGAAAACCAGGATGTGGAATACCGTGCGTGCGGGACCGGCCGCCGACTGCTTCGCAGCCCTCGTCCCTCCTCAGTTCTCGCGCCTCACGGCAGCGGCACGCGCTCGAGCAGCATGGCAACGACGCGATCGGAACTGACGCCTTCCGCTTCCGCCTCGTAGCTGAGCAGCACGCGATGGCGCAGGACGTCGGCGGCAATCGCATGCACGTCTTCCGGCGTCACGTAATCGCGCCCGCACAACCAGGCGTGCGCGCGTGCGCAGCGATCGAGCGCGATGGTGCCGCGCGGGCTCGCGCCGTAGGCGACGTAGCGGGCGAGCTCGGCGCCATAGGGCAACGGTTCGCGCGTCGCCAGCACGAGCTGCACGATGTAGGTTTCCAGTTGTGGCGCGAGATGCAACGCGAGCACTTCGCGACGCGCCTCGAAGACCTGTTGCTGGCTGAGCCGGCGGTTCGTCGCGGGCGGCGTCGCCAGTGCTTCACGCGCGCGTTCGCGTGCGAGCTGCAGGATGGCGGCTTCGGCAGCGGCGTTCGGGTAACCGACGCGCACATGCAGGAGGAAACGATCGAGTTGCGCCTCGGGCAGCGGATAGGTGCCTTCCTGCTCGATCGGGTTCTGCGTCGCCATCACGAGGAACAGCGCCGGCAGCGCGTAGGTATCGCGCCCGACCGTGACCTGACGTTCGCCCATCGCTTCGAGCAGCGCGGACTGCACCTTCGCAGGCGCGCGATTGACCTCGTCGGCGAGGATCAGGTTGTGGAAGATCGGGCCGCGCTGGAATTCGAAGCTGGTCGTCTGCGGCCGGTAGATTTCGGTGCCGGTCAGGTCGGCCGGCAGCAGGTCCGGAGTGAACTGCACGCGATGGAAATCCGCCTCGATGCGCGCGGCGAGTTCCTTGATCGCGGTGGTCTTGGCGAGGCCCGGGGCGCCCTCGACCAGCAGATGACCGTCGGCGAGCAGGGCGATCAGCAGGCGGTCGATCAGGCCCTCCTGGCCGATGATGCAGGTCCGCAGCTCGTCGCGCAGCGCGGTGAAAGCGGCGGAGGCCGTGGTCGGTTCTGGCATGTCCATGAGCCGTATGGGGAAAATCCGATGATCGCACGGAGTGGCGTCTCCTCGGACAGCCCGCCGCGCAATTGGTTTCGCGATCCCTTACGAAACCCCTCGCGGACGATAGCCGGACCATGCGCGCTGACGCGAGCCGCACGGCATCACGGGCTGGATCAATGCTGGCCGAGGACATCCTCGAGGGAAAGCGGCTTGCCGACCAGCCAGCCCTGCGCGTAGCGACAGCCGAGCTTGTGCAGGATCTCGCGTTGCTCGCGCGTCTCCACGCCCTCGGCGACGAGGTCGCAGCCGAGCGCGTGCGCCATGCCGACGATCACCCCGACCATCGCGACCCCGCGCGGCCGATCGAGCGCACGGATGAAGCTCGCGTCGAGCTTGATCTGGTCGAAGTTCAAGGTCAGCAGCGGCCCGAGGTTGGAATAGCCGGTGCCGAAGTCGTCGAGCGCGACCGGCATGCCGACCGCGTGGCAGCGCGCGAGCAGGTCGCCGATGCGCGCGTGGTCCATGACCAGGCTTTCGGTGACTTCGAGCTTGAGCCGGTCAGGCGGCAGGTCACGCGCGCGCAGCAGGTCGAGGATGCGCTCGACCAGGGTTGGATCGTCGATCTGCCGGCCCGAGAGGTTCGCGGCGATGAATGGCAGCGGCTTGAATCCACGTTTGCGCAGGTCGACGAGCATGTCGCAGACGCGTTCGAGCACGTAGTCGCCGATCGGCAGGATCAGCGAGGTCTCCTCGGCGAGCCGGATGAACTCGGCCGGTGAAACCGCGCCGCGTTCCGGATGCTGCCAGCGCACGAGCGCTTCATAGCCTGCGATGCGTCCACTGACGATCTCCTCGATCGGCTGCAGGCGCAGTTCGAGCTCCTTGCGCTCGAGCGCCGCGCGCAATTCGCTTTCGAGCCGGATCTTGTCGAGCGCGAACGCCTCTTCGGGCTGGATCGGTGCGACGATGCCCGTCTCGCTCGTATCACCGGTCAATGTCGCGAGGGCCGAGCGATAGCGCGTCAGCTGGCTCATCAGCAACGCCCGCACGACCGGATCGGCAGCAGCAAGGCGTTCGGCGAACTGGTCCTTGCCGATGAGGATCAGGCGGCAATCGGTCAACGCACGCGCGGTCGCCGTGCGCGTCGAGTCGTCGAGCACGGCCATCTCGCCGAGCAGCATGCCCGCACTCAGTACACCGAGCACGCGCGGCTCGCCGAGCTGGGTCGTGCTGATCTCGATCCTTCCGGATTCGATCAGGTACGCACCGGTCGGCGCATCACCCTCGGCGAACACCAGTTCGCCGGCCTTGAACAACTCGCTATAGGGCTGCAATGCGCGATCCCCCCTGGATGCCGCTGATGCGCCGCAGACACGTGGCCGTTCCCGGATCGTACATCGCCAGCAGCGGCAATGCAGTCTCCTGTGGAGGCGGGAGGTGTCCGCAGATGCCGGGAGCACCTGCGACGAGGCATTCCGTACGTCCATGGACGTAGCCGAATGTGCTCCCGCAATTCCGACCCACATGGATGTGGGGAGTGCCTGCGGATGCCTGGAGCATCCGCGGGCCGACCCACATGGATGTGGGGAGTGCCTGCGGATGCCTGGAGCATCTGCGGGCAGGTATTCCGTCCATCCTTGGGCATACCTGAATTTGCTCCTGCAATTCCGACCCACATGGATGTGGGGAGTGCCTGCAGGTGCCGGGAGCATCTGCGGGCCGACCCACATGGATGTGGGGAGTGCCTGCAGGTGCCTGGAGCATCTGCGGGCCGACCCACATGGATGTGGGGAGTGCCTGCAGGTGCCTGGAGCATCTGCGGGCCGACCCACATGGATGTGGGGAGTGCCTGCAGATGCCTGGAGCATCTGCGGGCAGGTATTCCGTCCATCCATGGACATACCTGAATTTGCTCCTGCAATTCAGGTATTCCGTCCATCCATGGACATCAAAAAGAAGGGCCGCATTGCTGCGGCCCTTCGTTCTTTACACGTTGCCGGCGGGGATCAATTGCAAACCGGCGCCGGGCTCGTCGCGGAGCCGAACACGCGTACCGTCACGCTCCTCCCGTCGTCGGACGAGAATGTGCACGTGCCATTCTGTGGCGGATCCGCGTAATCGGTCGCCGTGATCGCGAACGTTGCGATGCCGCTGCCGTTGGTCGTCGCACTCGCGGGGTCCACGGCGAGCCCCGAGCCGGAGCACGTCGCATTGATCACGGCGCCTGAAAGCGGCGAGCCGCCCGCACTGATCGCCTTGATCTGAACGCTCGCGGTATAGGTGCCCTGGCAGTTGACCGGGATCCCATTCGGGTTGGCCTGCAGAGCGGCGATCGAAACCACGAACGTGACCGGATCGCTGGTCGCACCGGCGCCCGTGAACGAGACGCTGCCGCTGTCGCCACCCGCTCCCGTCACAGGCAGACCGGACGTCACGACCGTGCCGGTCGTGCAACCCGTCGTATCGGTCAGATCGGCCATCACGCCACCACCTGCGCTGCCGTCGATGGAACCCGTACCCGTGGGCAGGCTGAACGCAAACCCGATCTGCACGCCGCGCAGCGGAATACCGAGCGCGTCGGCGACGCATACCGTCACCGAAGTCGTCGCATCGCCCACGAGAGGATTCGGGAAAGCGATGATCGTGGCCGGAGCAACGCCCGGATAGGCCATCGTACCGGCGTCGGTGACGCGGCGCGGCGCGCCGCTGACACGATCGACACCGTCGCCCTGTGCCCACACCGCGACCGCGTTGCCAACCGTGTTCACGGTATAGGTCAGGCTCGCATGCGCGACGCCATCGGCATTCGTGGTCGAGGCGGCGGTGATGTTGCCGAAGCGGGCGCGGCCGAACAGGTACGGCAATACCGGGCCCGAGTCGACGCTGTGGCCGGTCGTGTTGTTCTGGTTGAACACCGGCAGGACCGAGGCGCTGGTCGCGCTGTTGATGTGCTGCACGGTGACCGCGCTTTCGAGATCGACATTGCCCTGGACGGCCTGGCCGAACACGATCAAGGCATCGCCAGGACCGGCGCCACCGCCCGCCGTCGTGAAGTGTCCGGTCGGCGCGGTGAACGTGCCACCGCCTTCCTGCGGGTTGCCATCGAGTCCGGAAATCAGGAACCGGTTGTCGTCGACGCTGCCCGGCTCACCGACCGGCCAGTCGACCAGTCCGAAGTGGATCGGCGTTCCCGGAATTACCGCATTGCCCTGGCGGTCATTGGCTTCGGCCGACACGACGAGGCTCAGGGTCGCATCGGGATCGGCGGGGATGGAGCCGACGTCGCCGGCATTGACGTCACCGGACACGGTGTTGATCGTGATGCCCGGCAGGCTCGGCGCGAACAACGGCGAGGTCAGCACGAGGCTGTCGAGCTTGCCGTCGGATACGACGACCGATGTCGTGAACGTCACCGGATCCTGGATCCCGTTGCTGACGTTGTTGTCGGCGCGATCGACCGTTGCACGGATCTGGATCGGACCTTGCGGCGTGCCATCCGCGGCCTGGAACGAGGCGGTCGCCTGGCCGTTCGCGGTCTGCGTCGTGACGACGCGACCCGGTTGGTGTCCGGCGACCGTGAGCGTCGCATTGCCCGCGTCACCGACGATTTCGTACTGGATATTGTCGGCGTTGCCCGGATTCGGCACGAACTGGTTGCCGGCGTCACGGACGACTGCACGGATCTGCGACGTGTTGTTGCCGCCCGAACTCGGCAGGTAGACGCCCGCCGGCGTCGGCACGAGTTCGACCGAAGCGGGGTTGTTGCCGACGCCGGTCACGACATGGAACGTCAATGAGGTGCTGATCGTGCGGCTTGTATTGGCGTCGATCGCGGAAGCGGTCAGCGTGGACGTGCCGGCAATGAGCCCGCCATTGACCCAGAACGTCCCGACGCCATTCGTGCCCTTGATCGTGAACGCGCCCCAGAGCGTGTTCCCGTCCGGGTTGTCGCTGCTGATCAGGAACGACATCGCGGCGATATTGACCGGAGAGATGCTGAGTGACACATCCTTGCCGACCATCAGCGTGCCGTCGGCATTGCGCATCGTGACCGTGACTTCGGTCTGGTTCGGACCCGCGTCGAGCGCGCTGTAGTTGCCGGTATTCGTCGGCAGCGTGGTCGTTCCCGCAACGAGCGTGATCGTGCCGCTCTGCGGTATGAAGGTACCGCCGTCACCGCCACCACCACCACAGCTGGCCAGCGCGAGGCTGGCGAGCATCAGCCCCAGGGTCTTGCCGAAAAATTTCATGTGCTATCTCCAGTCCTGCGAATTCGGTTGCGGCCGCATGATCCGCGAAATCATGCGCGGAAATCGTTACAGCGACCGCACTTATTTCAGATTGTCGCTCAGGATGCGTGGCGTGACGAAGATCAGGAGCTCCGCCTTGTTGTCCTGACGCCCTCTGTTCTTGAACAGGTTGCCGAGCACCGGGATGTCGCCGAGCATCGGTACCTTCTTCACTGTCTCCGACTTGCTGACCTCGTAGACACCGCCGAGCACGACCGTCTGGCCGTTGTCGACCAGCACTTCGGTACTGATCTCGCGCTTGTCGATGGTCGGCACCTGGCCACCGCCCGGGCTGTCGACGAATCCGGCGACATTGTCCTTCTTGACGTTGAGGTTGAGCACGACGCGATCGTCCGCGGTGATGGTCGGCGTCACCTTGAGCTCGAGCACGACGTCCTTGAAATTGACCGTCGGTGTGCCCAGCCCGCCACCCGAGCCGGCCGACACCGTGACGTAGCCGATCTCCTGTCCCTGCTTGATGTCGGCTTCCTGCTGGTTGGCCGTGATCACGCGCGGG